>ENA-UEQB01000909-UEQB01000909.1-human-gut-metagenome-genome-assembly--contig:-NODE-909-length-27277-cov-8.768676_pt1 | contig 27277 bp, 13 predicted proteins | sample MGYA00242901_ERZ507918 | MGnify/ENA primary metagenome ERZ507918 (study PRJEB26167, sample SAMN06115405) | human gut metagenome | host: Homo sapiens | place: China:Sichuan | collected 2016-04-06... | reverse complement strand
AATGTCTCACGTTTACTGCCGCTATTGCCCGGTATGGCCCTGCTGACCGGATGCAATCAGAAAGTACAAAAAGACAATAGACAAAACTCCCCAAAGCCCAACATTATTTATATATTCGCGGACGACCTCGGCATAGGCGACCTTAGCTGCTACGGAGCAACAAAGGTCAGTACCCCGCATATCGACCGCCTTGCCGGACAGGGGGTACAATTCACCAACGCTTACGCAACCTCCGCCACCAGCACCCCGTCCCGCTTCGGGCTACTCACCGGAATGTATCCGTGGCGACAAGAAAATACCGGTATCGCCCCCGGAAACTCGGAACTGATTATCGACACCGCCTGCGTCACAATGGCCGATATGCTGAAAGAAGCAGGCTACGCTACCGGAGTTGTCGGCAAATGGCATCTCGGACTCGGTCCGAAGGGAGGAACCGACTTCAACGGACGAATTACCCCCAACGCCCAGAGTATCGGCTTCGACTACGAGTTTGTGATTCCGGCAACCGTAGACCGTGTCCCCTGCGTATTCGTAGAGAACGGACACGTGGCAGGGCTCGACCCGAACGACCCGATTACCGTGAACTATGACCACAAAGTGGGCAACTGGCCTACGGGAGAAGAAAATCCGGAACTCGTGAAATTAAAGCCCAGTCAGGGACATAACAATACGATTATCAACGGTATCCCCCGCATCGGCTGGATGACCGGAGGCAAGTCCGCCCTTTGGAAAGACGAGGACATCGCCGACATCATCACCGATAAAGCAAAGAACTTCATCGCTTCCCACAAAGAAGAGCCTTTCTTCTTATATATGGGTACACAAGACGTACACGTACCACGTGTACCACATCCCCGCTTTGCCGGAAAGAGCGGTCTGGGAACCCGTGGCGACGTGATCCTGCAACTCGACTGGACAATCGGAGAAATCATGAACACCCTCGACAGCCTCCAGCTGACGGACAATACCATCTTTATATTCACCAGCGACAACGGTCCCGTCATCGATGACGGTTATCAGGACCAAGCTTTCGAGCTGCTCAACGGACATACCCCAATGGGCATTTACAGAGGTGGAAAGTACAGCGCCTACGAAGCCGGAACCCGCATTCCGTTTATCCTCCGCTGGCCTGCCAAAGTGAAACCGAACAAGCAGCAGGCTCTCTTCTCACAGATCGACGTGTACGCATCGCTTGCCGCCCTGCTGAAACAACCGCTGCCGAAAGGTGCGGCTCCTGACAGTCAGGAACATCTGAACACTCTTTTGGGAAAAGACGACGCCAACCGTGAATACATCGTACAGCAAAATCTCAATAATACGCTCGCCATCGTGAAAGGACAATGGAAGTACATCGAACCGAGTGACGCACCCGCCATCGAATACTGGACAAGAATGGAACTTGGCAACGACAGGCAACCCCAACTGTACGATTTATCCTCCGATCCATCGGAGAAAAACAATGTGGCGAAACAGCATCCGGAGGCCGTCAGAGAGCTGTCTGAGCTACTTAAATCGGTAAAAACAAGATAACTTATGAGAATAGCAGATTTGTATTATTTTGTATCAATCTTGAATAATTCTATCCATATGAGAACAATCAATGCGTATATCTTTGCCATCGTAAACTCAACAAAATCACTTAATTTTTAATATATGAAAAAACATCTATCCAACCAGACTAGAAAAAGGATGTTCTCTATGATAGGGATACTCCTGCTTTCTGTTCCATTTGTGCTTGCACAGGTACTTGTCAAAGGTACTGTGAAGGATAATTTAGGAGAAGGTGTTCCCGGAGCCAGTGTTCAGGTAAAAGGCACTTCGCAGGGAACGATCACCGACCTTGACGGTAAATTTTCGCTCAACATCCCCCAAAAGAATGCTACTCTGGTCATTTCCTTTATTGGTTATATGACTGTCGAAGTAAAAGCAGACTCGCAGAAGCCGATGGTAATCACCCTGAAAGAAGATACTAAAACATTGGACGAAGTCGTTGTTGTCGGTTATCAGGAAGTGCGTCGCCGCGACCTCACCGGTTCTGTAGCGAAAGCCAATATGACAGATGTGCTCACCGCTCCCGTCGCCTCATTCGACCAGGCCCTCGGAGGACGTATCGCCGGAGTAAACGTGACTTCGGGTGAAGGTATGCCGGGCGGCAACATGAGCATTGTGATTCGTGGTAACAACTCACTGACACAGGAGAACTCACCGCTGTTCGTTATCGACGGCTTCCCGATAGAAGACTCATCGGCAGCCAGCACACTGAATCCTTCCGATATCGAATCACTCGATTTCCTGAAAGACGCGTCGGCTACAGCGATCTACGGTGCGCGCGGTGCCAACGGTGTTGTCATCATTACCACTAAGAAAGGTAAAGTAGGACGGGCACAGCTATCTTACGACGGCAGTTTCGGTGTACAGCATGTCACCCGCACTATTCCGATGATGGATGCTTACGAGTTTGTCAAACTGCAGAATGAAATGTATCCCACCGTAGTAGCCGGTTCGTACCTGATGAACTATGAAGGCAAGCAATGGACACTTGACGACTATCGGAACATCGAACAATATAACTGGCAGGACGAGATATTCAAAACAGCCTGGCAGCAGAATCACACAATCAGACTTGCCGGAGGTACGGAAGGAGTACGTTACAACGCCTCCCTGTCTTACTTCGATCAGGACGGTACGCTGATAGAGACCGGTTACAAGCGCATGCAGGGACGTATGAACACCGTAGTCCGCCGCGGCAAACTGAACATGAGCCTGACTACCAACTACTCACGTTCTATCCAGACAGGCAGTACTCCGTCTTCTACTTCCTACAGTGGTATGAACAACCTTTTCTATAGCGTATGGGGTTACCGTCCGGTGACTTCTCCCGACACTCCGCTCAGCTTCCTGATGGACAGCGCAACGGACAACGCCGTAGATTCAAGTAATGACTACCGTTTCAACCCGATCAAATCGCAGAAGAACGAATACCGGAAAAGCTATACCAATAATCTGCAGATGAACGGATTCGCAGAGTACGAAGTACTGAAAGGTCTGAAACTGAAAGTTTCCGCCGGATATACCTACGACTCACGTAAGCAGGATCAGTTCAACAACTCGAATACCCGCTACGGAGGACCGACTTCTACAGATAAGGTGAACGCTCAGGTAACCCGTCAGGAACGTCTGACATGGCTGAACGAAAACACGCTGACTTATCAGACGAACATCAAAAAGAAACACTTCCTCAACGTATTGGGAGGTATCACTTTCCAGAACTCGGACTACGAGATTTATTCATTCCGCACAACGCACATCCCCAACGAGTCACTCGGAATGGCGGGCATGAGCGAAGGACAGGCAGGTACTACCACTTCGGCAAAATCCTCATGGGCGATGTTGTCGTACCTCGGACGCGTGACTTACAACTATATGTCCAAGTATTACGCCACCGCTTCTTTCCGTGCCGACGGTTCTTCCAAGTTCAACAAGGCCAACCGTTACGGATACTTCCCTTCCGCATCACTGGCATGGAGCTTCACAGAAGAAGAGTTCATGAAACCGTTGAAAAGCGTACTGTCCAGCGGCAAGATTCGTCTGAGCTGGGGACTCACGGGTAACAACCGTATCGGTGAGTACGATTATTATGCACTGCTGGCCGTATTGAAATCCAGAGTCGGCTCGTATACATCGACAAACTCCCTTCCAAGCGGTGTTTATCCGTTCGACAATGATGCAACCAATGCAGGTGTCGTTCCTACTTCTTTGCCCAACAAAGACCTGAAATGGGAAACAACCGAACAATGGAATGCAGGTCTCGACCTCGGATTCTTCGACGAACGCATCGGAATAACGATGGATATCTACCGGAAGACTACCCGCGACCTGTTGCTGGATGCTTCTCTGCCCTACTCTTCGGGTTATTACAGCGCTACGAAGAACATCGGTAAAGTACGCAACGACGGTCTGGAACTCAGTCTGAACACAGTTAACTTCCAGACACGCGCCTTCAAGTGGACGACTAACTTCAACATTTCTTTCAATAAGAACGAAGTACTGGCCCTGTCGGAAAATCAGACAGCTTTGCTGACTGCCGCCCAGTTCGACCAGAACTACAACGGTCAGTCCAGCTACATCGCTAAAGTCGGTCTGCCGATGGGACTGATGTACGGCTACGTTTACGAAGGCACATACAAGTATGACGACTTCAACAAATCGGGTAATTCATACAGCCTGAAACCAGGAGTAGCCCACTACTCTACTGAGACCAACACTCAGCCGGGTATGCCCAAATACGCCGACCTTAACGGCGACGGAGTAGTTGACTCCAACGACCGTACGATTATCGGACGCGGACTTCCGATACATACCGGTGGTTTCACCAACAACTTTGAATACAAAGGTATCGATCTGAGCATTTTCTTCCAGTGGTCTTACGGCAACGATATCATGAATGCCAACCGTCTGTTCTTTGAAAGCTCCAATAACAGATCACGCGAACTGAACCAGTTCGCCAGCTATGCCAACCGTTGGACAGCCGACAATCCGACCAGTGATATTCCCGCGGCTACCAACTCCTCTTCCAACCGTGTCATTTCTTCACGCATCATCGAGGACGGTTCGTACCTCCGCCTGAAGAATGTGACCATAGGCTATACCTTCCCCGCCAAGCTGGTGAAGAAATGGAAAATAGACAAAGCGCGTGTCTATGTTGCCGCACAAAACCTGTGGACATGCACCGGCTACTCCGGTTATGACCCGGAAGTATCTGTACGCAACAGCGCACTGACTCCCGGCCTGGACTACTCTTCCTATCCGAGAGCATACTCTGTCAGCTTCGGTGTAAGTCTGGGATTCTAAATGGATAAGATAGTAACAGTTAGAAAAAAGAATTCGATTATGAAAGCATTAAAAATAACAATCATAGCTCTATTGGCAGGTTTCAGCATGGCATCCTGTGACTTTCTGGACAAAGAACCTACCAAACTGACGCCGGAGAACTACTTCAACACCCCCGCTGAAGCCAACTCATTCCTGACAGGCGTCTATGCCATACTGTCGCAACCCACTTTCTACGGCGGCGACTATATGTATCTCGTAGCCGGTGACGACTTATCGCACTACGGAGGCAGCGGACGCGGTCCTGCCTCTACCGGACTGATCTGTAACAATGCCACTACCAGTGACAATGCCGTGACTGCCTTCTGGTATGCCCTCTATTCAGGTATCAACCGTGCCAACATGTTCCTCGAAAACATCGACAAAGTAACCGGTTTCGACTCAGGCGTCAAAGAGCAATACATCGCCGAAGCCCGTTTCCTGCGTGCATTCTACTATTTCAACCTGGTGGAGTGCTGGGGAGATGTTCCTTTCAAAACGGTTTCTACGCAAAGCGTTACCAACCTGAACATCCCGCGTACAGACAAACAGGAAATCTACGACTTCATCGTCTCCGAAATGGCGGATGCGGCTGAGACCGGTCTGAAGTCAGCAGCCGACCTTGCTTATAAGCCGGGACGTATCTCCCAGTCTACCGCATGGGGCATACTGGCACGTGTCTATCTGTTCCGTGCAGGCGAGCACTACCGCGAAGACCGCAATGCCACACAGGCCGAGAAGAAGGACTATTTCGAAAGAGCCAGCTTCTACGCCCAGAAAGTAATGACTGCCGGACACAAACTGGCTGCCAACTACTGGGACCCTTTCATCGATATGTGTTCCGACAAGTATAATACCACTGCCAACGAAAGTATCTGGGAAGCCGAATTCGCAGGCAACAACACTTCGGATACGCAGGCGGAAGGCCGTATCGGTAACATCATCGGACTTGCCGGCCCCGATATGTCTTCCAAAAGCGACGTGGTAGGATCAAAAGACCCCGGATATGCTTATGCTTTCATCTACAGCACTCCGAAACTGTACAACCTTTATGTGAACAACGGTGACACCAAACGTTTCAACTGGAGCATCGCACCGTTTGAATACAAAGAAGCCGGAGGTAAGAATACAGGGGTAACCCATCGTGAATTTGAGCAGGGCAAACTTGCTGAAGTAATGTCTCAATACGGTCAGGAACGCGGAACTTACCAGTACGCAGGTGACACAGAAAAGACCACAGCCACCAAGAACTACAGCCGTATGTGCGGCAAGTACCGCCGTGAATACGAAGCGGACAAGAAAGACAAGAACTATACGGCTATCAACTTCCCCATCCTGCGCTATGCAGACGTACTGCTGATGATCGCAGAAGCGGAAAACGAAGCGAATGACGGTCCTACCGCACTGGCTTACCAATGTCTGAAGGAAGTAAGAGACCGCGCCGGTCTGAGCGAGCTTTCCGACATGACGCAGGCAGAATTCCGCCAGACCGTAAAAGATGAACGTGCCATGGAACTTTGTTTCGAATACACCCGCCGTTTCGACCTGATCCGCTGGGGTGAGTATGTAAAGAACATGAGAGCGCTGGTGACCGAAGCACAATCCGGCAATAACTGGACGCAGGGACCGACCAACGTATATACATACTTCAACATCTCCAGCACATACAACTACTTCCCGATTCCGGATGCGGAAATGAGTGTGAACAAAGATATCACACAGAACAATCCGGGTTGGTAATCAAAGTATTCATCCATAAAAGCATCATAGATTATGAAAACATATAAACTCATAGCCATCTGCATAGCGAGCCTCTTCTTCGGGGCTTGCAGCGACGGGCTGGACGAAGCGGTAGGCTTGCACGTAAAAGTAGCAACCAACGAAAATGTAAGTTTCGACGGACAGATCATTACTGCCAAGAAGGGCACTCCGATAGAATTCATCCTTTCGGGCGATCCGGATTTCCTGACCTTCTTCAGTGGAGAAGCAGGCAGCAAATACGAGTATCGCGAACGCGAAACGGTTGATCCATCACAGATCAAGTCGTCCACACTGAACTTCTCTATCTGGTTCCAGTATGGAAACCCAAGCACGACATTAGAGAAACACGTGTATATATCCGACGAATTCACCGGATTATACAAGGATAATTTCGAAGCCGACTCTTTGCTTGTAGAGCAATTCGAGAAGGACGGTAAATGGAAAGAACTGGTTCCACAATCCGCCTTCCCCACAGCGGCAGTAGGTAATGCTGATCTTGCCACTCCATACAGTTTCGATATGAAAGAGTACATGGGCAAACGAATTGCCATCGCCATTTGCTACCGGGGTATTGACAATACCGTAGCACAGTCAAAGATGTACTTTGAGCAGATGCGCATCAACAATGTGATGACCAGCGGACAGGAAACTGAATACTCTGCCGGTTCTTTCGGTTTCACTCCGGTCAACATGAAGAACAAATGGAACCTGAAAGATCAGACAGGCATGACCAATGACCGTGAATACGGAACGGTTACAAACAACACATCCGGTATCTGGAACCTGACAGGTGTAGGCGGTGGCTCCTTCTTCATCCATAGTACCAATGCAAATGATCCGCTGAAATACAGCTGGCTGGTCTCTGACCTGATCACCGTCAACTCTTGCAGCCCCGATCAGGGAACAAAGGTGAAGGATATCACTCAGAGTCTGAGCTCCTATACATATACTTACAACGAGATTGGTATTTACAACGTAACGTTCCTCGCCAGAAATGCCAATATCGACCACTCATCTACTACTACCTACCACATGGTTGTGAACGTAGTGGAATAACAATCAACAAATAAAATAATAACTAATACATTATATCTATGAATTACTTTAAATCAATCATGTTAACCGCATTTGCGCTGTTTGCATTGGCAGCGTGCGATACAGACGACTTGAGAGACGATGTTGACAATCTGAAAGACCGTGTAGCGTCTCTGGAAGCACAAGTCAGTCTATTGAACGATAACATGACAGCTATCAAGCGACTGCTTGAAGGTGGTCAGACTATTACAGAAGTGACAAATACAGACGGGACATATAAACTGAAACTGAGCAACGGAGAAACCATCTCACTGACACAAGGCTCAAAGGGAGAAGTGGCTTATCCTGAAATTACCGTCAATGACGAAGGTCAATGGGTAGTGAACGGTGAAGTGCTGATGCAGAACGGTACACCTGTTCAGGCTGTAGGTACTCCCGGTAAAGACGGTATAGCTCCCAAGTTCCGGATTACGGACGAAGGAAGCTTCTGGCAGGTGAGCTATGATAACGGAGCGAACTGGGAAGACGTACTCGATACAGACGGACAAAAGGTATCCGCTGTCAGCGATGGTTCCGGAGGAAGCAGTGCAGACTCTTTCTTTGAGGAAGTATATGTAGACTCAACCGGAGAATTCTTCGTGATCAAACTGAAAGGACAGACGGAAGCCATCTCTATCCCTATCGTGAAAGACCTGCTGTGCGAAATCACCGAACCGGAAACCGGAATGAAGAACGGATATTGGGAAATCGGTTATGGCAAGACTGCTACTACGACTGTGAAAGTGAAAGGTGAAAACGTCATCGTTACTGCTCCCGCCGGCTGGGTAGCTACCGTAAGCGAAGCGGATGAAACCACTAATGTAGCTACATTGAGCATCACAGCTCCGGCAAGTGCCGTTGCCAATACACGTGCAACAGCGGATAATGGAGCGGACGTAACCGTGCAAGTGAATAAGGGTGCCAGCTGGGCAGTTGCCAAGATTCAGGTGAAGGCTGTAGAGGTGGTTGACAGCTACTATGAACTTTACAACGCAGGAGGAAGTATTGAAATAAACGGAGTCAAAATACAAAAAGATGGTATAGATGGATATGGAGAAGCAACCTTGATTACTTCCGAGTCTGAAAGCAAGGAAATCAGTCAGGCAGGAGTTTACTTCATCAAACCGGGAGTTGAAATTACGTATACCGGAACCGGAGCTCTCGATAACCTTGTTCTTATCGGAGACAATGCAGAACAGAAGGTTAAATGTATTGTCAGCAAACCTATTATCCTAGGAACAGCAAGTGCCAAAGGAGCTTTCATTATGAATATCAACATGGATGCCAGCACACTTGCCAACTATGTATTCTCAATTACAGGTAACCTTTCTCATCTCGCATTCAGTAATAGCGAATTCTCTGTGTATGAAGCCAGAAATTTGGTTAATTGTGCAGCCGATAATGCAGGCGTATCTGAAAATATTTCTATCATTAAGAGCTTAGTTAAATTTAATGTGACTAAAGATTGGACAGCTTCACGCGTATTAAACTTCACCAAGGGACTCACATGTACATCTGTAACGTTCGAAAACAACGTAGTTTATCCTTCTACAATAGAATATACGATTAACGGTTGTCTGCTCTTTGCACAAGGACAGAATCTGGATTCAAAAGTGATAATCAGCCATAATACATTCATCAATTTCATCTCTAATTCTCAGTCCCTTGTAAGAGCAAACGTAAATAACGATGTTACTTTCTCTAACCTCTTATTCTTCTATAACGCAAACTTTGGAAATAAGAACGCTACATTAATAAATGTAGGAGACGGAACTATTGGAACATTGACTTTTACAGATAATATTCGCTTTAATAATGGAACTTCTGTAATCAACCTCAATCCGTTCGGAGGAACCGCTGCCCCCGGATACTCAAACGCAGCAATTCCTTTGGCAGAAGCCAATCCGTTCGACGGCGGCACCTTCGACCTCGCCAACGGTATCTTCGTTCCGAATGCAGAATATGCCGAATACGGTGCAACCAACTAATATTGACTAACGTATGAAAAAAGTAATATCAATCATATGTATCACCCTCCTCGTCGCACTTTACTCGTGCGACGAACGGGATGATCTACGCTCCGACATTGACGACCTGACAGAACGGGTGGCCAACCTGGAAGCGAGCATAGAACAGATGAACTCGGACATCAGCAACTATCAGCAGATGGTTGAAGGGAAAATTTTGGTGGTGGGGTACAGTAAAGATGAGCAGGACAACTATACCATCGAACTGAGCAACGGCGAAACCGTAACCATATACAGCGGCAAAGTAGACATGAACGACATGCCTTTGTTCAGCGTCAACGCATCAGGCCACTGGGCGTATACCATCAACGGCATGACCACCGAGCTGCTTGTAAACGACAAACCGGTAAGCGCCATCCCCGAAACAGGAACAGCAGGGGTAACTCCGAAGCTGAAAGTAGATGCAAACGGCTTCTGGCTGATTTCTGTCGATAACGGAAGCACCTGGAACAAGCTGGGCAACAACCAGATCGCCGACGGAACGCAAGCCGTTGCCAACGCAAGCTCGCTGTTCAGCAATGTAACCATTGACGAAGTTACCGGACAGATCACCTTTACCATACGTGCCGACAACAGCCAGGTGAAGGTTCCTATCTACGGAAAAGACTTCTACCTGACCATCGAATACGAAGGTACAGCCACTTTCGGTCTGGGACAAAAGCAGGAATTCGTGGTAGAACAAGCCAACGTGGAAACAGCCACCATCGAAAACCAGACATGGGGCGTGAAACTGACAGAAAACAAACTGATTGTCACCGCACCTAAAACGAATGTACAAGGTAAAGTATACGAGGAACAGATTTACATCAAGATATTCTCGAAAGAAGGCTACTGCCGGGTAGTGAGGCTTCCGGTGAAACTGCTGACTACGGAGATAGATGCCAGCTCGACTTTAGCCTGGCAACGCTTCAAACAGGGAGAGAACAATGTGCTGCTCGACTATTCGTATGCCGGATATAATCATGGAGAAAGTGCGCCGCAAGGCGCATTTTCTTTAGGATACCAAGTGATCAACGTAAAGGAACGCATGACTGCCAAAAACATGACTGCCCGCGAAGCGCTGATCAACATCCTGCAAGAGAATAACATGACGAAAGTGAACGGAACCAACAAGATGAATGCCAACGCGAAGATTGTGATCTACTTCCCCGCAGGAGACTACGTTCTTCACAACGACGACGACAATACCCGCGACGAAAGCAAGCAGAAAGATGCCGTAGACTCGAAAAACAACAATGTCAGCAACGGCATTGAAATCTATGGCGGTAACTTTGTAATCAAAGGTGACGGTCCCGACAAAACACGGCTGATTATGGAGACACCCCATCTGCCGACAAGCATCAGCAACCTCAGTTCATCGCCTGTTCTGCTGGCAATCAAGCACACGAACGGTCCGAACAACGCCGGCAACTCTCCCCAACTTGCTTCCGTCACCGAGAATGCACAACGCGGAGACTTCACCGTAAAAGTCAGCGGGACCACCGGGATTTCTTCCGGCCAGTGGGTGCAGTTACGTCTGCGCAGCGGAGACAGGGAGCTGGTGAAAAAAGAGATCGGCCCGATTGCCCTCAATGAGAACTGGGCGATAGCGAAAGCCCCTATCTCCATCAACCTGAACGCTGACGACCAGTACGGAGTCAAAATCACCGAGTTCCATCAGGTGAAATCCGCCGCAAACGGCAAGATCACTTTCTACGAACCGATCATGCACGATATCGACATCAAGTATAACGATACCGAAGGATGGGAAATACGCACATACAAGTACCTGGAAAATGTCGGTGTAGAAGACCTCAGCTTTGTAGGAAATGCATTGGACGGCTACGCCCACCACGGAGAAGGCCATGCCGAACAAGCTAAGGTAGGCTGGCAATACGACGGAGCCTACAAACCGTTGCTCTTACAACGTGTAGTCAATTCATGGGTACGCAACGTCCACTTTGAGAGTGTCAGCGAAGCGCTTACGTTTGCCGAATCTGCCAACAGCTCGGCTTACAACATCCGCATCAGTGGAAAACGCGGACATTCAGCCGTACGCTCGCAAGGTTCCTCACGTGTCTTTATCGGTAAAGTCCGCGATGAAAGCGCAGGAAATGACGTATACGGCAAGAGTTGTCAAGGACAGTTCCACGGCTGCGGTGTATCGAAGCCAAGTGTAGGAACCGTATTATGGAACGTAACCTGGGGCAATGACGCCTGCTTCGAATCCCATGCCACACAGCCTCGTGCTACGCTGATAGACAACTGTCGGGGAGGCCTTGTGTACTACCGTGCGGGAGGTGATGAAAACGAAGTCCCCAATCATCTGAGCGACCTCACCCTGTGGAACCTGAACGTGACCGGAACGGACTCTCATGCCTCCAACTTCGAATGGTGGAGCGACAGCGACAAATGGTGGAAGATTTTCCCGCCTATCGTAGTCGGTGTACACGGCACGAAGGTACAATTCGCCGGTACGGACCGGCAACAGGTCACCTATGAAGAGAGTACCGGTGCGAAAGTATCCCCCGAATCTTTGTACGAGGCACAATTGCGTGAACGTCTGGGCTACGTGCCCGGATGGCTGAATGCACTTAAATAAAAAACATCCCCCCACACACGATTTTTCTAACCTTTCGTTAAAAACGTATATGAAAATCAGACTTTAATCAATTTAACACCCAAAAGAGAGGGGCCGTGAGGTTCCTCTCTTTTACTTTTCTGTATCTTTGCAGCAAAATAAAAGATATGCAAGATACATTACCTATTCATTTTGCTCCGCTGCAAGGTTACACCGAAGCATTTTACCGCAACGCACACGCTAAGTATTTCGGCGGCGTAGACACTTATTATACTCCGTTCGTACGGCTGGAGAGAGGAGATCTCCGTCGCAGAGATGTCCGGGGAATCGAACCTGAGGAGAATAAGGTCCCCCACCTGATACCTCAGCTGATAGCCTCATCAGCAGAGAAAGCAGAAGTGATTTTATCCCTTTTCATCGAGAAAGGATACCGGGAAGCAGATATAAACTTAGGCTGTCCGTTCCCTCTTCTGGCGAGACGCCACAATGGCTCCGGCATCCTTCCTTATCCCGAAGAGGTGAAAGCATTGCTCAGCATTGTCACCCGATATCCGCAAATCAGCTTCTCCGTCAAAATGAGACTGGGATGGGAACAGCCGGACGAATGCCTGGCTTTGGCTCCTATATTGAACGACCTGCCTTTGCGCCAAATCACCATGCATCCCCGTTTGGGCAAACAAGGATACAAAGGAGAAGTAGACTTGGAAGGATTCTCAGCTTTCCGGGAGGTCTGCCGGCTTCCGCTTGTCTACAATGGTGATATTCACAATTTGGAAGACATCCAACGCATCAGTAAGCAATTCCCCTCACTGGCGGGAATCATGATAGGACGGGGACTGCTGGCAAATCCGGCCTTAGCTCTGGAATACAAAGAAAACCGTACGCTCGCGCCCGATGAAATAAGGAAAAGACTGAAATCCATGCACAGAGACGTGTTCGACGATTACGACATACTATTGACAGGAGGAAACGGACAGTTGCTGAACAAAATGAAAGCCTTTTGGGAATATATGGAACCCCTAGTCGACAGGAAGATATTAAAAGCAATCCACAAAAGCACAGGCATCAGCAAATATTATCAGGCTATCGAAGCCTTTTTTAATCAACGATAGGCTGACCGATTTTGAGGTAACGGATTTTACAACAAGCAAACTTCAGTGATACCCTGTTCAAGTAATTCTTTAGCTCGATTACAAAGGAATGAAAGCTTCTGGAGTAGCAAAACAAATGTTGCTACTCCCCTTCCGAATCAGTGTTTCCCTCTATAGAATTAATCTCTTGAATGAGTAATGCCTGAAGTTCATCCTTCGGCAGTAGTAGCTGATACTCGGCAACTCCAATAGGCTTATTTACATCTTGCAAAGCAATTTCTACGTCTAAATGATCTTTGTCAGCGCAAAGAATTATACCTATGGATGGATTTTCATTCTCACCCTTTTCCAAACGGTCAAGCAACGAAAGATACAAATTCATTTTGCCTACATATTCCGCTTTAAAAGCCCCGATCTTTAGTTCAATAGCAACGAGAGACCGCAAGCCTCTGTGAAAGAAAAGCATATCTACTACATATTCCTTATTATTATACTCCAGACGATATTGGTTACCAATAAAAGAAAAACCTCGACCTAATTCCAAAATAAATGACTTGATCTTAGAAACTAACCGTTTCTCTAATTCTAATTCTCTGACAGGCTCCGTTATTCCGAGAAAACCAAGGTTATAAGAACTTCTAAAAACCTCATTAGCATAATCGGCTTGTACTACAGGCAGGACTACATCAAAGTTATTCGTTCTGATTTGCGATTGACAAGTCGCATAGGTGTTCATCTTTATTGCATTGAGCAACATATCTCTTGACCAGCCTTTTTGCAAGCACTCTTGAGCATAGAACCTAACAGCAGCAGTGTCTTCCACTTTACTTAAGAGCAGTAGGTTATGTCCCCATGGCAAAACTGCGACAGCTTGTCGCAGTTTTGAATCGCAAGCATTATACCTTTCATAAAACCGCTTCATATCCCATAAATTACGAGGAGACAGCCCCATATCAGGAAACTGTTCTTTTAAATCTACTGATAATCGTTTTACCACACTACTACCATACCCACTCTCTACTTTTTTGTCAAAGAGTAACTTACCTATATTCCAGTATGCAGAATTAACAGTACTATTTACTTGACGAGCAACAGTGGTTCGTGCAGTCTGAATCTCAGAAACTGCCTGCTGCAATATTTGAGCGTATTCGCTATCGTTTATTATTATGTCTTTTGCCATATCATAAGTCCTTTCGATGCTAAGATAACCTAATCTATTATACTATGCTACCTAGTTCCAAAATTACAGAAATATTATTTGTTATTGATGAGTTTTCCCAAGTATTTGATGCTACTATAAAGGAAAAGTCCGCATAAAAGTACTATATCTACATTTTAGCTACTTGGCAATGAAGAAAAGAGCGATGTATATACACCGTTCATCAACGAGTTACACAGTTTATTTTACGCCCCTACATTATTAAATATTAAACGAAAAACACATGACCTATACTCTCAATTAACACATATAACTTTCATGTTAAAAACGTCCAATTCTTTAGATTGAAAATCAAGATTATAAACCAGCCATTTTCAAACTACCTAACATGCAGTTTCTACTTCTCCATTTCTTCTTTTTTATTCGTTTATTCCATCGTTTTTATGTAATTTTACGCCCGTTTATTAACAAGCACATTATGAAAAAATACATTCTATTATCTCTCAGCTTGATTACACTATCAAGCAGTTTCGCACAATTGAAGGATTTTAAATTCAAATTCTACGGACAGATTCGTACGGACTTCTACTATAACAGCCGTGCCAACGAGGAAACGGTAGACGGGTTGTTCTACATGTACCCCAAAGATGAAGTGCTCGACGGCAATGGCGAAGACCTGAACGCTACATCGAACAGCAACTTCTACACATTATACTCCCGTCTGGGGCTGGACGTGGCAGGACCGAAGCTGGGAACAGCTAAGACTTCCGCCAAAGTGGAAGTGGATTTCCGTGGTTCGGGAACCTCCTATTCTACCATACGCCTCCGTCATGCTTACTTTAATCTGGACTGGGGAAAGTCGGCTGTACTGGTAGGTCAGACGTGGCATCCGTTGTTCGGCGACGTTTCTCCTCAGATACTTAATCTTTCCGTAGGAGCACCGTTCCAGCCATTCAGCCGTGCACCGCAGATTCGTTATCGCTTCACAGATAAGAAGTTCCAGTTAACCGGAGCATTGGTATGGCAGTCTCAATACCTGTCGCAGGGACCTGCCGGAAAAAGTCAGGAATATATAAAGAAGAGCAATATTCCAGAGATTTATGTCGGAGCTGATTATAAAAATGGAGGCTTACTGGCTGGTGTCGGCATTGAAATGATTTCATTGAAGCCACGTACACAATCCTCGTGGGAAGAAATGGCGTATTATCCAGGTAGCAATAGTGCCAAATATACCACATATACCTACAAAGTAGACGAACGTATCACCACCTTGTCTTATGAGGCTCATGTAAAATACACGAATAAGAATTGGTTTATCGGAGCCAAAAGCGTACTAGGTTCCAACCTGACACAAGCATCCGGCCTAGGAGGATTCGGAATCAAGCACATAGACAACAAGACAAAAGAGCAGGAATACACTCCGATACGCTTCTCCAGCTCCTGGCTGAATGTAGTTTACGGACAGAAATGGAAACCGGGAATCTTTGTAGGATACGCCAAAAACTTAGGTACAAGCGACGAATTAGTCTCCGACCAACTCTATGGAACAGGAACCAACCTTGACAAACTGATCACTGCCGGAGCTGAACTGACCTACAATGTTCCTCACTGGAAGTTCGGAGTTGAATATACATTAAGTTCGGCATGGTACGGAAAGCTGGACAAATCGGAGGGCAAGATCATAGATACTCATTCTGTTAGCAATAACCGTATCGTAGCAGTCGCTATGTTCATGTTCTAAGTTACAGTAAATCATTAACTGAAACTATATATTCAATTCCCCATATTGCCGAGGGTGTGTCAGAGTCCAGTTACTATTGACACACCTTCTTTATAATTGTAATATACCCTTTCTTTGGATCAGTCCGAAAACCCGGTTATCAGTTTGTTTCTTTCTGTACGGGTTTTGAATGAAGAATGATGAATGAAGAATGAAGAATTGGCTGCGCTATCACGCTGCAAAGTAATTCTTCATTCTTCATTCATCATTCTTCATTTCTGTACATTATGGAGTTCAAACCAGGTTTTCGGACTACCCTCCTCCATTTGAAGCCATAGTTTCCGCTACTTGGAACTTTAGTTTCATCGGTGTGAAACTGTAGTTCCAAAGGCTTGAAACCAAAAGTTCCAAGCGTATGAAACTAGAGTTTCAAGTAATGGGAACCAAAGTTTCAAGCAATGGGAACTGTAGTTTCATACCTTAAAACAAACTCGGCTTATTAATAGCTGAAATGAATGACAGCGTGACGGCAAATCTTTCCGTCACGCTGCTGTCACAGGTTGCTGTCACGGTCTTATGATTTAATTATCAGACTATTGTCACAGGTTTAGTGACAGATGACAGCAATTCTTCAAATTTATATCTTTATGTAGGCGTTGAGTTCAAGTCATAAACGCAGGGAAATCCGACTTTCTTCCCCTCGGTCCGGCATACGAAGGCTGCAAATACCGGTCGCCTTATCCCAACTCCACACCATACTTTCAGTGTCATCGTCCGGATTCTCTTCCAGACGTTCCGGCTTCACCTTCTTTACTTTCTTGCCTTGCACGGTAATTCCTTTGGGAGCCGTCTTCAGATACATACGGAAAATAAAGTTTCGGGGAGCGGGCACTGCATACCCTTTTCCTTCACGGGCACCAACCGAAAGAAGATAACCACCCTCCTCCGTCCGGAAGCGAACGGGAGTTTTGGCAAACTCATCCCGTTGATAGCCGAGGTCTTCTCCCTCATCTTCGTACAAAGTGAACGAGGCCTCCTCTCCTTTTGGTGCCGGAAATACTTCAAAGATCAGCGGATAGACCGGTTTCTCATGCGTGTAGTTCATCACCGGCATGGTGGGGATGATGGAACCCTGCTTTACAAACATCGGGATGCACGACAAGGGAGCTTCCACGGTAGTCCACTGTTCTCCGGTATAGACTGTTTGTTTATTGTTGTAGTCAATCCAAGTGCCTTCGGGCAGATAGACATTCTTCGTACGTGCCCCCTTCTTCACCACCGGAGCTACCAGCAGCTCTTGTCCGAACAAGAACTGGCCGTCTGTAGAGAACGTTTCCATATCCGCCGGATATTCCAAAAAGAGCGGACGCATGATGGGCAATCCCGTATCATGAGCTTCGCGGGCATACGTATAGATATAAGGCAATAAACGATATTTCAGTTCGATGGCCTCCTTCGCGTTCTTTTCCGCTTCCGGACCGAAGAGCCACGGTTCTACCGGATTATCCCCCTCATGATGAATACGGCTCAAAGGATTGAATGCACCGAACTGTATCCATCGGGTATAAAGTTCCGCCATGGATGGATAGTCTTCGATGTCTCCGCAATACCCCGTAATGTCACAGGTAGTAAACGGAATCACTCCCAGCCCTGCGGAAAGAATCACCGGAATCTGATTGGCCAGTTGCCCCCAGCCCTGCAATACATCGTCTCCATTTCCGCAATCTCCCGTCCAGCCGAACGTATAACGCTGCAATCCCGCATAAGCGGCACGGGTCATCTGGAAGACGCGACGGTTCGGATTCCGTTTCTCGAATTGCTCTTTGACCACTTTATCCCAAGTCAGTCCGTAGACATTATGGATTTCGTCGTGCATCCCCAGATGATGTTTCATCACAAGGCGTTCGGTCTGCTCTTCGTTGCTCCATGCGGGTTCTCCCATATCCGTCCAGAAGCCGGAGATGCCATCGTCAATGGGTTTCTGCTGATAGGTTCCCCACCAGTCGGCTACGGCAGGTAAGGTAAAATCCACTACCCCACAATTTCCGCCCCAAGGCCACGGCATGTCATAACTCTTCCCGTTCGTGCTGTCCTTGACAAAATAACCCAGACGGTCCGCTTCCTCCCATTGCTTCTTGTTGGCTTGCGAGATGACCGGGTCTTGCGATACGACTACCTTGAATCCCATTTCTTTCAGATCGGCAAGCATCTTTTTCGGATGCCCGTAGTTGCCCTTCCGCCATTCGAAGTCCTGTAGATGTTCCGTCCAGCCGATGTCCTGATAGATAATATCACAGGGGATGCCGCGTGTCCGGTAGCCTTCGGCTATTTCGCGGCTCAGTTTCTCGCTTGTCAGCAGGCCACGGCATTGCGCAAAGCCCAATGCCCATTTCGGAGGCATGATAGGTTTGCCCGTCAGTCCTACATACTGACTCAGGATTTCCTTATAGTCCTTGCCGAAGATGAAGTAGTAAATCATCTCCCCGTCCGGCGCCTCGAAGCTGTAATAATCACGGCTTTCCGTTCCGAACTTAAATTCTGTCTTATACGTATTATCAAGGAAAATACCATACCGGTAACTGCTCATAAAGAAAGGGATGCTCTTGTAAAGAGGGTCTTCCACCACACTGTAACAAGGTTTATCGCTGTTCCACATCTTGTAAGATTCTCCTCTGCGGTCCATCTTGCCGGTCTTCTCCCCAAGCCCGAAGAAATGCTCGTCACGGCGAAGCGTTTTATATTCCACCTTCTTCGTACCTTCGCTTACGTGTCCTTTATCGGCATAGTCACTGAAGAGGAGTTTCTGATATTTGTCGAATATCTGGATGCTCATCGGCGACTTGTTCACCCGTATGCGCAGCTTCGAGGTAAATATCTCATAGCAGGCGGCCTGTTCGTCCACATGAACCGTTCCCACATCTTCCAGTTCTTCATTGATCACGGCAAAGGAAGCGTTTCTCCGTTGCAGCTTCCCGTCCGGCGAGAACCAGATTCTTACCACGGAAGGACTGCAAAGTTGCAGTTGCAGCGCGGCACTGTCCGCCAGGTGAAAAGTCACCTGACGTCCCTGCTGCGTAAAAGAGGTACATATACTTTTTGCGTTTTCTGCCCAGACCAACGCCGGAAACATCAGACACAACATCCACACCCCAAACTTATATCTAATCTTCATACCTATCGTTTTTAGTTATTCCGTTGCAACTGCCTTATTCAGCTACAATCATTGTCCAGTATTTCAAGGCAGGCAGTGTGAAGGAGACTACCCCGTTCTCCTGCGTAAATGCCAGTTCCTGCAAGGCTCCTCCGTGTACGTCCGGCGATGCCACCCACAATTTATTCACTTTGGCGGGCAGGTTCATCTGCAAGGCCGCTTTCGTGATCAGGGCAGGTTCGGGCATGGTGCCGTCCACGTCCCGCCAGCTAAGGCTGTTCGCCTGCGAGAAGTTAAGCAGATGCACTACTTGCTTGCCGTCTACCTGCTTGGCGTAGGTAGTGACCGACCCCAACTTTGGAGGCCATACGTTGAGTTTCATTTCTCCGTTGGTACAGTTCATAGCGATGCTGTTCTCCGTTCCGCCATCGCGGAGCAGGTTCTGATAAGACGTGAGGAAGTCGTAGTAGTGAACCATTGCCGTTTTCAGTTCCTCGCTCATCGTCAGGTTGTCGTTCGGAAAATATTCTTTGCACAGCATATGGTCACCACCCAGTTCGAGATGCGAGCCACCCAAAGCGAACATCACCGCATCCGTCAGCAGGATGCCCGCTGTATTGAACTCTCCTCGCTGATCCGCCTTATTATAGTTCATATAGGCAGCAAAAACCGTATTCAGCTGATTATTGCCATACACTCCGTTTTCATACAGGACGGCTTTCAGATGGGTAAAGTCCGCCTCATCCGCCCACATCTCATTATAGAAGAAATCTACTTTACCGGTTTCTCCGATCTGACGGGCACCGTAGCGGCTTACGGCATTCATCACCAGACTCTTGTCAGGATGCGCCTGCTTCATGGCTTCGATAAAAGAAGCATATCCTTCGCGGAGGTTGACCGGCGTACCGTCGTAGTTGTAAAGCGTTCCCCGCTTGCCCAACTGGTCGATCTGATAGCCGTCGAAGGCGAAGTTCGCATACACGTCGTCATTCCGTTCCGCCATATATTGCTGCCATTCCTTGTCGGAAGGGTCTACCAGATAGATATTGCTCTTCCATCCGCTTGGCAGGTCGTGACTGTCTTTCGTGGTATGCGAAGCGTCCTTAAACAGATACCATTCTTCTTTCACTCCGTCGGAAGCCGCATCCTTCAATGCCCCGAAACAAAGATTATAGAACATGGACTTCATTCCGAAATGTTGCTGTGCCTTGATATAATTCTTCACAGAGCTTGTATGGACAGGGCGGTTCGCAATGTCGAGATATTCCTCGTCCAACTGCGTGCGTGTGCCGCCCAGCGGCCAATGATGTTTATTGTGCCAGTCCTGAAACTGTACCCAGTTGATGTGATGGCGGTTCAGATAAGCCATCTCTTCCAGCGTTTTCTCTTCTGTCTTGTCTCCGTCGAAATCTGCCACGAAGCCATATCGGGGGAAACGTGCCGGATGACTGGATACATCTACCGCAATCGTACCGACGATGACATCCGTACCGTTTTCCTGCCGGTAAAGTTCTGCCATGTATCCTTTGAAATCGGTGGAAGGAGCCTTCCATGTCCAGTTCGTACCGCTGACCGGTTCTTCTCCGACTATTTCTCCCGAAAGGCGATAGCGTACCTTTGTTCCGGAAGGCAAGGCATCGGCGGCAGTGAAAGTCACTGTCTCGTTCGGTTTATAAAAAGCCTTGTCGGTTGTCAGTTTCACGCATAAGTCCGATGTCACCGGAGTTACTTCGGTCACACTGCCCGATGCTCCTCCGTTCTGTGGGTTCGATTCATGATCGTCGCTGCAAGACAGACACAGGAAGGCAGCCACCAAATATATTATCTTCTTCATCTTGAATACTTGTTTATTGTTTTACAATCGAAATCGTTTCTTTCAACTGGTCAATCGTAATCCGATACGAGCCTGCTTCCTGAATATTCCATTTATTATCCAGACTGCCGAGGTCTGCATCCGGATACATATTCTTCAGTTCCGCATCCGTTTTACTGGTAAATAAGGCTGTCTCCACTTCACCGATCGGTGTCTTTCCGTTCTTGTCCGCCATCAGCCAGTCTCCGTTCCAGTCGGACTGCTTATCGCAGGAAATCTTCATCTCCCCTGTATTCAGTGTACCGCTCCAGGTAAAGATGTAAGGGCTGTCGGCACTTTTAGCCATCGGGGTGGCGTTGTCGATGCTCCATCCGTTCGGAGTGGCATCGCCTACCAGATACAGTCCTTCGTAAGGGGTAAACGGACGCATCAGCATCTTTTCCTTTCCCTTGGTTGTGAGGAACAGCACTTTATAGGCCTTGCCGCATTCGCTTTCCTTCATTTGCCATTTATTGTCTTCACCTCCCAGTACAACTGAAGTGGAAGTATACGGAGCGTTCCCTTCGGTGGGATGGAAGAAAGCATCCGACTGACCGAAGTCCGTCACGGAAGTAAACTTAAAATCACCGTCCGCCTTCCACGGAATCACGGCACCATAATGGAACAGATTCATCTGAACGGCATCTTTAGACAGTGCCTCGAATCCCCAGCCATTGTCGCCGGTAAAGGAGCCGACAATATAGAATTCTTCAAAGCGCCATCCGATGTTTTCCGTTTCGGTCATGGTCATTGTCAGGTCGAGCAGGTCTACCTTGACTATATAGGTCGCTTCCTTGCTGACTGTAAACGGTTCGTCCGGTTCGTCGCCCGATGTGCGGTAGATAAGCCGTAGTTCTTCTCCGGCAGCGGCATCCCGGTTGTAGGATGGAAGGAATTCTCCCAATGTCGTTATAAACTTGAATACACCGATATTCAGCTTTCCTGTCCACGTAAACTGTCCGTTGTCCGTGCGCTCCATAGGCGTCGCCCGATCGGCGCTCCATCCGTTCGGGGCAGCTTCTCCGATGAGGTAAAGCGTCGGAGTAACCGGTTGATAAGTAGTCACATCCAGCGTGACTGTGGCACGCTGCTCCTTTTCTTCCATTCCGGCAACAGTAGCGGTAATGCGTGCTTCCAGCGATACTTTTTCGGCATAGCCGACGCCTAGCTGCGTGTTCAGAAACTGATTGAGTTCTTCCGTTTTCTTCGTCCACTGATAAGTTCCCGTTCCTAAATCTACGGAGTAGGCACGGGCGAAGTCTGTTCCCGCCTTGGCTATTTCCAGTGTATAAGAGATGCGGTTCCCGCTTCCGTAGTTTGTTCCCGTAGTCCATGAAAGCGTTAACGCTTCCTGAGTGTGATTCTTTTCGTTCAGTACGATCTCCTGCTGATTCACCGTAAGAGTCAGCGTATCATGTCCCTTGTCCGTCTCCATATAGTCCTCGGCGCAGGAAACCATCGCTCCGCCGATGAAAAGAGAACACAGTATCTGATATATATATTTCTTCATCATATGATCTGTCTAAATGAATGATTGTAAAGGCGATTAATAACCGGGATTCTGAGTCATCAGATTGTTAGAGTCCATCTCTGTCTGCGGGATGGGCAGCAGCAGGCGTTCCTTCGTCACCTGATTCTTGCCGATGGATTTCAGGAACTCAATCGCATAGTTACCATTATTGATGCGAATCATGTCAAACCAGCGATGTCCCTCAAAAGCAAGTTCCATCCGGCGTTCGTGAATAATCTTTTCCCGCATTGTTTCCTGATTCAAGGTAGTCGGTACATCCGCCAGTCCGGCACGCTGACGGACGATATTCAGAGGTGCGGCAGCCTGATCGGGATGTCCCAGTTCGTTCAGCGCTTCCGCCTTCTTCAACAGGACATCCGCATAACGGTATACCACGAAGTTATTCGGGTTGGTATTATATTCCGGCGAAACGGTCTTCGACACAAGGAACTTCCGGACGTTGTAACCTGTATTCGACCACGAACGTCTGTACTCCATGCCGTCGAAAGCAGGACAGCCTTGATATAACACGGTCACATCTTTGCGCAAATCGCCCGCTTCGTACTCTTTGATAAATTCTTCCGTAGGCAGATTCCATCCGTAAGCGCCTGCCACCATGCCGGAGTTACGGGGTCCCATGAAGGTCGACAGCCAGGAAGACTGATTGTCCCCTCCCCAAAAATCGTATTCCGTACTGCCGGAGTATTGTACTTCGAAAAGGGATTCCGCACCGTTATTGATCGTAGCGTCGAAATTATCGGCATACTTGCACTGAGACAAATCATATCCCATCGCAGTAATCTGGTCGCACAACGTAACGACTTCATTGTAATAATCCCGATGATTGGGCGCCAGCGTCAGGTAAATATCTGCCAGCATAGCCATCGCCGCCTCTTTGCAGGCACGTCCCTTGTCATTTTCTCCGTAACTGCTCTTTGGGGGAAGCATATCCACCGCATTCTTACAGTCCGATAGAATCTGCGCATATACTTCATCTACCGTATTGCGGGCAATATCCGTCGACTGTCCCGGCTCAAAGGGCTGTAACCGCAAAGGTACGCCACCATAAAGGCGGACGAGGATATAGTAGTAATGAGCACGCAGGAAATATGCCTCACCCATGCAACGGTCTTTTATCTCATCGGAGATGGCAGCCGAAGGCAGATTGGAAAGCACGATATTACAACGTCCGATGCCTACCCACGGAGAACGCCATACGTACAGGGCAAAACCGTTGTCGCTCTGCGCTATAAAGTTAGCCGCCTGAACAGTTTCCAGTCCGTCGGTTCCTCCTCCGGCACCTACCTCGCTGTTGCCGGCAAGGATGTCGAGGCTCCACAGGCGCTGATTATACATATTGGACGACTGCAACGTCTTATAGCAGGCAGTAGTCAGTGCTACGGCAATCTCATTGGTCACTTCCGATTCGGGGTCCACACCGTATTTGGGGTACTTATCCAGAAAATCACTGCACGATGTCAAGGCAAGTACGACAAGTATCATTATAAAAGTCAGTTTCTTTTTCATTTTCTTCCTCCTGATTTAAAAGTTAAAGTTCAAGCCCATACTGAATGTACGCGAGATAGGGTAACGGCTGCTGTCTATACCGTTGACATCCACCTCGGGGTCGAAGCCCGAATATCCGGTGATAGTCGCCACATTCTCGCAAGAGAAGGAGATACGGGCGTTTTCCAGTTGAATCTTTTGCAACCACTTTTTAGGCAGTGTATACGAAAGGGTGATATTTTTCAGACGGAGATACGAGCCGTTTTCCACAAATCGATCGGATACGCGGCAGTTCTGGTTCGGGTCGCCCCAGATGGCACGCGGCATGGAGTAGCTTGTGCCTTCTCCTGTCCAGCGGTTCAGTACGGCTGTGGTCTGGTTGTAGGCGGCAGCCATTCCTTCGTTGTCCACATTGTTGGCATTATAAATCTTGTTGCCTGCCACTCCTTGCAGGAAAACGGAGAGTTCCCATCCTTTGTAAGATAGGTTGTTGGAGAGTGAGAAGAACCAGTTCGGATTCGGATTGCCAAGAATCGTACGGTCTTCGTCGTTAATCACTCCGTCGTTGTTCAAGTCTCTGAAGCGGATGTCCCCCGGAGCTGCGCCCGGCTGGGTGGCGTGGCGGTTGACTTCTCCCCAGTTCTGGAAAAGACCGTCGGTAACGTATCCATAGAAAACGTTGATCGGGTAACCGGCTTTCAGCATGGTCACGTATGAATTGCCTATCTGGTTGATAAACATCGGAGTTTCGCTGTTCAGGTCCAGAATCTCATTTTTATTGTAGGTAGCCGTTAAAGCGGATTCCCAGGAGAAGATGCCTTTCAGGTTGATGGTACGCAATGTCATTTCCACTCCTTTGTTGCGCATCTTGCCGGCATTGGTGAAAGTCTCGGTAGTATCTTCAAAGCCCGAAGTGATGGGGATGGAAGCCTTCACCAGCATATCGTTCGTATTCTTGATATAAGCATCCAGTGAAAGGCTGACACGCGAATCGAACAGGCTCATGTCCACTCCGAAGTTGGCCTGGCGCACTTCTTCCCAATGGATGTTCGGATTGGAGAGAGTGGTAGATACCAAAGCAGTGGAGTTATTGTTTCCGAAAGGATAGACACCCGTGTTGTAGGATGCGACAAATCCATAGTTACCGATTTCCTGATTACCGGTCACACCGTATCCGACACGCAGTTTGAGATCGTTCATCAGGAAGTTATCTTTCGGGAACCAGTCTTCCTGAGAAACACGCCAAGCCAGAGATACGGAAGGGAATGTTCCCCATCGGTTGTTCTTACCAAAGCGGGAAGAGCCGTCACGACGTACGGTAGCCGTCAGCAGGTATTTGTCTTCGTATGAGTAGTTGAGACGTGCCATCAGTGAAAGCAGTGCCCAGTCGCTCTGGCTGCCGCCAAGGCTGTACATCTTTTCTCCGTTGTCCATCTCATGGATATTGTCGAACATGAAGATGTTTTTCTGTGCGTTCAGATAATCGTAGTTATTCCACTGTGCGGAAGAACCTGCCATCACACCTACACGGTGTTTCTTTGCAAAAGTATGATCGAATACGAAGTAGTTGTCCCACAGGTAGGTGAATGATTTGTTGTCGCTTTTGTAGCGGGAAGATTCTTCTACCGGATTCGGTTTCCAGTCGTATGCCGGCGTGAAGTTGTCGGCAAACCAGAACTTGGCGTCATAGCCGAAGGTACTTTTCAGTTTCAGCCATTTAGTGAAGGTGATCTCTCCGGTGATGTTCGCGAGGAAGTTATATCCTTTCGTCTCGTTAGTCATCATGTGAAGCGTACCGATCGGATTGCGGATACTTCCGTACCATTGCGCCTCCTGTCCGGGACCGCTCCAACTGCCGTCGTCATTCTTCACCGGTTGGGTGGGAAGGGCTTTCATCGCATCACCGATACTGTATGTTCCTCCTTCTTTTACATCTGTGCTGAATGTGAGGTTGGTGGTGAATTTCAGCCATTTGTTGACTTGGGCGTCACTGTTCGCCTGAAAATTGAAACGGCGATAATTGACACTCTTCACAATGCCGGACTGATCGAGAAAACCTCCGGACACATAATAATGCGCCTTTTCCGTGCCGCCGGAATAGCTGACCGAATAACTCTGCTTCACTCCCGTGCGCAGCATCTCGTCGAGCCAGTTGGTTCCTTTTCCCAATGAAGAAGGGTCTGCCCAGTAAGGGTTGGTGTTATCGTCATTGTTTGAGAGCATGTCATTGCTCAATGCTGCATATTGGGCGGCATTCAGCATATCAGGCACTTTAGTTGCATTCTGTATCGCCCAGTTCGCATTGACCGTTACCTTTCCGGCGCCTTCGGCACCGCGTTTACTGGTAATCATCACTACACCGTTGGCACCGCGCGAACCGTAGATGGCAGTTGCCGAAGCATCTTTCAGCACGTCTACCCGTTCCACATCGGCCATATTCAGAGAAGACAGACCTAAGTCGGTAGGGATTCCGTCGATCACCACCAGCGGGTTGCTGTTGTTGATCGTGCCCAGACCACGGATTTTAATGGTTACATTGTCCCCCGGTTTGCCGGCATCGATAATTTGCACGCCGGATACTTTTCCCTGCATTGCCTGACCGATATTGGCTACCGGAGAGTCTTTGATATCTTTGACTCCTACGGAAGATACGGCGCCGGTCAGGTCGCTCTTTTTCATCGTTCCGTAACCTACTACAACGACTTCGTCCAATACTTCGGTATCTTCCTGCAAGGTTACTTTCAGTGCGGTTTTTCCGTTCACCGAAACAGTCTGCGTCTTATAGCCGACAAAAGAAATGGTCAATGCGCTGTTAGCAGAAACATTTAATGAGAAGTTACCGTCGATATCGGTAATCGTGCCGTTCGTGGACTTGCCTTCTATCACACTGGCTCCGATCACCGGTTCGCCCGTGGCGTCCACTACATGTCCTTTTACTGTAATCTGCTGTGCGAATGCACTAAGAGATAGTAACAAGCCCCACATTATTATTAGGAG
>ENA-UEQB01000904-UEQB01000904.1-human-gut-metagenome-genome-assembly--contig:-NODE-904-length-27359-cov-14.668389_pt1 | contig 27359 bp, 20 predicted proteins | sample MGYA00242901_ERZ507918 | MGnify/ENA primary metagenome ERZ507918 (study PRJEB26167, sample SAMN06115405) | human gut metagenome | host: Homo sapiens | place: China:Sichuan | collected 2016-04-06... | reverse complement strand
AAAGGAATATTTTTTATCAGTACCGAATATATAAATACACCTCTTTTTCTATCATCAGCCCAACTGCAGGAACTATCAGACAGGGGACATCATATAGGGTCACATGCTCACTCTCATAAACCGCTAACAACATTATCCGAAAATGAGATCACGAAAGAATGGGTAAATTCCATCAATCTAATAAAACCATATACAACAACGAATATTAGTGCATCCATACCCAATGGTGATGAAAATTCAATCGTGAGAAAGAAGGCTTTAGAAGCAGGCATAAATAAGCTTTATACCTCTGTTCCTACAACCCGAACGAAGCGCTTTTATGGAATGCCCGTATTCGGGCGTTATGTAATATATCAAGGTATGACTTCAACAGATGTTATTGCAATCATCTCCAACAAACATCACCGCAATAAAATATTACTTAAATGGAGATTGTTGTCTTTGACCAAAAATATTTTAGGGAACAAATATAACAAGATCAAAGTTTTGTTATTTAGACGCAACTGATAATCCACTGTAATTGTGTAGTTAATAGTATGTTAAGCGTTATATGCCCAATCTATAATGAGGAAAAATACATTCGGAAGTGCATAGATTCTATATTATCACAAGACTATCCGTACAACGATATGGAAGTACTCTTTGTGGATGGTATGAGCACGGATCGGACTCGGAATATTGTCTCTGAATATACTAAACAGTACTCGCATATTCGGTTGATTGACAATCCTCATAAGATAGTTCCGTGTGCAATGAATATCGGTATACGCGCTTCAAAAGGAGATGTAATCATTCGCCTCGATGCTCATGCAAGTTATCAACCTGATTATTTTTCTGTTTTATATCGATATTCGTGTGAACTTCGTGTTGAAAATGTTGGCGTGGTCTGTAGAACAGATGTTTTGAATAAAACACCAAAGACTCTGGCGATTCGGGAAGTATTGAGTAATAAATTTGGAGTTGGAAATTCTGCATTCAGAACCGGGATTAATCAAATTATGGCGGTAGATACGGTTCCATTCGGTTGTTGGCCTCGTAGTGTGTTTGATAGATATGGGTTATATGACGAGCGTTTAATTCGGAATCAAGATATTGAGCTAAATAAGCGAATAAAGCATGGCGGAGGTAAAATCGTAATCGTTCCGGATACCTATTGCACCTATTTGGCGCGTGAAACTTTCAGCGGATTGGCAAAAAATAATTTTGGAAACGGTAAATGGAACATTCTGACCGTTTATTACACAGGACAGTTGCAGTCACTCTCCTTACGTCATTTTATTCCGTTGATTTTCCTCGTATTACTCATATTGCCAATATTTGTATCATTCATTTGGCTGCCATTAGGATGGGTGTCTATTTTATCAATAGTAGGATATTTATTTGCAATAGGGATAATTAGTGGAATGCTTGCACATAGAAAAGGCTTGCATTTTGGTTACCTTTTATGGAGCTTTATTGTTTTGCATCTATCCTATGGATGGGGATCGTTGTGCGGACTCGGTCTCGTGATATTTAATAAAAAAATAGGCATATGACTCAAAGAGAGACCGTGGTGTCCTTTTTATGGAGGAAGATTAAGAAATCGCCCCCCCCTATTATTGCTATTATTCATTGTTTACCATTGTATTAAAACCGGTACGGAAATGGTTTTCTGCTGTATTTATTCCTTCCATACCGTTCAATGGTCTGCGTGTACAATGTTACAGGTGGTGCGGCTATAAAATCGGAAAGAATACATTTATCGGCATGTGTTGTTATCTTGACGATATGTGCTTTGATTTTATGGAAATCGGTGAAAATGTCACCATCTCTTATGGTGTCTATTTTGCTTGTCATGGCAAAAACCAAGGGCATCATAAAATTACGATTCAAGATGGGGCTTATATCGGAATGAGAGCCTCGGTGATAGCACGGACTGATGTTGAAATCGGGAAAAATGCCATTATTGGGGCCCAGACATTGGTAAATAGAAGTATTCCGGCCAATCACACTGCTGTTGGTATTCCTTGCCGTATTTTACCTAACAAAGATTAATCTTAAATGAAATACCTTTTCGACCGGACGGCTTCGCTCTTCGGTCTTTTGTTGTTGTGGCCGGCATTGCTGATCGTCGCCCTGCTGATCCGAATGAAAATGCCGGGAGGTCCGGTGATTTTCACCCAGCGTCGCGTCGGGCGGGATGGGCGACTCTTTACGATGTACAAGTTCCGGTCGATGACCGTCTCGCACTCCGGATCGTCCGTATCCGTAGCCGGCGAGAGTCGGATCACGCCTCTCGGGGCGAAATTACGCAAATATAAGCTCGATGAATTGCCTGAATTGTGGAACGTCCTAAAAGGTGATATGAGTTTTGTCGGACCACGTCCCGACGTGCCGGGATATGCGGATCGGCTTCAGGGGGAGGATCGGCTCATCTTGAAACTTCGCCCTGGAATCACGGGTCCAGCTTCGTTGAAATATGCCAATGAAGAGGAAATATTGGCTCAGGTTTCTGATCCGGTGAAATATAACGACGAGGTGATTTTTCCGGACAAAGTGCGGATCAACCTCGATTACTACCATAACCATACATTCCTGGGAGATATTCGATTGATTTTTCAAACGATATTCCGATCCTATGAATTAGCGGAAATACAAAAATAAATATGGAGAAAAACCGTATCTATCTCTGCCTGGCGCATATGTCGGGCAAGGAGCAACAATTTATCAAGGAGGCTTTCGACACGAACTGGGTGGTTCCCCTGGGGCCGAATGTCAATGCTTTCGAGGAAGACCTGAAACAATTCACCGGCGGAGGCAAAGAGGTCGTCGCGCTCGCGTCCGGCACAGCCGCCGTGCATCTGGCCCTGCTGGCCTGCGGGGTAGGCCCTGGCGATGAGGTGCTCGTCCAAAGTTTTACTTTCTGCGCCTCTTCGCATCCCGTAACTTATCTCGGCGCCACGCCCGTCTTCGTCGATTCGGAGCCCGCAAGCTGGAACATGGACCCCGGACTGCTTGAGAAGGCTATCGAAGAGCGTATCGCCAGGACGGGCCGGAAACCGAAGGCGATCGTCCCTGTTGCCTTATACGGCATGCCTTACAGAATCGACGAGATTATGTCGGTTGCCGATAAATACGGCATTCCGGTCATCGAAGATGCCGCCGAAGGCTTCGGTTCAAAATTCGACGGGCGTGTGCTCGGGACGTTCGGCAAATACGGCGTTCTGTCGTTCAATGGCAATAAGATGATCACCACGTCGGGCGGCGGCGCGCTGATCTGTCCGGATGCCGAGGCTAAGAAGCAGATCATGTTCTACGCCACGCAAGCCCGTGAAGCCTATCCCTATTACCAGCACGAGCAGATCGGATACAATTACCGGATGTCGAACATATGCGCCGGAATCGGCCGTGGGCAGATGACCGTTGCCGACGAGCATATCGCCCACCACAAACATGTTTGCCGGCTCTACAAGGACCTGCTGTCCGGAATTCAGGGTGTTGAGCTGCATGAAAACCCGTCGCCGCGTTACGACAGCAACTATTGGCTCTGTACGATCCTGCTCGATCCCTCCTTGCACGTAAAAGGAGAAGAACATGCCTATGAGACGGCTGTCGAGGGAGCAGTTGGCGGGGCGGCCGGAGTAACGCATGCCGCTGGGGCGCTCCATACGGCCAGCGAACCGAATCCGAACGTCGAGGCGATGCGTATGGCACTGGATGCGGCAGGCATCGAATCGCGGCCGCTGTGGAAACCGATGCATCTGCAACCGGTTTATGCCAGGAATCCGGCTTATGTGAACGGCGCGAGTGAATCGCTGTTCAAACGCGGTCTGTGTCTGCCCAGCGGGCCCTATGTGACGAATGAGGATGTGGAATATATCGTTCAACAGTTAAAAACGAATATCCTTTAATACCGCTGTAGCTTTTTTATTGCCTTTGGCAGATGATGTGAATCTTATGTCATTGGCGGGTAAAAATGAGCCGCAACCTAAAAAGGTTGCGGCTTTTGCGTTGGTTGTCCGTCGGCTATCGTCCTCCGGCGACGGGACGCAGCAGGAAGTTGAACGAGTAGTTGCCGTAGGGCAGCAGGTATTCGGGGCGGGGGAGCCGTCCCCAGCTGTTGACGCACCCCAGTCCGGACTGGACGCTCTCGATATTGACGTGCGTGCGGCCGTCGGGCACGAGGTCGCCCGGGTGGCGGACATATTCCGGCGAGCCGTTGTCGAGCTGCGGGATGGCAAACGGGATGGCCGATGCCGAGAAGTGGCGGTCGGAGCAGATCTCCACGCCCAGGCCCGAGTCGTCGGTCAGCCGCCACCAGCGCAGTCCGCTGCGCGTTCCCGACTCCTGCGGGCTGACGTATTTCATATGGAACTGGTCGGCGACACGCTGGGCGTAGCGCCCCACGAAGGCGGCGCCGGAGCGGTCGGCGTAGTTCTCCATCGGGCCGCGGCCGTAATATTCCACGGCGTCGAACATGCCCGGGGTTTCGAAGGCCATGCCGAAGCGCATCAGGTCGGCGACGTCCTTGCGCGCGGGGTCGGCGGTCATCGTTTCGCTGACGCGGACCGAACCGTCGGCAGCGATCGAATACGTCAGATTCAGTTTCGCACCGACGTTTGGGAGCGTGTAGTCTGCGATGGCTTTCACTTCGCTGTCGCCGGGCGTAAGGGCGAAGCCTGTGAGCTGCGGTTCGGCTTTGGCCCACATCTGGCTGTCGGGGTATTTCCCGGTCTGGCGCACGCCGAGATCGTTGTCCGTGGCTGCGCGGTAGAAGTTGGGCTGCACGGGACCGGCCAGCAGCTCGACGTTGCGCAGGCGGTAGGAACGGATGAAGCCGCTCTTCGGATCGAACGCGACCGAGAATCCTTCGCCCGAAACGGTTTTGTCCGCCACGCGGAGCGTCCCGGCGGGAGCGGTCGCGGCGAAGCGTGCCGCGGGGGCGTCTCCGCGCAGCGTCAGCTGGTCGGCGGCGACTTCATAAAGTGCGTCGAGCAGTCCCTGCCGTTCGCGGAGCTGGTAACGCACCGTGAGCAGCAGTTCGCCGCCCAAGGCATAGACCTGTTCGGGTTTGTAGCCCAGCGTCACGGCGGCGGTGGCCTGCGGAGCCACGTCGAGACGCTCGACCGCGCCGCTCAACACGGGCTGTCCGTCGGAGGTGATCTCCCAGAGCAGGCGGTAGGGCGAAAGGTCTGTGAAGAAATTTTCGTTATAGACGTTCACGACGCCGTTTTTCAGGTCGCGGGGCGTGGTGTGGATCGGCCGGTGCTGGTGCTTCACCTCGTAGGCGTGGGGATGCCACGAGCGGTCGGAGGCCAGCACGCCGTTGCAGCAGAAGGTGCTGTCCGAAGCGTCCGTGTCGTTGTAGTCGCCGCCGTAACGGTAGGTCAGCCGGCCTTCGGGACTGCGCCAGGCAAGGGCCTGGTCGGCGAAGTCCCAGATGAATCCGCCCTGGTATTTGGGTTCGCGGCGGATCATGTCCCAGTACTCCTTGAATCCGCCCATCGAGTTGCCCATGGCGTGGGCGTATTCGCACTGGATCAGCGGTTTCTGGGGATTCTCGGCGAGGTATTTCTCACACTGCCCGTAGCTCCAGTACATCGGGCAGACGATGTCGGTGTTATAGTCTCCGTGGTAGGAGGCCTGCTCGTACTGCACGGGGCGCGACGGGTCGAAGGCTTTGATCCAGTCGTAGCAGCGTTCGAAATTGGGGCCGTTTCCGGCCTCGTTTCCCGTGCTCCAGACGATGATCGAGGGGTGGTTGTAGTCGCGCAGCACCATGCGGCGGTTGCGGTCGAGGTGCGCGGCGGCGAAGGCGGGGTTGCCGGCGAGGTTCTTCGACTTGTCGCGGTAGTGGTAGCCGTGCGATTCGACGTTGGCTTCGTCCACGACGTAGAGACCGTATTCGTCGCAGAGGTCGTACCACAGCGGCGTGTCGGGGTAGTGGCACGTGCGCACGGCGTTCATGTTGAGGCGTTTCATCTCGCGGATGTCGCGCACCATCTCTTCGCGCGTGACATAATAACCCGTGTTCGGCTCCATTTCGTGCCGGTTGACGCCTTTGATGAGGATCGGTTTGCCGTTGACTAACAGTTGTCCGCCGCGGATCTCGACCTTGCGGAATCCGACGCGGAAGGCCGCGGCTTCGGTCACCGAGCCGTCGGCGGCCAGGGCCTCGGCCGTGAGCGTGTAGAGGTTCGGGGCTTCGGCGCTCCACTGCTTCGGGGCGGCGACTTCGAACGTCGTTTCGGCTGCGTTGCGGCGGGGGCGGAGCGTGCGTGCGTCGAGCGTGCGGCCCGCCGCGTCGCGGAGCGTCAGCCGTACGCTGCCGATGCCCGGCGTCGTGGCGATTTCGGCGCGGAGCGTGCCGTTGCGGTAATCGTCGACCAGATCGGGCGTCAGCCGTACGTCGGCCAGCCGGCGTTTGTCACGGGCGTAGAGGTAGCAGTCGCGGCCGATGCCCGAAAGCCGCCAGAAGTCCTGGTCTTCGAGGAACGAACCGTCGCACCAGCGGTTGACGCGCATCACGATCAGGTTGTCGCTGCCCGGCGTCAGGTAACGGGTGATGTCGAATTCGGCTTCGAGTTTGCTGTCTTCGCTGTAACCCGCTTCGCGGCCGTTGACCCAGAGCGTCACGTTCGAGGTGGCCGAGCCGATGTGAATGAATATGTCGCGGCCCTTCCAGTCGGCGGGAACGGTCACCGTGCGGCGGTAGAGGCCCGTGTAATTCTGTTCATGGGGAATCAGCGGAGGTTTCACCTCGAAGAACTTGTGCCACGGGTAGGGTTTGTTCGTGTAGACCGGGTCGCCGCAGCCGTTCAGCTCCCAGATTCCCGGCACGGGCATTGTACCCCACGACGAGTCGTCGTGTCCGGAGCGGAAGAACCCTTCGGGTTCGGCTCCCGGTCGGTCCACGCGCAGGAAGGACCATTCGCCGTTGAGCGTGCGGTAGAAGGGCGAGCGGGTGTAGTCGTTCTCGGGAATGGCCTCGGCGGCCGTGGGGAAGGCGATGAAACTCGTGCGCATCGGCGCGCGGCCGACTTCGAAGCATTCGGGATCGAGCCAGCGTTCGGCGGGGGCTTTCGCCGAGGCCGCCGTGGCGGCGAAGAGTGCGAGCAACAGCAGTCTTTTCATTTTTCGGTGGTTTGGGGGTGGCAAATGTTGTGTCGGAACAAAAATAATAAAAAAACGAAACTTTCGCAAGTTATATAACGAAACCTTTCGTTTTTACCCGGTGAAGAGGCCTTCAAGGGCGTGTTTTTGAAAATTTGACGGATTTTCGACCGAAAGTTCAGGAATTTACAGGGAGGGTTCTTGTGATCTTAAAAATTTTTACTATATTGTTGCCCCGCATATAACCCGAAGGCCGGAATATCCCCGCTCCTGCCGGCCTGTTTTGAATGGTTCCATTTCTAAAAAGACAATGCTTATGAAACAAAAGAAAATGCTTGCACTGACCCTTTCCCAACTTGTACTGCTTTATCGTCAGGAGTTTCCCGGCCTTGCGGCCCTTGCCGACGCCAGCGGCGACGGCGAACGGTTTCGCATGGGCCTCCGGGAGTTCGTGGACGCACACCGGGCGGCGGAAGGCGAAGCGGCGGAGCAGATTCGACTGTTGATCGACTACGACGGACGCAGCGTCCGCGAATTATCCACCGACCGGCAGCTGGAAGTCAGGACCCTTACGCTGCTGTGGCAGTTTCTTACCGGAAGGCTCGAAAACCCCGAAATGCCTTCCGACCTGTTCGTCGATCTGTACCATCTCTTCCGCCTGCTGGATGCTCCGGAGATTCCGCTGCCTTCGCCCCAGCGCGTGCGCAGCCGCACCGAACGCTGGCTCTCGGGACAGGACGACGGGGTGCGGGCCATCCGCGCCGACAACCGCGAACGGATGCTCCACCTGCTGATCCAGAAGATCGGGAACCGCAAGTCGAAGGTTCCGTCGCGCTTCCAGTTCGCCGACGGCATGACCTACGAGGAGAAGTACCGGCAGGTGGCCGCCTGGTGGGGCGATTTCCGCTTCCAGCTGGCGATGGCCGTGAAAAGCCCCTCGGAACTGAACCGCTTTCTGGCTGGCTCGCTCTCGTCGGAGACGATGTATCTGCTCTCGAAGGCCCGCAAGAAGGGAATGCCCTTCTTCGCCACGCCCTATTACCTTTCGCTGCTCGACGTCACGGGCGGCGGCTACGACGATGCCGCCATCCGCAGTTACATTCTTTATTCGCCGCAGCTGGTCGAAACCTACGGGCAGATCCGCGCCTGGGAGCGCGAGGATGTCGTCGAGGCCGGACGACCCAATGCCGCTGGGTGGCTGCTGCCCGACGGACACAACATCCACCGCCGTTACCCGGAGGTGGCGATCCTGATTCCCGACACGATGGGCCGCGCCTGCGGCGGGCTGTGCGCCTCGTGCCAGCGCATGTACGACTTCCAGAGCGAACGCCTCAATTTCGAATTCGAGACCCTGCGCCCCAAGGAGAGCTGGGACCACAAGCTGCGCCGCCTGATGAACTATTTCGAGGAGGACACCCAGCTGCGCGACATCCTCATCACGGGCGGCGACGCCCTGATGAGCCAGAACAAAACGCTGCGTAACATTCTCGAAGCGGTCTGCCGCATGGCCGGCCGCAAGCGCCGGGCCAATGCCCGACGCCCCGACGGGGAGAAGTACGCCGAATTGCAGCGCGTGCGCCTCGGGTCGCGCCTGCCGGCCTATCTGCCGATGCGCGTCAACGACGAACTGGTCGAAATCCTCCGCGAATTCCACGAGAAGGCCTCGGCCGTCGGCGTGAAGCAGTTCGTCATCCAGACCCATTTCCAGACGCCGCTCGAAGTGACGCCCGAAGCCGAGGAGGCCATCCGGAAGATCCTTTCGGCGGGGTGGCTCATCACCAACCAGCTGGTCTACACCGTGGCCGCTTCGCGCCGCGGGCACACCACACGCCTGCGCCAGGTGCTCAATTCGCTCGGCATGGTCTGCTACTATACCTTCTCGGTCAAGGGGTTTCAGGAGAATTACGCCGTTTTCACCCCCAACAGCCGCTCGATGCAGGAGCAGGTCGAGGAGAAGGTTTACGGGCGGCTCACTCCGGAGCAGGCGGCCGAACTCGACGATTTGCTGGCCGACGGGACGGATACGGCTGCGAAAATCCGCCGCTTCATGCGTCGTCACCACCTGCCGTTTCTGGCCACGGACCGCAGCGTGCTGAACCTCCCGGCCATCGGCAAGAGCATGTCGTTCCGGCTGGTGGGCATCACGGCCGAGGGCAAGCGTCTGCTGCGTTTCGACCACGACCGGACGCGCCGCCACAGCCCGATCATCGACAGTATGGGCGAAATCTTCATCGTCGAGAACAAGTCGCTGGCCGCCTACCTGCGCCAGCTGGGCAAGATGGGCGAGGACCCCGAGGACTACGCTTCGATCTGGGCCTATACGCACGGCGAGACCGAGCCGCGTTTCGGGCTTTACGTCTATCCCGATTTCGGGTTCGCGACGACCGACCGGGTGAGCAACCTGGAGTTGGAGTGACGCAATAACCGGCATATGATTTGCGTTTGTATTCAATGATTATTGAATGAATGCAAATTATGAAAAAGACGATTCACAGAGCCGCGACCCGCGGGTATGCCGATCACGGCTGGCTCCGGACCCACCATACTTTCAGCTTCGCCGGATACTACGATCCCGGGCGGATTCATTTCGGCGCCCTGCGCGTGCTCAACGACGATACCGTGGCCCCGGGCGAGGGGTTCGGAACGCATCCCCACGAGAATATGGAGATCGTTTCGCTCGTTCTCTCGGGCGCCTTGAGGCACGGCGACAGCATGGGCAACATGCAGCTCCTCAAGCCGGGCGAATTGCAGGTGATGACCGCCGGTACGGGCATCACGCACAGCGAGATGAACGCCAGCCGCGAGGAGCCGGTGAAGTTCCTGCAGATCTGGGTCATCACCGACGCCGAGGGCCATACGCCCCGTTACAACCAGATCGAACTCGCGCCCGCGAAGCGCAATGAGTTCCGGCTGATCGTGGCTCCCGAAGGCCGCGGCGGGGAACACGTGGGATGGATTCACCAGACGGCATGGTTCCATACGCTCGACCTCGACGCCGGGCGGGAAGCCCGGTACCGCATGAACCTTCACGGCAACGGGGCTTATGTTTTCGTGATCGAAGGTACGGCCGAGGTCGCGGGCGAACCGCTCGGTCCCCGTGACGGCATGGGCATATCGGACGCCGACGATTTCTTGATCCGCGCTTCCGAAAACGCACGGCTGCTGGTCATCGAGGTCCCGATGATCTGATGTGCGGCAGCCTGATGTGAAAAACCGCCGGAGTCGATACTCCGGCGGTTTTTTAGTGTCAGGCGGCGTCCTAAAACTCCGAGGTGAAGTGGAAGCGGATATCCTTGAAGTTCTCCTGCGCGAGAGCCAGCCCGTAGCTGGTGTCGGCGAGGAAAACGTCGCGGCCGTGCTTGTCCACGGCCATGTTGGTGTGCTTGCGGCGCTTGAAGTCGGCCAGCTGCGCGGCGTTGTCGCTGTCGATCCAGCAGGCCTTGTAGATCGAGATCGGCTCCCAGCGGCACGCGGCGTTGTACTCGTGCTCCAGACGGTACTGGATGACCTCGAACTGGAGCGCGCCCACCGTGCCGATGATCTTGCGGCCGTTGAGCGAGCTTGTGAACAGCTGCGCCACGCCCTCGTCCATCAGCTGGTCGATGCCTTTGGCCAGTTGCTTGAATTTCAGCGGGTCGGCGTTCTCGATGTAGCGGAACTGCTCGGGGGCGAACGACGGAATTCCGGTGAAGCGGAGCTTCTCGCCTTCGGTGAAGGTGTCGCCGATCTTGAAGTTCCCCGTGTCGTGCAGACCCACGATGTCGCCCGGATAGGCGAAGTCGATCACCGACTTTTTCTCGGCCATGAAGGCCGTCGGGGAGGAGAATTTCAACTGCTTGCCGCTGCGTACGTGGAGGTAGTTCCTATTCCGTTCGAACGTGCCGGAACAGATCTTCAGGAACGCGATGCGGTCGCGGTGGTTGGGGTCCATGTTGGCGTGGATCTTGAAGACGAAGCCGGTCATTTTCGGCTCCGCAGGCTCCACCTGCCGGGTTTCGGTCGGCGCCGGGCGCGGCGAAGGGGCGATGCGCACGAAGCATTCGAGCAGTTCGCGCACGCCGAAATTGTTCACCGCCGAGCCGAAGAACACCGGGGCCAGTTCGCCCCGCAGGTAGGCGTCGCGGTCGAACTGGTCGTAGACGCCCTCGACCAGTTCCACGTCGGAACGCAGCTGGGCGGCGAACTTCTCGCCGATGTAGCCTTCGAGTTCCTGCGAGGCGAGGTCCGAGATTTCGGCCGTCGAGGCGTCGGCCGTGAGCTTTTCGTCCGACGTGAAGAGCGAGAGGTTCTTCTCGTAAAGGTTGTAGACGCCCTTGAACGTGGGTCCGTTCGAGATCGGGAAGGCCAGCGGCCGCACGCGGATATGCAGTTCCTTCTCCACCTCGTCCAGCAGGTCGAACGGCTCTTTCGACGGGCGGTCGAGCTTGTTGATGAAGACGATCACGGGGGTTTGGCGCATGCGGCAGACCTCCATCAGCTTGCGGGTCTGGGCCTCGACGCCCTTGGCGCCGTCGATGACGATGATCACCGAGTCGACGGCCGTCAGCGTGCGGTAGGTGTCCTCGGCGAAATCCTCGTGGCCCGGGGTGTCGAGGATGTTGATCTTGCAGCCCCGGTATTCGAATCCCATCACGGCCGTGGCCACCGAGATGCCTCGCTGGCGTTCGATCTCCATGAAGTCGGACGTGGCGCCCTTCTTGATCTTGTTGCTCTTGACGGCTCCGGCCACGTGGATGGCGCCGCCGAACAGCAGCAGTTTTTCCGTAAGGGTGGTTTTGCCCGCGTCGGGGTGGGCGATGACGGCGAAGGTCCGCCGCCGGGTTATCTCTTCCTGTTGTGTCATGCGTTATTCTTTCGGGTAATCGGCGTTGTAGTGGCAGCCTACGGACTCCTTGATCTCGCGGCCCTGCTTGATGACCAGGTAGGCGATGGCGATCATGTTCCGCAGCTCGCACAGTTCGCGGTTGGGCTTGGTCTTGTTGTAAAGTTCCTCGGTCTCCTGCCAGAGGATTTCCAGCCGGTGCATGGCGCGCTTGAGCGAGAGGTTCGACCGCACGATGCCCACGTAGTTGGACATGATCGTCTGCATCTCGCGCTTCGACTGGATGATCATCAGCATCTCCTCGGTGTGCTGCGTGCCTTCGAAATCCCAGTCGGGAATGCCCTCCTGAAAATCGACTTTCTCCAGCAGCGACGCCGTGTGGCGCGCGGCCTGGTCGGCGTAGACCACCGCTTCGATCAGCGAGTTCGAGGCCAGGCGGTTGGCGCCGTGCAGTCCCGTGCACGAGGTCTCGCCCAGCGCGTAGAGCCGTTTCACGGAGGTTTCGCCGTTGGTGTCGACCTTCACGCCACCGCAGCAGTAGTGCGCCGCAGGGGTCACGGGAATCCAGTCTTTGGTGATGTCGATGCCGATCGAGCGGCATTTTTCATAGATGTTCGGGAAATGGCTCTTCACGGCCTCGGGGTCCTTGTGCGTCACGTCGAGGTAGACGAAGTCGGAACCCCGTTTGGTCATCTCGCGGTAGATGGCGCGGGCCACCACGTCGCGCGGCGCGAGGGATTTCATCGGGTGGTATTTGTCCATGAACTCCTTGCCGTCGGGCAGCCGCAGGATGGCCCCGAAGCCGCGCATGGCTTCGGTGATCAGGAAGTTGGGCTTCTCGCCGGGGTTGTAGAGCGTCGTGGGGTGGAACTGGATGAACTCCATGTTCTCGGTCATCGCCTTGGCGCGGTGGCACATGGCGATGCCGTCGCCCGTGGCGACCACGGGATTCGAGGTCGTGGAGTAGACGTTGCCGCAGCCGCCCGTGGCCACGACGGTGAATTTCGAAAGCATGGTCTCGATCTCGTTGGTGTCGAGATTCAGGACGTAGGCCCCGAACGAGGCCAGTCCGCGCGTGTGGCGCGTGACGAATTCGCCCAGATGGTGCTGCGTCAGCAGGTCGATGGCGAAGTGGCGTTCGAGAACCGTGATGTTCGGATGCTCCCTCACCGACTGCACGAGCGCCCGTTCGATCTCGGCTCCCGTGAGGTCCTCGTGGTGGAGGATGCGGTGCTCCGAGTGTCCGCCTTCGCGGTTGAGCTCGAAACGCCCGTCGGGGGTCTTGTCGAAACGCGTGCCCCAGGCTATGAGGTCGGCGATCAGTTCCGGGGCCCGCCGCACGACCAGTTCCACGGCCTTCTCGTCGCATTTGCCTGCGCCGCAGACCAGCGTGTCGCGGATGTGTTTCTCGAATGTGTCGGGAGCGTACGTTACCGAGCAGATGCCGCCTTGTGCATAATTGGTGTTGCACTCTTCGATCGCGCCCTTGGTGACGATCGTAACGTGTCCGTGGGCTGCGGCTTTCAGCGCGAACGAAAGGCCCGCGGCGCCGGAACCGATAACCAGAAAGTCGGTTTTCATGGGTTTTTCCTTTTTCTATTGCCTTGCAGCGCCGCAAAGTTACAAAAAATAGTAACTTTGCCGCATAATTTCGGGCAAAATATGGAACGACATATCGACATCAGCCGCTTCGATTACGACCTTCCGGACGAGCGGATCGCCAAATTCCCGCTCGCCGAGCGCAGCGCCTCGAAGCTGCTCGTCTGGCGCGGCGGAGAAATCGCGGAAAAGCGTTTCGCCGACATCGGCGACGTGCTGCCGGCCGGGGAGCTGCTGGTTTTCAACAACACGAAGGTGATCCGGGCGCGGATCGTCATGCACAAGCTCTCCGGGGCGCGCATCGAGGTCTTCTGTCTCGAGCCGCACGACCCGGCCGACTACGAGCGGGCGTTCGCCGTCACGGGCGGCTGCACATGGTCGTGCATCGTGGGCAACCGCAAGAAGTGGAAAGAGGGGTACGTGGAGATCAATTTCGAACGCGGGGGCTGCGCCGAGCACCTTCGTGCATGGATCGTCGAGGACCACGGCCGCGAGTGCGTCGTGCGTTTCGAGTGGACGGCCCCGATGACCTTCGGGCAGCTGCTCGAATACCTCGGGCGGATTCCGATTCCGCCCTACCTGAACCGCGAGAGCGAGGAGATCGACAACACGCGCTACCAGACGGTCTATTCGAAGTTCGAAGGTTCGGTGGCCGCACCGACCGCCGGGCTGCATTTCACGCCCGAGCTGATCGGGGAGATGAAGGCGCGCGGATTCGCCTTCGAGGAGGTGACGCTCCATGTCGGGGCGGGCACGTTCCTGCCCGTCAAGGACGAGGACGCCGCGCGGCATCCGATGCACACCGAGCATTTCGAGGTGCGCCGTGCGACGGTGGCCCGCCTGCTGGAGAAGTGGGGGCATATCACCGCCGTGGGAACCACCTCGGTGCGTACTTTGGAATCGCTTGCGGCCCTTGCGTGGCGCATCCGCACGGCCGGGACGCCCGATGCCGGGCGGGTCGTGGGGCAGTGGGAGCTGTACGACATTCCCGCGGAGTTTTCGGGCCGCGAGGCGTTGCAGGAGTTGTCGGGGTATATGGAGCGCGAGGGGCTGGACCGGCTGAAAGCCTCGACGCAGATCATGATCACGCCGCTGGACTACGAGTTCCGCATCGTGCACAATATCGTCACCAATTTCCACCAGCCCAAATCGACGCTGCTGCTGCTGGTTTCGGCCTTTGTGGGCGACGGGTGGCGGCGGATTTACGACTACGCCCTCGGCCACGGCTTCCGCTTTTTGAGCTACGGCGATTCGTCGGTGCTGCTGCGGGAATGACCGTTTATGCGGAACGGAAAAGGGACGCCCGACGAGGGACGTCCCTTTTTTATTGGCGCAGGGGCGGATTAGAAATTGTATCCGACGCTGATCGTGAAGCAGTTGTTGCGCATCGTGCCCTCGCCGTCGCTCTCCTTGACCAGATTCAGGCAGCCGATGTCGTAGCCCAGTCCGAAGTAAATGCGTTTCCAGACGACGCCGGCGCCCAGACGCACGCCCAGATCGGAACGTTTCAACCCGCCTTCGTCTCCGAAGATGTCGCCCTTCTCGTCGCCGACCTTCACTTTGCCGCCGATGCCGAGCCCGTAGTAAAGACCTGCGAAGGGTTGGATCGTAACGATGTCCTTGATGTTGAAGTGGTAGTTCACCAGCACGGGGATTTGCAGGTAGGAGGGGCGGAAGCTCACGCCGTCGACCTTGCCGCCGCGGCTCGAGAAGGCAAGCCCGGTTTCGAGGTAGAAGGGCAGTTTGTTGCAAAGCAGGATCTGATCGGTCACGGCGACGTGGAACGAGGCCCGCGAGTCGGTGCTGATGGACGCACCTCCGGCCGAAATCGAGTAGCTCGACAGGTTCAGTCCGGCGCGGACGCCCAGGATGTTCTTTTCGTAGTTTTGCGCCGAAACGGCATTTGCCAGCAGGATGGCGGCCACGATAAGCAATACTTTTTTCATAATGAATGGGTTTGGGTTTGTATACGTGGCAAATATAGGATAATTTTTTCGAAAAATCCCCCCCCCGAATTTTTTTACAGACAATGAAAAAGAATATCCGTAAATGCTTTTGTTTTAGCCGGATAGCTGTCGGATGTCAGAAATTGTACCCGATGTTTACGGTCAGGCAGTTGTTGCGTATTTCGGCGCTTTCGGGCTGGAGTGCGTAGCCGAAGAATTCGCCGCCCCGGAACAGGTCGCGGCAGCCGATGTCGTAGCTTATGCCCAGGTAGATGCGTCTGATGACGAACCCGGCGCCCGCGCGCACGCCGAAATCCATGCGGGAGAGGAAGCCCGGGGCGCTGAACATATCCTCGTTGCCGTATTCGGTCTTCATCGCGCCCCGGATGCCCACGCCGCCGTATATGCCCGCGAAGGGCTGGATCGTGAGGAGATCCCGGATGTGGAAATGGTAGTTGACGAGCAGGGGGACCTGCATGTAGAACGGACGCATGGTCATGTTGTAGATGTCGCCGTAGATTTCGGCGGCGGCCCTGCCGCCGCGGCTCGAAAAGCCGATGCCCGTTTCGAGGTAGAGGGGCAGGCTGCGGTGGAGCAGGATCTGGTCCGTCACGGCGAAGTGGAATCCCGCGCGCGAACCGGTGTTTATCCGCACGTCTTCGATCGAGATGGCGCAGGTCGACACGTTGACGCCGGCGCGGACGCCCAGGATGTTCTTCTCATACCGCTGCGCCCGGACGGCTCCCGCCGACAGCAGGACGAGCAGGATGAATGCGTATCTTTTCATGGAGGTCGATGAAATTATGCTTCGGGTGTGCAGCTTTTCAGGGCCAGTTTCTTGACCCAGACGACGAAGCCGCCCGTGAGGATCAGGTTCAGCACCAGCGTCAGTACCGAGATGATCAGCGCCGGGCCGCCGAGGCTGTATCCCAGGGCGATGAAGATGACGCCTGCGCCCACCTCGCCGCGGGTGAACATGCCGATCGAGAGTGCGAGCCGCTCGCTCAGTTTCCGGTCGCGGTAGAAGAAGACCGGGACCAGCTTCCCGATGTTCGAGAGCGCCGAAACGGCCACGACGTGCAGGATCAGTACGCCCCACGGCATCATCGGCTGCGACGCCGTGATGGAGGTGGCGGCTTCGGCGGCGTCTGCCGCCGAAGCGCCCGTCACGAGCGGCATGCTCATGCCGACAAGCAGCATGAACAGGAACGAGATGCCCGTTGCGGCGCGGCGTTCGGTCGGGGTGTCGATCTCCCTGTGCTTCATCAGCATGCCGATCACGAAGGCCGGAAGCAGCACCTCGATGTGTATGCTGTTTTCAGGTCCGTACCACCGCGCGGTGACGATGTAGAGCGCCTGCGTCAGGGCGCAGACCACCGCCGAAAGCCCCAGGATGCGTTTCCAGTCCTGCCGGACGTTCCACCGCGCCTGCCACCGCCAGCCTGCGATAAGCAGTACGACGACCACGCCCACGATGGCGAACATCTGCCATTTGAGGCCGATCATCAGGATTTGCAGCGGGATCATCAGCAGGATGGTGTCCAGGTCGTCGAAGATAGCCAGCACCTGGATCTTACGGTATATCCAACTGTTTTTCAGGCTTAACGCGGCGAGCATCGTGAAGAGGATGCCGGCCGAGGTCGGGGCCGCGAAACGGCTCAGCAGCAGATTCTCCTTCCACGCCGCGGAGTCGGTCCAGAGGTCGGAGGGCAGCAGTACGAAAATATAGTAGAGGACGATCAGCAGCCACGGCAGCGCTGCGGTGGCCATGGCGATGAAGTAATCGGCGGTGTAGGAGCGCCAGCGCGACTTGTCGATTTCGAACTCCCGTCCGACGTTGATCATAATGAATCCCAGGCAGATGTAGAGCAGGGTGTCGGCAGTCGCCTTGAAACCCGGATAGGCCGTGCCGAGTGCGCCGGGAAGCAGCTGCGAGGCGACGAGGCCCAGCATCAGAAAGAGCGAGAACGAAAGAACTTTTCGCATTGATTGAAAGTCGTTTACAGGTTATGCGTCTGTGCCGCGGCACAAAGATACGATATTTGTAGAAAAATCCGCGGAAACGAATGCTGTTGTCGTGAAAAAAATAACAATAATGAAACTGCAATTCACAATTATTTTGTACCTTTGCCGTGCCGATTCAGGGAATTAGCATTCAAACACCATAAAATTCAAATTATTACAACTATGCAGATTGTAGAGATTCACGCAAGGGAAATCCTCGACTCGCGAGGCAATCCGACCATCGAGGTCGAAGTTCGTACCGTATCGGGCGCATTCGGCCGCGCTGCCGTTCCGAGCGGAGCGTCGACGGGCGAGAACGAGGCCCTTGAGCTTCGTGACGGCGACAAGAGCCGTTACCTGGGCAAAGGCGTCCTGAACGCCGTGAAGAACGTTAACGAAGTGATCGCTCCGGCCGTCATCGGCATGAACGTAGCCGACCAGGTGGGCATCGACAAGGCCATGATCGCCCTCGACGGAACCCCCACCAAGTCGAAGCTCGGCGCAAACGCCATCCTCGGCGTGTCGCTGGCCGTTGCCCGCGCTGCCGCCGACTATTTCGGCATGCCGCTCTATCGCTATATCGGCGGCGCGAACGCCAAGACGCTGCCCGTTCCGATGATGAACATCATCAACGGCGGTTCGCACTCGGACGCTCCGATCGCATTCCAGGAGTTTATGATCCGTCCCGTGGGCGCTCCTTCGTTCAAGGAGGGCATCCGCATGGGCGCCGAGGTGTTCCACAACCTGAAGAAGGTGCTCCACAACCGTAACCTCTCGACGGCCGTAGGCGACGAGGGTGGTTTCGCTCCCGCGCTCAACGGCACGGAGGATGCCATCGAGTCGATCATCGAGGCCATCAAGATGGCCGGCTACAAGCCCGGCCGCAAGTGCGAGGGCGGCGACGTGTCGATCGGCATGGACTGCGCTTCGTCGGAGTTCTACAAGGACGGCGTTTACGACTACACCAAGTTCGAGGGTGAGAAGGGCGCCAAGCGTACGTCGAAGGAGCAGGTGGAGTACCTGAAGGGACTCGTCGCCAAATACCCCATCGACTCGATCGAGGACGGCATGTCGGAGAACGACTGGGAAGGCTGGCAGATGCTGACCGCCGAGATCGGCGACAAGTGCCAGCTCGTGGGCGACGACCTGTTCGTCACCAACGTGGACTTCCTGAAGAAGGGTATCGAAATGGGCTGCGCCAACTCGATCCTGATCAAGGTAAACCAGATCGGTACGCTGACCGAGACGCTCGACGCCATCGAGATGGCTCACCGCGCCGGCTATACGTCGGTGACGTCGCACCGTTCGGGCGAGACCGAGGATTCGACCATCGCCGACATCGCCGTGGCTACGAACTCGGGTCAGATCAAGACCGGTTCGGCTTCGCGTTCGGACCGTATGGCCAAGTACAACCAGCTGCTCCGCATCGAGGAGGAACTCGGCGACGAGGCTATCTACGGCTACACGAAGATCTACCGCAAGTAATTTGCTGCCGGAATATAAAGAGAACCGGATGCCGCGAGGCGTCCGGTTTTTTTATGATGCAGCCCCGGGAACCGGAGCGCGGAGGCGATGTCGCCCGACGGATTCGTATCGCATGTTCCGTGTCGGCCAATTGAGCTGTCTGCACATGCCAACGAAAAAAGGTCTTCGCAAGAAGACCTTTTCGGGTGGAAGAAGGGGCTCGAACCCTCGACCTTCGGAACCACAATCCGACGCTCTAACCGACTGAGCTACATCCACCGTGTGATACGTGTTCGTCGTATCGGGATGCAAATGTAATACGATTTTTCGGTCCGTGCAAAAAAAACGGCTGAAAAATCGTCCGGAAATGGCGGAAATGACAAAATGGCAGTCGCCTCTGCTCGTTTGTCACGCAAAATCTGCCAAAAAACGGTTGGCACATCTATTGATGGGATAGAGGTTGCGAAAGCGAATGAAACATATTATATCAAACAAATTTAAAACACAAAGCTATGAACGTAAAACCATTATCGGACCGCGTGCTGATTCTCCCGAATCCCGCGGAGGAGAAGACGGCCGGCGGATTGATCATCCCCGACACGGCCAAGGAGAAACCGCTGGCAGGCAAAGTCGTTGCAGTAGGCCCCGGAACCTCGGAGGTCAAGATGGAGGTCAAGGAGGGCGACCAGGTGCTCTACGGCAAGTATGCCGGTCAGGAAATCCAGGTCGACGGCGTGGACTACCTCATTATGAAACAGAACGATATTTTGGCAATCATCTAAATTCGATAAATAGTCATGGCAAAGGATATTAAATATAACGTAGAGGCGCGCGAACTGCTCAAGGAGGGTGTCGACGCGCTGTCGAACGCCGTTAAGGTAACGCTCGGTCCCAAAGGCCGCAACGTGATCATCGACAAGAAATTCGGCGCTCCGCAGATCACCAAGGACGGTGTGACGGTGGCCAAGGAGGTGGAACTGGAGGACGCTTTCGCCAACATGGGCGCCCAGATGGTCCGCGAGGTCGCTTCGAAGACCAACGACGATGCGGGCGACGGTACGACCACCGCAACCGTGCTGGCGCAGTCGATCATCGGCGTCGGTCTGAAGAACGTGACGGCCGGAGCCAACCCGATGGACCTGAAACGCGGTATCGACAAGGCCGTTGCGACGGTCGTGGAGTCGCTGCGGAAGCAGAGCCAGGAGGTCGGCTCGGATTTCGCCAAGATCGAGCAGGTGGCCACCATTTCGGCCAACAACGACGAGACGATCGGTAAGCTGATCGCCGAGGCGATGGCCAAGGTCAACAACGAGGGTGTGATCACCGTCGAGGAGGCCAAGGGAACCGAGACCCATGTCGAGGTGGTCGAGGGCATGCAGTTCGACCGCGGTTACATTTCGGCTTACTTCATCACCGACACGGAAAAGATGGAGGCGCAGCTCGAAAAGCCCTATATCCTGATCACGGACAAGAAGGTTTCGACGATGAAGGAGCTGATGGGCGTGCTGGAGCCGGTGGCCCAGAACGGCCGTGCGCTGCTGATCATCGCCGAGGATGTCGACGGCGAGGCCCTTTCGGCGCTGGTTGTCAACAAACTCCGCGGCACGCTGAAGATCGCCGCCTGCAAGGCTCCGGGCTTCGGTGACCGCCGCAAGGAGATGCTCGAAGACATCGCCGTCCTGACGGGTGCGACCGTGATCTCGGCCGACAAGGGCATGAAGATCGAGGATACGACGCTGGAGATGCTGGGTTCGGCCGACAAGGTGACGCTCAACAAGGAGAACACCACCATCGTCGACGGCGCCGGCAAGAAGGAGGAGATCGCAGCCCGTGTGGCCCAGATCCGCTCGTCGATCGACAAGGCTACGTCGGACTATGACAAGGAGAAGTTGCAGGAGCGTCTGGCCAAGCTGGCCGGCGGTGTCGCCGTGCTCTACGTCGGAGCCGCCACGGAGGTCGAGATGAAGGAGAAGAAGGACCGTGTCGACGACGCGCTGGCCGCAACGCGCGCAGCCGTCGAGGAAGGTATCGTTCCGGGCGGCGGCGTGGCTTACATCCGTGCCACGGCGGCTCTCGAAGGCCTGAAGGGCCAGAACGAGGACCAGACAACGGGTATCCAGATCGTGAAACGCGCCATCGAGGAGCCGCTCCGCCAGATCGTCGAGAACGCCGGCGGTGAAGGCTCGGTGGTCGTCAACAAGGTGAAGGAGGGCAAGGACGCTTTCGGTTACAACGCCCGCGACGACAAGTACGAGGACCTGCTGAAAGCCGGTATCATCGACCCGACGAAGGTGTCGCGCGTAGCGCTGGAGAACGCCGCGTCGATCGCCTCGATGTTCCTCACCACGGAGTGCGTGCTGGCCGAGAAGAAGTCCGACGCTCCCGCCATGCCGGCGATGCCCGCAGGCGGTATGGGCGGCATGATGTAACGGATTCCCATTTATAAGCGGATATTTCCGCACATCCCTCGAACGGGGCGAATGGAATGTACCTCAAGTACTACCCATTCGTTTCCCGAGAGGAGAAAATGGGTGTAAATATTAAATATTCAGCGATTTAATCTTTGCACAGGGTTTCTTCTTCGAGGGATTCCAAGCATAATAAGGTAATTCCAGACGAGGTTACGGTTTCCAGATCGTTACCTCGTCTGTTTTGCTGTATTTTGCATAAAATATTCGTTTGCAATTTCTTGCATCGCGCTTCATCTTGACAGACAACTCTGAGGAAATTAGTTTTAACCCCCAAATTTCATCGGAGTATGCGCAGCACATTCAAGGTTCTGTTCTACCTCAAAAAGGACAAACACAAAGTTCAGCCGGTTGTTCCCGTCATGGGCCGTATTACCGTCAACGGTACGATCGCCCAGTTCAGCGCCAAACTTAGCGTTCCTCCCCATCTGTGGGAGGTGAAGGGCGGTCGCGCCAAAGGCAAAAGCCTCGAAGCCGACCGTATCAACCGCTATCTGGATAATATCCGTATCCAGATCGGAAAGCATTACCAGTCTATCTGCGACCATGACGGATATGTTTCCGCCGATAAGGTGAAGAACGCCTATCTGGGTTTCAGTAAAAGGTATAAACTGTTACTGGAGTTATGCGATGAATTCTGCAAAGAGTACAAGAACCGTATAGATGTGGACCGTACTATCCATTCCTTATTCCGTTATCAAACGCTACGACGCGATTTGAGTCTTTTCATCTGTCAGGACTATAAAGTCAAGGATATACCCCTTGTGGAACTGGATCAGTCTTTTGCAGAGAAGTTTGCCGCCTATCTGAAACATGTCAAGGGCCTTGCCGACACGACGATCAGCGTTGAGATCAAATCACTGAAGCATATCGTCAAGAAAGCGTTTAACGACGGGCAAATGGAGAAGAATCCGTTTGCCTATTACTACTACTTTGCCGACCAGCCGGAAATTGAATATCTCACCGAAGAAGAAATCAATAAACTAATTATCGGCAAAGTCAAGCAGCAGCGTCAGGATCGGACACGGGATATGTTTCTGTTCTGTTGTTTTACGGGCCTGTCCTATGCCGATCTGGCCAAACTGAGTTATGAGGAGTTGAAACAAACTCCGAACGGAGCATGGTGGATTAGCAGTATCCGTCAGAAAACGAAAGTACCGTTTACGGTAAAACTACTTCCGGTTGCGAAAGCTATTCTTGAAAAGTATCGTATTCCTGCCAACCGATTCAACCGGCTCTTTCCCGAGAATCCGGGAAAGGTCTTCCCGGTCGCTTCCTTGAAATCCTCGGACGCCAGTTTGAAACATATCGCCCGACAATGCGGGATTGCGAAGAATCTGAAATTCCACACGGCAAGGCATACCTTCGCCACGACGGTCTCCTTGATGAACGGTATTCCACTGGAAACAGTCAGTAAGATGTTAGGGCATAAATATACGACCACGACTCAGATTTATGCCAAGGTGACAAACCAAATGATAGGCAATGCGATAAGCCGAATAGAGGATAAAATAGGCGATAGATTCCAGTTCCCGACTCTGAAAGAAGAGAGCGACGGCTAATCCGAAAGACAACGGCGATTACAAGTTTCCCGCCGAGAGGCAATTAAACGCCGGAGATGGAAATACGCAAGGCCATGCGAATCGCCCGAGGGCGAGCCTTGCGTATTTCCATCCCCGGCATTTTGCTGGTCGCTATCGTCGGAAAAGGCGACATTCTGCGGTTCGGACGCCAGTCGTTTCGCTACGTCCATATCAGAAACCCAAAGTAATCGCTTATCGCATTGTCTATTTAAAATAGTCGTCTGTTGTTCTTCTTCTCGTGGAGATAATTCAATTCGTCGCTGTAAATTCCGATTACAAAGCGCAGCATATTGTCGACCAAAGCTGTAAGCCTTGTATTCTCATTCCCCAATAAGTGGAGGATTGCCGATACTTTGTGCTTGGTTGCCGCACTGATATAGATCGCCGAACGGTTACGGCAGTCCGCCGGGGCAAAGAACGTGCGTTCGAAATCCGGCAGCGGAATCTTTTTGCGACGGAATCCGGCCAGCTCCTTTACGTCACTCGTTTGGGTATTGACGTCTGTCCTTTCAGCAGTCGGAGCCGATGCTCCGGATACCGTTTCCGATGTCTTTCCCTCGGGAGCGTCCGTATTTTCCGCTTCCGGTTCGGGAATCCGGCGGACGACTTTCGAATCCAAAGGGGCCTATCCGGCGATCATCTGGCGCATCAATTCTTCGTCGACTTCGATACGGGGACGCTTCGATGGTTTTGTTGCGAGGTTGTCGGTTTCTTTTAATGAATCCATGGTACAATGTTTTTAAGATTGAACGTTCGCTTTATGCTTGTAAAGCGTGTGTGTCTGTTTTATGGTTTAAACCATTCAAAATACCATTTTCTGCTTCACGCAGTTTATATCGGAATAATGAACGGAACAAGAAAACCTACCTTTCATGATGCAGGATACCACCGACTGAAGTACCTCGGTTTTGATGTCCGGCCACGACCGCTCCAGTCCGCACCGAGAGCTTGTTTTGGTGCCCGGACGGTTGTAATATTGCAACCGGGAAAGACCCGTCCTCGAAAGCCGTAGCGGAGGTTTTTCAAAGTTTTCACAAAAAATTTCCGCCGCGGATTTTTGTTATCGCCAGATAACAGCGAGCTGTACCTTTGTATGCCGAAAAACTTTTCGGCATACGAAAGGTGCTCGCTCTGCGAGGCCGGGCGTTCTCCCCAGTCGAACGCCTTTTTAACCGATAGTATGGATACCGACCGAAAACTGACAGACAAGACCGGCAGGAAGCTCCGAACGCCGAGTTACAAGTATTCTTTCCGGCTCAATGAAGAGCAGCATATCCGCTTCAACGAGATGCTTTGTAAGGCCGGACTGGAGCATAACCAGAGCCGTTTTATCGTCAACCGCATCTTCGCCGAGGAGTTCGTCGTCGTCAAACGCGACCCTTCGAGAGTGCAGTTCATCGCCCGGCTCAATGACTTTTATTTCCAATTCCAGCGTGTGGCGCAGAATTATAATCAGGTCGTGAAAGCTATCAACGCCCACTTTTCCAACGTCGCGATCCCGCATCAGATTGCCGCATTGGAACAGCGAACGAGAGAATTAAAGGCTCTGAGTATCGAGATTCTCAACCTTGCAAAACAAGCTAAGGAGCGATTGTGAATATAAGAGTTGGATTGTCGCCTAACCTGCAGCGTTATCGGGATCAAATATAGAATTGCACGCTTGCTCGTTACCTTGGCCCGGCAACTTTAACAACAAACGTATGGCAACCGTAAAAGTAAAATTCCGGGCCTCGTCCGTTGCAGACCGGGAAGGCTCTTTGTTTTATCGTATCATCCATAACCGTGTGGTCCGACAGGTCAACACCGGTTATAAACTGTTTCCGTCGGAATGGGATGCTCTGCATGCAGGATTACTACAGCTGAGCAACGAAGGCCCCCGACACGCTTACCTTGTCGCCTTGAAGAGCCGGATTGCGGAAGACAAAACCCGCTTGGAACGCATTATTGCCCGTTTGGGGCGTACAGGAGAAAACTACACTGCCGAGGAGGTGGTAAAACTTTATCTTATCCCTTCCGACACCTTCGGATTCCTTGCTTTTGCCCGGATGCTTATCGGTCAGTTGGAGCAGATCGGCAAAACACGCACTGCCGAACGCTACACAACTGTCATAAACAGTTTCGGGCGTTTCCGGGGCCAGAACGAAATACCTTGGGACGAAGTGAACTCCGACCTGATGATCAGCTACGAAGCATATCTCAAATCGAGAGGCGTATGCCCGAATACCTCTTCCTACTATATGCGGGGACTGCGTGCTATTTATAACCGAGCCGTTGAGAAGGAGATGACCGTGCAGCGCGAACCGTTCAAGTATGTTTACACGGGTATCGGCAAAACCGTCAAACGGGCCGTACCCTTGAAAGTCATACGTCAAATCCGAGATATAGATCTAACATTATTTCCGACAATGGATTTCGCCCGCGACGTCTTCATGTTTTCGTTCTACACCCGGGGAATGTCCTTTATCGACATGGCTTATCTGAAGAAGAAAGACCTGCAAAACGGCATACTCTCTTATCGCAGGCAGAAAACGGGACAGCAGTTGTTCGTCAAATGGGAAAAGCCCATGCAGGAGATCGTCGACAAATACAATACGGTCGGCACTCCCTATCTGCTGCCGGTGATTAAAGACATGAATGCCGACGCCCGCCGGCAGTACAAGAATGCGGCGCATCTGGTAAATGACAAATTGAAAAAGTTGGGCGTGCGATTGGGACTGGACATCCCCTTGACGAGCTACGTCGCCCGTCACGGGTGGGCCTCCATCGCCAAAAGCAGGAACATTCCGCTTGCGACCATCAGCGAAGCAATGGGGCACGATTCTGAAAAGACCACGCGGATTTATCTCGCCTCTTTGGATACCTCTTCCGTAGACAAGGCGAACAGTCAAATCCTGAAAGCACTGTAGCTGCATAAAAGTCTGTCTTTATTCAACCAAATCCCGTCTGAAAATCTCTTTCAAAGTTTATCTCTTGAAGGAGATATTTTTTTCTGGCGGATTGATTTTCCTGTAGATTCCTTTTTCTTGCAGGCGTCGGCTATCTCATATTGATAATTGGAAAAATAAGCTACGAATAAGTCCCCGGAATAAACCGGATAATTTTAATCGACAAATAATAGTGGATTTACGGCGAATAAGCTATAAGTTCTCTTCGCAAGAGAAATATTACATCGTCGCAAAGTTATGAAAAATATGGAACACAGCAACAGAATCCGATGAAAAATAGAATCGTCTGCCTCTTTCCGACTCAATAAATGTTTAAGCAGATGCGGTGATGTGTTGTGCAAATCCATGCTTGGAAAGATGTAAGATACTAATAATAAGGACTTCTTATTCCGCTATCTCTCTTGCGAAGAGATGTATCGATTGCTGGAATCCGTCCAAAGAAATCGCAGGTAGCCTGCAACCGGCAGAACGGAGCAGGGAGGCGTTCCGATGAACGATTCCGACTGGTCGGTAGAGAGAGGCAAAAGATAAAATGTTGTGCGACAGATTACTTCTCTCCGTAAGAGAAATATTGAAAATATTGACGAACGCAAAGTTATGCAATTTAATGGAAATAACAACCTAAACCGGATGGAATTTTCGTCTGCCGAGCTCGCCAAAAGGTTTCTGGCCAACAAATGTTGTACGAATAAACAGTTCTTTGAGTGCAACTTCCGTATGGTTTTCAGATAGTTATAACCAATTATATCCATCGCTCTTTCTCTTACGGAGAGAAAGAGCGTAAAACGAGCAGAATATCTTTTTACGGATTTGCGGAATAGATGGTTGGTATTCCTGCAGAAATAAACATAAATGATTGTAATACATGTTAATATACAGATTGACATGAACTAAGGATATGTGCCTTTACTGAAAGGGCAAACATAAGTATGCATGGATATCGCCTCACCCAATACGGAAGAACTCACGACCGTCCGCTGGTTCGTCATGCGGGCCTATAAAAGCGAAAAGAGAGCGGAGGAAAAACTCAAAGGCAGAGACGGATTGGAATATTTTATTCCGAAATGTTATGCTGTAAGAGTCTATCACGGCGTGAAATCGAAGCGCCTCGTTCCGGTCATTCCGAATCTCGTATTCGTACATGCCAGCCGCATACAGATTACGGAATTTAAGAAACGCTATAATTTCCTGCAATTCGTGATGTGGGAGAAAAGTACGGGCTTGGAATATCTCGTTGTTCCGGATGATCAGATGGAGAATTTTATCAAGGTTTCCTCCCAATACGAGGAAAATATCGCCTACTACAATCCGGATGAGCTCGACTTTCGAAAAGGGTGCCGGGTGCGTATCCATGGCGGAAAGCTCAATGGAGTAACGGGTGTATTCATGCAGGTGCAGGGCAAAAGAAACCGCCGGGTCGTCGTCCTGCTGGAAGG
>ENA-UEQB01000892-UEQB01000892.1-human-gut-metagenome-genome-assembly--contig:-NODE-892-length-27586-cov-6.356247_pt1 | contig 27586 bp, 26 predicted proteins | sample MGYA00242901_ERZ507918 | MGnify/ENA primary metagenome ERZ507918 (study PRJEB26167, sample SAMN06115405) | human gut metagenome | host: Homo sapiens | place: China:Sichuan | collected 2016-04-06... | reverse complement strand
AAGGGTGGTTGGAAGGTTTCTGTAATATACCGCTTATACAACGGAATTGTTTGGGGATTGTTTGGGGATTGTTCGGTAAAAATGAAAAATGCTTAAAATTTTACTTAAAAGGATTGAGAAAAGCGGTGAAATATGTTATATTAATTGTATATGGGAACTGACCGTATCCCCTAAAAATTAAAAGGACGGAAAAATTATGTCTATCGTATTTGATGAAAACAAGCGTGTATTCAAGCTCGACACGGAAAAATCGAGCTACGCATTCCATATCACCGACAGCAGAAACCTGCTCCACCTGTACTACGGCGGTTATATTCCGGAAACGGATATAACTCATATGCTCCGCATACCGAATGATGAGCCGTTTGTACCTGCGGTACACGACGCTATGGGGCCTCACAGCTTTGACTGTGCGCCTATCGAATTTCCGACATCGGGCGTTGCGGATTTCAGAGAACCGGCAATGCAGGTAATGGATATAAACGGTATGTCCGCCTGTGAATGCTACTACAAGGATTACAGAATTTCAAACGGCAAGCCGAAATTAAAGGGGCTTCCTGCTACATATGCCGCAGACGATGAGGCACAGACGCTTGAGGTGTTCTGCTACGATCCGCACAGCGGTCTTGACATTACGCTTATGTACAGCGTATTCCCGAAATTTGACGTTATTACAAGAAGCGTAAAGGTCGAAAACAACGGTCTTGCCGCTATCGACCTGCGCCGTATCATCTCAATGAGCCTTGATCTTGACAGAATGGACTACGATATGATAACACTGCACGGAACATGGGCAAGAGAACGCCATGTACAGCGTTTTCCTGTACGTTTCGGCAAGCAGTCGATAGATTCCAACAGAGGTGCTACAAGCCACGCTCACAACAACTTCTTTGCGCTGTGTGACCACACCGCAACAGAGGACTTCGGTGAAGCATACGGCTTTGCTCTGGTGTATTCGGGTTCGTTCCTCGGAATGGTAGAGGTAGGTCAGTATGAAAAGACAAGGGCTCTGCTCGGTATAAATCCGTATGACTTCTCGTGGCACTTAGAGCCGGGTGAGGATTTTCAGGCACCTGAGGTCATCATGACCTATTCCGGCGAGGGCTTAGGTCAGATGTCGAGAAACTTCCACGATGTAATGAGGAACAACCTTATCAGAGGAAAGTGGAAGAATATGCGCCGTCCTATACTTATTAATAACTGGGAAGCGACCTATTTCAACTTTGACACGGACAAGCTCCTTGATATAGCAAGAGAGGCTAAGAAAGCCGGAATCGAGATGCTCGTCATGGACGACGGCTGGTTCGGTCACAGAAACGATGATAAATCTTCCCTCGGCGACTGGTTTGTAAACGAGGACAAGATAAAAGGCGGTCTTAAGCACCTCGTGGACGAGGTAAACAAGATAGGTCTTAAGTTCGGTATATGGTTCGAGCCTGAGATGATAAGCCCTGACAGCAAGCTGTATGCTGAGCATCAGGACTGGTGCATACACATTCCCGGCAGACACCGCACAACTGTAAGAAGTCAGCTTGTACTTGATTTTTCAAGAAAAGAAGTGCGTGACTATATCTATGAGCAGATGAAGGCTATCCTTTCAAGTGCAAACATAGAATATGTAAAGTGGGATATGAACAGACAGCTCAGCGAGGTCGGCAACGAGGTATTCCCTCCCGAAAGACAGCGTGAGATATGGCACAGATATGTCCTCGGCGTATATGAAATGCAGGAAAGACTGCTGACAGACTTCCCTGACCTGCTCCTTGAAAACTGTGCAGGCGGCGGTTCACGCTTTGACGCAGGTATGCTCTACTACTCTCCTCAGATATGGACAAGCGATGATACCGACGCTATAGAAAGGCTCAAGATACAGTACGGCACATCTATGTGCTATCCCTGCTCCTGCTTCGGCGCTCACGTTTCGGACAGCCCGAACCACTGTGTAGGCAGGATAACTCCGTTTGAAACGAGAGGACACGTTGCGATGTCGGGTACGTTCGGCTATGAGCTTGACGTTACGAAGATTTCGGACGATGACAAATATGCGATAAAGGAACAGATAGAAGAATTCAACAAGTACAACCCACTTGTGAGAACGGGCGATTATTACAGAATCGGCGATCCGTTCGCAAACGACCGCTTTGACGCATGGCAGTTTGTCGCAAAGGACAAGAGCGAAACGCTCCTCGAATATGTACAGGTTCTCAAGGAGCCGAGCGTGTTCCTGCACAGAGTAAAGCTGAAGGGACTTGAAAAGGGCTGTTATTACAGGCACGAGCAGACGGGAAGGGTTTATTCGGCAGAGCTTCTGATGAACAGCGGATTTGACATTCCGTCGTTGTGGGGGGATTTCAGGTCGTTTATTGCACATTTTGTAAGGGTGAAGTGAGATATGCAGGGTGTTTCCCTGCTGTAAAGGTGAAATATTATGAAAAAACTCGGTGTTATACGGCTATTTATCTGCCTTGCGGCGATAATAACAGAGCTTTTGCCGCTCGGCGCAGTGCTTAAATACGGATTGATGTCCGACAACGGTCATTTGATTTTCAGGTTTGAAAATTACTCATATTTCGATGTCACGCCGTTCGGATACGCAATGTTCCACTATATGATATGCGCTGTGACAACTACTATTACGGCTATGCTTTCTCTGCTGTGGATATTCTTCGGGAAGAAACGGCAGACGCCGATCACGGTGCTTTCTGCCATTGCTCTTGCGATGTCGGCTGTACCGTACATTATAATGACGTTCAACGTTTTTACCGTGATAATATCCGCATTGCTTGCGGCGGTGCTGGTAATATCGGTTGTAATGCAGATAAAGCACGAATAGAAAGGACTTATGTTATGGCACGTTCATCCAACCAGAAGCAGAAAATTCTTTATATCGAAAAAATGTTCCGTGAGGAATCGGACGAGCTTCACGCTCTGACGGTTGCCGGAATACAGGAAAAGCTGGAAAGGCTCGGAATAACGGCGGAACGCAAGGCGCTCTACTCCGACATTGAAACGCTCCGTGACATTCTCGGAATGGATATATGCTCGGATAAGAACGGAACGTATTATCTTGCCTCCCGTGATTTTGAGTTTGAGGAATTACAGCTGCTTGCGGACGCTGTAGCCTGCTCGAAATTCATTTCAGAAGAAAAATCAAGGGCGCTTATCGGCAAGATCGCCCACCTTACAAGCAACTTCCGTGCAAATGAGCTTCAGCGGAGCGTTATTGTCGCAAACCGTGTAAAAACCGTAAACAAGAAGATATACTACAGCATAAACAAGATACACGAAGCCATTGAAAACGGCAGAAAGATAACCTTCCACTACTTCAACTACGATATAAAAAAGAGAAAGATATTCAGAAATGCGGACGGACGTTATACTATGTCGCCGTATCATCTTGCGTGGGAGGATGAAAACTACTACTGCATAGGCTTTTACGAAAAATACAACTCGGTTTCAAACTTCAGGGTTGACCGTATGGAAGACGTTGAGGTGTCAGACGAGCCTGCGATAATCTCGGAGGACTTCAACCTTGCGGAATATACACGAAAAATATTCGGTATGTTCGCAGGCAAGGAAACAATAAGAATAAAGCTGAGGTTCGACAACTCGCTCACAAGCGTTGTTATGGATAAATTCGGGTCGGATATAACCATGCACAAGCTGGACGAGAATAACTTCTATATATCAAAGGATATAAACGTAAGCCCGACCTTTTACGGCTGGCTGTTCCAGCTGGGTGTAAAGGCGGAAATAATCGAGCCGTTGTCGGCAAGAAACGACTTTGTCGCTTTTATCGACAGCCTCAGAGATATGTATTGATCCGAAAGGCTGTGGTAACATTGTCAGCGACAATCAAAGCATTTTTTAAAAAGCTGCCGAAATGGCTGTATTATGCTGTTCCTGCGTTTTTACTGTCGCTTGTTCTCACACTGCTTGCAAAAAACACGGCAGACTTTGCGCAGTGGTACAGCACAACGATATACCCGTTTTTTGTGGGTACTGTAGGACGGATCTCGTCCGTACTGCCCTTTTCGCTGTGCGAGATACTGCTTTATGCGGTTATCATACTTGCCGCCGTCGGCGTTGTCTTTACCGTGATACGCTTTGTAAAGGGCAAGGGCAAGCGGAAAAAGCTGTTGATGAGGGTGCTTGCGGTCGTGGTATGCTTTGCGGTAAGTGTGTTTATGGTGTTTACGCTTTTCTGCGGAATAAACTACAACCGTTTTACATTTTCCGAGGTGAGCGGATTTACCGTTGAAACATATACGGCTCAGGAGCTTGCGGATCTTTGCGTATATATTCTGAAGAACGCAAACGATGCTGCCGGTAAAATAGAAACGGACGAAACGCTGACGGTATCGCTTGACGGTAAAATCGATCTCGACAAGGAATGCAGAGATGCTATGACCCGACTCGGCGAAAGGTATGACAGTCTGTCGGGGTTTTATCCGGACGCAAAGGCTGTTATTGCGTCAGAGGGTATGTCTTATATGAAAATACTCGGTATGTATGCGCCGTTTACCATAGAGGCAAATTATAACGCAAATGCGCCGGACTTTGCAAAACCGTTCACGGTGTGTCACGAGCTGTCGCATCTGAAGGGCTTTATGCGTGAGGACGAGGCGAACTTCATCGCTTATCTCGCCTGCACAGGCTCGGATAACGTGTATCTTCAATATGCGGGGTGGGTATATGCTCTTATCTATGCCGCAAATGCGCTTTATTCGGCGGCAGGAGCGGAAATATACAGCGAACTTATGAGCTATACGGACAGCAGGATAGTAGCAGAACTTAAAGCAAACAGCGAATACTGGAAGAAATACGAAACGCCGGTCGCTGCTGTCGCCACAACGGTGAACGATACCTATCTTAAGTCGCAGGGGCAGACGGACGGCAAGAAGTCTTACGGCAGATTCGTGGATCTGATGATAAGCTACGAAAAAATGCAGGCAAGTGAATAAAACGCTGTAGAGCGTTATAAATATTGGAGTTCATTTTATGGCAAACAAGAAATTGTACAAGAAAGAAAGGTTTTCGGGCTGTATTGTAGGTGCCGCCGCAGGCGACGCTCTCGGTTCTCCCGTAAAGACATTGACAAGAAGTCAGATCAAGGATCTGTACGGCAAAAAGGGCATACTTAAGTTAAGTCCCGAGAAGCGACAGAAAACCGCCCGTATATCAGACGAGACCCAGATGATGCTGTTTACGGCACACGGTATACTGTGGGCTGATGCGGCAGGGCTGAGAACGGGAGAAGCGAACTGTGCGGATTATGTTTTCCTTGCGCTTCAGCAGTGGCTTTATTCGCAGACAGGCGGTACTTCTTCAATCGACCTGCAGTGGATACTTGATGACAATGAAACCGGTTTTCCGTGTGATCTGCTCGGAATATCCGCATTCTGCAAGAAGCGTAATCCCACGAAACAGCTTGTACAGACGCTTGCAGGAATAAAATCCGAAAACGACTACGGCAGGAAGCGCCGTCCGATAAATCAGAACAAGCTGTTTGACTGTCTGCCGAGAGCGATTCCTGCGGGGCTGTATTTTTACAGCGAACCTGAACTTGCTTTCTCGGTAGGCTGTGACCTTGCCGCAATTACACATTCGCACCCGACAGGATACCTTGCAACAGGCTGTCTTTCTGCCATTATCGCATTTATCTGCAAGGGGAATACCATTGAACGCTCGGTGCTGAACACGATGAAGATACTCAAGGAGCATGACGGCTTTGAGGAGTGCTTTGCGGTACTCGACAAGGCTCTTTCACTGCTTGACGAGGAAACCTCGCCGCTGACCGATGTTGCGGAGCTTGGAAACGGCAGTACGGCGGACTCTGCGCTTGCCATAGGCGTATACTGTGCCTGTGTGCATTATGACTATCTCAGTGCGGTACAGCTTGCCGCAAATCAGGACGGTATAAGCGATATATGCGCATTTACAGCGGGTGCACTGAAAGGCGCACTGCTCGGATATTCGGAGATTCCGTCGGGATTTGTGAAAAAGCTGCAGTTTGCGGAGCTGATAAAAGACTATGCGGGAAGGATGACTAAAGCCGCTCCAAAAGGTTTTATGAAAAAATAAGGAAGCGATTATAAAAGAATGGTCACGGATATGACTAGCGGCAGGACCTTTTCCGTTCTGCTGAAATTCTCTCTGCCGATGCTGCTCAGCGTTGCATTTCAACAGCTTTATAACATTGTTGACAGCGTTATTGCAGGCAACTTTGTAAGCGATATGGCGCTGGGTGCAATAGGCGCAAGTTACCCCGTCACAATGATATTCATGGCGGTGGCAACAGGCGGAAGCGTCGGTGCGTCGGTCGTTGTTGCACGACTTTTCGGTTCAAAGAACTATACATATATGAAAACGGCGATAAACACGGCGCTGGTTTCGTTTGCGGCAATCGCCGGAGTGCTTACCGTGATAGGCTGTGCCTTATGTTCACCGATGCTGACATTGCTCGGCACACCGGATGATATATTTGCAGACAGCGACATATATCTGAGGGTATATGTACTCGGACTGCTGTTTCTGTTTATCTATAACGCCTGCAACGGTATATTCACCGCCCTCGGCGACTCGAAAACACCGTTGTTTTTCCTTATAGCATCTTCACTCGGAAATATTGCGCTTGACCTGCTGTTTGTAATAGTATTTCAGATGGGCGTCGCAGGCGTTGCATGGGCTACATTCGCCGCTCAGGGTGCAGCAGGTATTGCGGCGTTCTTCGTACTTTTAAGACGTGTCGGAAAGATACAGTCGGATACTCCCGAAAAGCCTAAAATATTCTCTTCTGACGCACTCAAGCAGATAAGCCGTATTTCTATACCGTCAATATTACAGAGCAGTTTTGTATCGGTAGGAAATCTGTTCGTGCAAAGTCTTGTAAACAGCTTCGGTTCATCGGTAATAGGCGGTTATGCGTCTGCTATCAAGCTGAATACTTTCGCAATAACCTGTTTCTCAACGCTTTCAAACAGCGTGTCTAATTTCTGTGCGCAGAACATAGGCGCAGACAAGACCGACCGTGTTAAAACGGGTGTGAAGTCGGGTATGCTGATGTGTCTTGTTATAGCGATACCTTTTGTAGTGTGCTTCCTGCTTTTCGGCGGAACGCTTGTAAACCTGTTTGCGACACAAGCAAATGCGGAGATTATAGCAACAGGCAGTAAGTTTCTGACTATCGTTTCCCCGTTCTATTTCTTTGTCTGCATAAAGATAGTAATTGACGGCGGTGTAAGAGGCTGCGGCGTTATGACGCCGTTTATGATAAGCACCTGTCTTGACCTTGCATTGCGTGTTATTTTCGCCTATATCCTCTCTCCGTTCTTCGGCTCGGACGGAATATGGCTGTCGTGGCCCGTAGGCTGGGTGCTTGCGCTGGTTGTAGATCTGTTCTTCTACAATTACTACATAAGAAAAGGCAAAGCCTTTACGGCGAGCGGCGGCGAGTCGCCGCAAACTGTTCGCCGTTCTGACGATCAGCGATCGGCTTAAACTCCGTTACCGGCGGACGGCATACTTTAATTTTACATTAATTTATATCAAAGTCCGTTGTCTGAAAAGACGGCGGACTTTTTGTATGATGAATAATGAATAATTGTGATGACCTGCCATTCTGCAGTCGTTTATGGTCGCTGCATCCGTGCAGCGACTTTGTGCAACTGCTGTGAAGCATCCTTGCTTCCGGCGGTGAATCGTGTTTCCGTCACTGTGACTGAGGGATTGTTAACGGAGGTGTCTGAGAAACGGAAAGGGTGCAGTAGGAAAACAATCACTCCGGTAGTCGCCCGAATTTTTTCGGGCGACAGCACCTCACCTTTGACAAGGGAGGCAAGTTTAGTGCGAAGCGAGGGATAGTGCGGATGCAAAACAAATAAAGCACACACAGACACTCGCCCTACGAAAAGCGAGTAGGATAGAAGTTCTATCAATTTCAATCCCCACCGTCTTGACGGCAAAAAGTATAGCAATTTTGGCAACAGTCCGGTAAATTACAAAATGAAGATGATGCAGAATAACGGTTTTGCAATGCCGTCAAGCCACCTCCCCTTTTTCGAGGGGAGGCAAGGGTTGTATAGTGTGATAACATAGTTTACAGAATGTGCAAGGACATAGTTTACATATTTATGATAAAATAGAGGCATAAAATTCGAAAGGAGTCAAAGTTTATGCCTTGGGAAGAGAAAGTAATAGTAACTATGAGAGAAGAATTTGTAAAAAGAGTGTTGTCACACGAAAAAAGCAAAGCCGAATTGTGCCGGGAATATGGAATAAGCCGACCCACCGGTGACAAATGGATTGAACGTTACCTGAACGGTCAACCGCTATGTGATCAAAGTCGAGCACCACATATTGTTGGCAACAAGACAGACGATGAAGTTGAAAAATTCATTGTAGAATACAGGAAAAAGTATCCTGCGATAGGTGCAACTAAAATACACCGTATGCTTCGTGATGAGGGGATAACGGATATTCCTTGTCCAAGAACCATCAATGATATTTTTAAACGCAATGGGTTGATAACAAAGGAAGCAAGTCAGATTGCAACGCCTTATGTCAGATTTGAAAAAAGTGAACCCAATGAAATGTGGCAGGCTGATTTTAAAGGACATTTTGCCATGAGAAACGGAGCAAGATGTCATCCGCTTGATATCATTGATGATTGCTCAAGATTCAGCCTTTGCTGTGCACCGCTCGCCGGGGAAACATACATAGAGGTAAGGCAGCAAATGGAGCGTATTTTTTTGAAATACGGCATGCCGTTTTTTTGTGATAACGGCACACCATGGGGAACATCTCAGTCTACGGGATTTTCAAGATTTGAAGTTTGGTTTATGGAGCTGGGAATATTGACTTTACACGGGCGCATATTCCATCCGCAGACACAGGGCAAGGAAGAACGGTTCAACGGCTCATTAACCAGAGAATTTTTAAAGTATGAAAGCTTTGAAGATTTTGAAGACGCAAAAATAAAGCTTGACAAATACCGTGATTTCTACAACACAAAACGTCCGCATTACGCATTAAATCTTGACACACCGGCAAAACATTACCATCCGAGCGAACGGGCATACACGCCCGACATATCAGAATGGGAATACAGCGATGAATATAAATTAAGAAAGGTAAAAGAGAGCGGATATGTCACCATAAGAAATCAAGGTTATTATTTAAGCGAGGCGTTTAGCGGAAAAACTATTGCTGTAAAAGAATCCAATAAAGGACAGCATCTCATAAATCTCTATTTCAGACAATTCAGAATAGGACAGATAGATATAGAAAAGAGAGTGTTTACCTTTAAAAAAGCTTATCTAATCGAAAACGACCCACGTTTCGCCGAAGCGAAACATAAAAAATGAACTTTCCATTCGGGCTTCGCCCTCATTTCAAGTTCATTTTTTATGTTCGTTTGTTATTGATAACATGTAAACCATGTGCTTGCACAAAGTGTAAACCATGTTACTCTTGACACGAGCTCCTCCCCTACGAAAAGCGAGTGGGATAGTGCGGATGCGAAACCAACAGAGCGTTCATTTAAAGGCAAGGGTGTTGGCGGTTTTCGAGGGATAGTGCGGTTTTGGAATGGTTGGTGGTGCGGCAATCCCTCCGGTAGTCGCCCGAATTTTTTCGGGCGACAGCGCCTCACCTTTGACAAGGGAGGCAAGTGTGGTGGTGCAGGGCGAGGGATAGTGCGGTTTTGGGAAGGTTGGTGCGGAGCAAGGTACTATTGTCTTTTTGCAATGGTTGTGGGGATGGAGAGGGTCGATGCAACGGGAGGGGCAAGCCCGCTCCCCTACGAAAAGTGGGTGGGATAGTGCGGATGCGAAACCGGCAGAGCGTTCATAAGGCAAGGGTGGTGGTGTGAGGCGAGGGATAGTGCGGAAAATCTCATTGATGGTGCAGATGGGGAGCAATCCCCTCCGTCTTGACGGCAAAAAAGTTTGGTGAATAAAAAAGTCGGATGTGTCGCAATTAAAACGCAACAAGCAACAGTTTGCGCCTTGCCGTCAAGCCACCTCCCTTTGATAAGGGAGGCAAGGATATAGTGCTTTTTGAGAGATAGTGCGGTTTTGGGAGGTTGGGACGGAGCGATGGATTATTGTCCTTTTGCGAGGGTTGTGGGGATGGAGAGGGTCGATGCAACGGGAGGGGCAAGCCCGCTCCCCTACGAAAAGCGAGAGGGATGGTGTAAATGCAAAGCAAACAGGCACATACAGATGTTGGCATTACGAAAGGCGAGCGTGATGGTGCAAAGCAAGGGATAGTGCGGTTTTGGAAGGGTTGGACGGAGAGAGGGGAATTGCGTGACTGCTTATTTCTTTTAGTATAATTACATCTGTTTTTACAAAGCGTAAAATTCATTCAGTATCTCCCGACAGGAGTATCCACGTTTTGACAGCATCAATGCCGAATATACGCTCATTCCGCTGTTACAGCCGTCGCCTCTTATATCAAAGCTGTAAAGGCGCTGTGTATAGCTCATTTCAAATGCAGGCGAGCGTATGTCGAACAGCCGTCTGAACTCCTCGCAGGACATATCTATCCCACACACATTCAGCCTGAGTACGTTTCCGTCTGCATCACGGCGGATGTCGCTTATCCACTTTGATTCATCGGGAGGGATTATAAGAGAGGGGTACGCTGTCAGCATTATCTCGGCTATTCCGTCTGCCGTAAGCTGACAGGTGCTGTGATAGTATTCAGCCGATCTGTCCTTTTCGCAATACAGCTTTTTTACAAGTGGATTTCCGCTGTCCTCAGGCGAGATAGTTATGCCCGACGAAATGCGGCAGACGGGGAGAAAGGCTGTCCCTTCCTGTACGGTAAGGTTAAGCGATATGGCATATTCCGCTGAGTGCTCGGCGTATTTTCTGTATATGCCTGTCTCCGCTCCGAAATGCTGTATGCTCTCCTTTTCATCCATATATTCAACATAAGGGTAACCGCTGTCAAAAGACTTCCCTGCCCTATGCAGATACCTCAATGAGCAGTCGAGCGCAACGGCTACGGCATTTATACCCTCGCTTTCATCGTCCGCAGGCGGTTCGTCCAGCGTTTTAAGACAGCTAAGCACGCAACCGGTAAGAAATTCCTTATACGCATATTCGGTGTTGCGGTAAATTATCGTAACCGGTCTTTGCGGTTCGTTTGCCGAAGAAAAGCACACAAGGATAATTATCGGCAGTACAGCCGCTGCGGTGAGCGTAGCTATTAACAGATACAGATGCTTCTTTTTCATTTTGTCTGCTTTTCCTTTCTTGACTTATTGTCGGAAATAGAGTATAATAATAAAGAATAGACACTTCGGTAAACCGGTTCGTCCGTAATTCATTATATTCACCGCTTTTGCGGTATAGAATTCAGGAGGCTATTAAAACACACAGGAAAGGAATAATAATTATATGAACGAGCGATTTCAGAAGCTATGCCGTGACTATAAAATCCAGACGGCAATCGACCCGAGATTATATGACAAATATAACGTAAAAAGAGGACTTCGTAACAACGACGGAAGCGGTGTTGTTGTAGGTCTTACAAATATATGCTGTGTACACGGCTATGTTATCGACGAAGGCGAAAAGCGTCCCGCTCCCGGTCAGCTGATATACAGGGGCTATGATATATGCGACCTTATAAGCGGCGTGGAAAAGGACGGAAGATACGGCTTTGAGGAAACGGCATATCTTCTTCTTTTCGGCAATCTTCCCGACAAGGAGCATCTTGAGGACTTCAAGAAGATAGTTACCCACTACCGTACCCTGCCCCCGTATTTTGCGGAGGACGTACTTATGCGCTGTCCGTCATCGAACATAATGAACAAGATGGCGCAGTCGGTGCTGGCACTTTACACATACGATAAAGAGCCTGAGAACAAGAGCATGGAAAGCGAGATGCTCAAGGCTATCTCGGTTATTGCAAGACTTCCTGCAATAATGGTAGGCGCATATCAGGTAATGCGCCGCTATCTGTATAACTCAAGCATGGTAATGCACCCGATAAACCTTGACGAGAGCCTTGCGGAGAGCATTCTGTCCACCCTGCGTGACAACCGTGAGTACACAAAGGAGGAGGCAAAGCTCCTCGACCTTTGTCTTATGCTCCACGCAGAGCATGGCGGCGGTAACAACTCGACATTTACCTGTCGCTGTGTAACCTCGACCGGCACAGACGCTTATGCGGCTTACGCTTCGGCTATATCGGCACTTAAGGGTCCCCGTCACGGCGGTGCAAATATTAAGGTTATGGAGATGCTTAACTGCATCGAAAACGGCGTAAAGAACTGGGAAAACGAGGGCGAGGTCGCTGACTTCCTCACAAAGATACTGAACAAGGAAGAAAACGACCACAGCGGACTTATATACGGTATGGGTCACGCTGTCTACACGCTGTCAGACCCCAGAGCCGTACAGCTCAAGAAGTCGGCACTCAAGCTGGCTAAGGGTACAGAGGTAGAAGCCGAGTTCAGACTTCTCGACACTATCGAGCGTCTTACTCCCCAGCTTTTTGCAAAGAACAAGGGCGACGTAAAGACGATGTGTGCAAACGTGGATATGTACTCGGGACTTGTATACAAGCTGCTCGGAATACCGGTAGAAATGTATACCGCACTGTTTGCCTGTGCAAGAATGCCCGGCTGGTGCGCACACAGAATGGAAGAAATAGAAAACGGCAAGCGTATCATGCGACCTGCCTACAGAACGCTTATCAAGAACAGGGATTATATTGCTCTTGACGAACGTTGATCATATATCAGGAACAATTGAAAGGCGTAATAATGAAAGGTTTTCTTTCCGATAAAAAAGCTGTCCTTGCGGGAGCGGTTTCGGCTGTTGTCCTCACTGTAATGAGAATCATACAGCTTATATCCTGCACCGAATATCCCTCGCTCCTGTACGCTAACGGCTGTGAGGCGTTCAATACCGTGTTCAACGTACTGCTGATAATATCGGCGGCAGTAATAAGCATCTTAGCATACTTTGACGTAAAGAATGCAAAGGTCACAGCGGCAGGCGAACTTTCGGAAAAAGGCAGTAACATATTCGGTATTATAATGATCATCGCAGGTGCGGTGTGGATATTACCGGTAATAAACGATTTTTCATCCGGAAGCGTAGGATTTACCACCATAACCTCGCTTGCCTGCTGTATCGCATATCTCATAGGCGGTATGAGTATGATGGCATCCGCAAAGATCGTACCGGCTCACTGCATAAGCGCAATCTTCATAATAATCAACTATCTTATAGTTGCGGTAAAATTCTATCTTTCAAGCCCGATAATCACGGGTATGCCGCAGAAGCTGATGATGATGCTGTTTTACGTTCTCACCGTGCTTTTCTGGATCAATGCGGGAAGATTCTTATGCGGCGCAGAAAAGAAGCTGACAAGAACGGCTCTTATCGCATCGGGCTATTTCTGCTCTGCAAGCGCAGTGGCATATATCATAAGCTGTTATGTGCTTCTTGCGGTTGACAGCGAAAAGTGGGCGATCATCGCCCAGAATTCTCCCGAAACTTTGCCCGATCTTGAAATAATGGTTACCGCTCTTGTACCGGCATTATTAGCGGCTGTAGTACAGTTTTCAAAAAAGAGAGAGGCAACGGGAGAACCGAAGCAGACCGCTTTTGAAAATGTATCCGTAAGCACGGAGGCGGAAAGCATCGACACCGAGGACACGGAAAACGGCACAGCTTCAGAAGAAGCACAGGACGATATGCAAGACGACACTCAAGGCTGACAATCGTAACATCTTAGGAGAAAAAATGAAAAGCATCACTGTATTACGTCTTAATAAAATACTCCGGAAAGCATCGGCACTTATGGCAGTGCTGTGCCTTGTTACTATGCTCTGCGGCTGTTCTGCGGGCTTTTTCTCCGGAGATCTGCTGACATCGCCCAGACTTACAGACGAACAGACAGAAATATACAACGCCCTGACCGCAAGTGCGGGCAGGGTTGATTTGCGTTATCCGCATACAGGCTCGTACCGCAGTGCGTTTGTTATACGCAACATAGATGGTGAACCGTCCGACGAGGCGATAGTCTTTTATGAGCAGAACAAGACGGATGCGGCGAAAGAGCCTGCACAGAATGATACGGCGGTAGGAAACCTGCGTATCAGCTTTCTTGACAAGGACGAAAACGGAAACTGGAAGGCGACATATGAGCTTCCTGCGGCAGGAACGGAGATCGAAAGCGTCGCATTTTCAAAACTTGGCTCTGATGAGGAAAAGCTGATAGTAAGCTACTCCGTACTCGGCTCGTCCGACAAGATACTGTCGGTCATAGATTACAAGAACGGAGTTGCCAAACAGCTCGGTACGATAGGATATTCGTCTTATACCTTTCTGAACGGCATTGACGAAAAGGGCGAATATCTTGCCTGCTTTGGCCGCAAAGGTGCAAAGAAAAACGGAAGTATGAGCGTATACTCCTGCGGTGAAAACGGCGAACTTCATACGGCGTTTCCCGTGGTTTCGTTCGGAGAAGGCGTTGCGGAATTTGACAAGATAACTATAGCACGCTGTCTTATACTCGAAAACGAAAAGCCGTGTATAACGGTCGATTATCTGACAGCCGAAAACCAGTATAATACGGCGGTGCTTTACTATAAGGGAAGCTCGTTTGCAACGGCGGAAACGATAGTAATGGACTCAAGCAATATAAGCTACTCAAGAAGGACGAACAACTACACACCCAAGGTACAGTCGCAGGATATTGACGGCGACGGTATCATAGACGTTCCGGCTACCGCCGCACTTCCGGGATATGAAAACCTCACGTTCCCCGAACAGCTGAACGCTGTGCTGTGGTACAGGCAAAACTGCAAAAAGATCGAGCTTACGGCATATACGTTTATTGATCCGGGTCTTAACTATATGCTTGTTTTCCCGGGAAGATGGATAGGTATGGTAACGGCTACAATAAACTCATCGGATAATTCCGTTACATTCTGGAAGCACGAAGGCGAACTTAAAGAAAACGAATATGCTCTGCTGACTATAAAGACGGTGCTTAAAAATAACAGCATCTCTGCGCAAAGTGCAACGGATACGGCAGGTGCAAGCCGTGACGGCTACAGACTGTTCTACGAGGACAGCGAAAAGGTTGTTTACTGCAAGAGCATAGCGTATGAGGGACTTTCTCTTACCGACGACGAAATAGAGGCGGCGCTTAAAGTCCGTCCCGAAGGAAACGGAAACGGCGACGCTGTACTGTTTACAGGAAGCAACCGATAAAAAATTATGACAAGAAAATTATGATAAAAAATTATAATAAGAAAGGCAGGCTCGGGCATGAAAAGAATACTTGTTTGCGAGGACGAGGACGCTATAAGAGATTTTGTCGTTATAAATCTGAAGCGCAGCGGATATGATGTTATAGATGTCAGCAATGCGGCACAAGCAATGGACGCTTATGTGCATTACGGCGGTCTTATAGACGTTGCACTGCTTGATATAATGATGCCGGGTATGGACGGCAGTGAGCTTTGCAGATGGCTGAGGCAGAAAAGCGATACGATGGGCATAATCATGCTCTCCGCAAAAAGCCAGGAGGTCGACAAGATACGCTGTCTTACGCAGGGTGCGGACGACTATGTGACAAAGCCGTTCTCGCCGTCGGAGCTTGTCGCAAGGGTCGACGCGGTATACCGCAGGGTAAGCCTCAGTGTTGCAAGGCCTCCTGAGGATGAGGGAAGAACGCTTATCTCCGGTCCGTTCTCGATAAACACCAAGAGCCGTATTTTCACAAAGAACGGAACAGGCATAGAGATAACGCAGGTGGAGTATCAGCTGCTGGAATATTTCATGGAAAACAGCGGCTCGGCGCTTGACCGCAGGAGCATTCTTACTCATATATGGGGCAATGACTATTACGGCGATGACAAAATAGTCGATGTCAACATAAGGCGGCTGAGAATGAAGATAGAGGAAGATCCGTCAAATCCGAGATACATAACTACTATATGGGGCTACGGCTATAAGTGGTGTGTGGATGAGCTTGCCGCCGCAGGCGAGTTCAGCAGGTAGACAAACGGGGGTAAAAGGCTTTGGCAAGACGCACGACGATAGCTAACCGATGGTTTCTGAAAAGCTTCAGTGCGGTGGTTATAGTTCTGGTACTGCTTGATATAGTCCTGTACTGCGTGTTCAGGTCGTATTTCTACAGCACAGTTGAACAGACGCTCCGCAGTGAGCTGAACGTTATATCGACCGTACTTACACGGTACTACAACAGCAGTTCAACGGGAAGCGGAACAAACTATTCAAACGAAGTGAGAAACACGGTCGAGAGCTTCACAAAGAAAGACCGCATGGAGCTTATGATGATAAACTCCGAGGGCAAAGTCGTTATTACGTCAAGCGGTTTTGAGCCCAGCAACTCCTATGATATGCCCGACTATGACTATGCTGTAAAGGACGCAGGGGGAATAGGCACATACAGCGGTTATCAGAGCAACGGCGAAAAGGTAATGGCTGTTACGAGCCTGCTCGAAACGGGCAATACAAATTACAATGCGGTGAGGGTCATAACCTCGCTTTCGAAGGTCGATAAACAGCTTGGCATAATAATGATATTCATTATAGCGATAAGCGGAGCAATCATAATACTGATGCTGGTTCTCGGGCTTTATTTCATACAGTCGATAGTAATACCGTTAAGGCAGATAAGCGTCAACGCACGAAAGATAGCAAAGGGCGACTTCGGTGTGCATATCGAAGAAAAGACAGACGATGAACTGGGTGAACTGTGCCGTGTATTCAACTATATGGCTGATGAGCTTGAAAACTCGGAGAAGATAAAAAACGACTTTATCTCATCGGTTTCCCACGAGCTGAGGACACCTCTTACGGCTATCAAGGGCTGGAGCGAAACTATCGCCACAAGTCCCGGCGACAAAGAGGTCACCAAAAAAGGAATGAAGGTAATTTCGGAAGAGTCGGAAAGGCTTTCAAACATGGTTGAGGAGCTTCTTGACTTCTCAAGGATACAGGGCGGAAGATTCAACCTGAACAAAGCGAATATGGACGTGTTTGCGGAGCTTACCGACGCTGTTATAATATATTCCGAAAAGGCAAGACAGGAAAACAAGACACTGCTTTATGACGAGCCGCAGGAGATAGTTACTATATTCGGCGACAGAAACCGTATAAGGCAGGTGTTTATAAATATAATAGACAACGCTATAAAATACTCCGCCGCATACGGTCATATAATCGTTGCGACGGCGGTAACGGACAAGGCTGTAATAATTACGGTCGAGGATGACGGATGCGGCATTGCGTCGTCCGACTTAACAAAGGTCAAAGCGAAGTTCTACAAGGCGAACAGCACCGTCAGAGGCTCGGGAATAGGGCTTGCGGTCGCTGACGAAATAGTAGCCGCACACGACGGAACGCTGGATATAGAAAGTGAACTTGGACGGTACACAAGAGTGGTCATCACTCTGCCTATAGCGAAAAAGGACGAACAATAAGGGCAATACCTCACAATTATTGTCGTGCGATTGCTTAGTCAGATTTTTCGTCAGATTGTATAAATTGAGTGCAGGCAGGCTGACGCCTGTCAAGCGAAATTTGTGGAAGATGGCGGAAAATATGCAAGCTTAGCGTGCGGCAAAGGCGATAGCCGTTAATTGTGCGGTGCTGCCTAAGAAAGGTTTAATATGAGCGAACAGAAGAAAGAAGTTATAAAAACGAAGGTCGGCGGTCAGGCTCTCATAGAGGGCGTTATGATGCTGGGGCCGAAAAAAGGCTGTATGGCTGTACGTCAGCCCGACAGGGAGATATACACGGAGGTGTGGGACAGGAAAACTCCGAAGTGGTATAACAAAGCGCCGTTTATCAGAGGCTGTATAAATTTCGTTTCACAGCTGGCAGACGGTTACAAGTACCTTAACAAGTCGGGCGAAGTCAGCGGAATGTTCGATGAAGAAGAGGACGAAAAGGACAAGAAGAAAAAAGAAAAAGAGCAGGACAAACCGACAGATAATGTAAGCGAAGAAAAACCGATAGATAAAAAGGACGAAAAGAAAGACGGCGATAGTGCCGCTCTGACAACGGCTGTTGCGGTCATATCGGGCATTCTCGGCGTAGGGCTTGCGGTCGCACTGTTTGTGATACTGCCTACGCTTATATTCACAGGGATACAGACGCTGTTCGGCGATACGGATATATCCGCATTCCGCTCACTGACGGAGGGTATCATAAAGATAGCGCTTTTTGTAGGCTATCTGTGGCTGACCTCTCTTATGAAAACGATGAAAAGGCTGTATCAGTATCACGGTGCGGAGCATAAGACGATATTCTGCTATGAACACGGCGAGGAACTGACTGTGGAGAACGTCAGAAAGTACAAGCGTTTCCACCCCAGATGCGGTACCAGCTTTATATTCCTGACACTTGCGATAAGCATACTGGTATATACCCTGCTCCCGATAAACAGCGAGCTGTTCATTGAAGCGTTCGGCGTATCAAAGCTTATCGGCGATATGCTGAGAGTATGCTGTAAGATAATTTTCCTGCCGATAGTCGTAGGTATCTCATACGAACTTATCCGTATTGCAGGAAAGTATGACAATGTGCTGACAAAGATAATTTCCGCTCCGGGACTTGCTATACAGCGTCTTACCACAAAGGAACCTGCCGATGAGATGATAGAGGTGGCTATTGCGTCAATGAAGCCTGTTCTACCCGAAAATGCGGAGGACGCAAAGTGGTGATAAGGCAGGCGGTACGGCTTATAAGCGATATGCTTGAAAGCGTTACCGACGATGCGTATTTTGAGGCAAGGCAGATAGTAAGCGAAATCAGCGGCGGTAAAATGCCGTTTGAGGAAATATCCGAGGCACAGCTTGCCGAGTGTGAGGATAAGGCGAAAAGACGTAAAACGGGCGAGCCGTTGCAATATATTTTAGGAAACTGGGAATTTTACGGCAGAAAATATTTTGTCGGGGAGGGAGTGCTTATCCCCCGTCCCGAAACGGAGCTTCTGTGCGATATAGCAATCGCTCATCTTAAAAATACGAGCGGTACGGCGGTGGACTTATGCTCGGGGAGCGGATGTATCGCTGTCACTGTTGCGCTTGAGGCGAATGTAAAAGCTGTGGGGATCGAAATCTCCGACAAGGCATACGGGTATTTTCTGAAAAATATAGAGCAGAACAAAGCCGAAAGGTCGGTCACTGCGATAAACGGAGATATTTTCGATAAAGATATACTCGGACGGTTCGAAGATGATTCGCTTTACGCTGTGCTGTCAAATCCGCCGTATATCTCCTCTGCGGATATGAAAGCCTTGCAGAAGGAAGTAAGGTACGAGCCTGAGCTTGCGCTTTTCGGCGGTGAGGACGGTCTGGATTTTTATCGCAGGCTGATACCGATGTGGGCAGGAAAGCTCAGAAGCGGAGGACTTTTTGCAGTTGAAATCGGAGAAGAACAGGGACAGGCTGTAAGCAGGATATTCGAAGGTGCGGGATTTAATCCGGAAATTATCAGGGATTACAGCGGTCACGACAGAATAGTCAGCTCTATAAAGCGATGAAAACAAAATTTGTACATTTTATAGCACAGCAGTAAATGCCAATAAACCTCTTTAACATATTAAATGGGGTCGCAGGGGCAAAGCCCCCGGCAGGGACTAGGGGCGGCAGCCCCAGCAATATAGCCCCGGCACGGATGCCGGGCGTGTATGCCAAAAGGCTCTGCACGATGCAGAGCCAACCAAGCATACACAGCCCTTCACCATGGGGAAGGGGGGTTTGGGGTTAGGGATAGAGAATACATGATATCACATAAGTTCAGATTGATATCTATAAACCGAACACAGCTGTGCATTTTATGGTACAGCAATTATGATAGAATATAGTCACAGGATAAAACCGAACACAGAAAGGACGGGTAAAATAATATGGCAAAGGCAAACACAAAAAAGGCGACACCTACCGTAAATCATCCTACCACTCCGGAGGAGAAGAAAAAGGCTCTTGATACCGCTATGGAGCAGATAATCAAGAACTACGGTCAGGGTGCTGTAATGTTCCTCGGCGGAGAGGGAAATAAAAAGCTGGATGTTGAAAGCGTGCCGACAGGCTCTATAGGTCTTGACTATGCGCTCGGTATAGGCGGTCTGCCGAAGGGCAGAATTATTGAGATATACGGTCCGGAGTCAGGCGGTAAGACAACGGTTACGCTCCACGCTATCGCAGAAACGCAGAAGCTCGGCGGTATGGCGGCATTCATAGACGTTGAACACGCACTCGACCCTGTTTATGCAAAGTCGCTCGGCGTTGATATTGACCACCTTATCGTATCTCAGCCCGATACGGGCGAGCAGGCACTTGAAATTATGGAAACGCTTGCACGCTCGGGTGCTATTGATATTGTCGTACTTGACTCGGTTGCCGCTATGGTCACAAAGGCAGAGATCGACGGCGAGATAGGCGACAGCTTTGTGGGCGTTCAGGCAAGACTTATGTCGGCGGCTATGAGAAAGCTGACAAGCGTTATATCAAAGTCGAATACTGTCGCTATCTTCATAAACCAGGTGCGTGAAAAGATAGGCGTTATGTACGGAAATCCCGAAACTACTCCGGGCGGCCGTGCGCTCAAGTTCTATGCGAGTGTGCGTATAGAGGTCCGCAAGGGTGAAAAGATAGTTGACGATGGCGAGATAATAGGTTATACTACTAAATGCAAGGTCGTAAAGAACAAGGTCGCACCGCCTTTCAAGGAAACGCAGTTCGATATGATATTCGGCGAGGGTATATCAAGGCTCGGCGAAATCATAACCATGGGCGAGGAGCTTGGATTTATAAAGAAAAGCGGCGCATGGTACAGCTATAACGGAGAGAGGCTCGGACAGGGCAAGGAAAAGACCAAGAAGTTCCTTAAAGAAAATGACGATCTGCGCCTTGAAATCGAGGGCAAGATAAAAGAGAATATGTCAAAGCTTGATATGTCGGCAAGCGAGGACGGAGAAGGCACGGACAATGCCGACACTTCAGAATCGGCGGCAGAAAACGAGCTTAAGGAAATCGGTGATGAAGCCGCAAAGGCAGACGCTCCCGCACCTGCTCCCGCTCCCAAGAAAAAGGGTGCGGCAAAGAAGAGCGTTGTTGTGGAAGCAGACAGCGACTTCGAGGAATTTTCGCCTGAGGATCTCGGCTGATGTCATATACGGATGACGAAAGAATAAGGGCAAAACGCAGAGCGCTGTACATACTCGCTCAGCGTGACCACTCCAAAAAAGAGCTTTATGACAAGCTGATAAAAAACTATCCTCCCGATCTGTGCGAGATGGTAGTCGGGCTTATGTGCGAGCATGACCTCATAAACGAGGAAAAGTATACGGAAAAGCTATACAGGGCATATATAAACAAGGGTTGGGGTAAGTCCAAAATCCGCTTTGAACTGCGGAGAAAGGGCTTACCCGACAGCCTTATATCGCAACAGGAAGAAGAATACGACACGGAGGATTTTATCGGCGAGATCATTCATCTTGTAGATAAGAAATACGCAGGCAAGCTGGATTTTTCGGACTATAAAAGCGTACAGCGTGTTACTGCGGCGCTTGCTCGCAGAGGCTTTGCGTATGATGATATAAAGCTTGCATTATCCCGCATAAAAGACGGGGATTATGACGAGGAAGATGATGAATATGAGGAATATGACGAATAGACCGTAATATTCAGAGTATAAGGAAAACGGAAAGGTAAGGAAAAATAATGGCAGAAACGATAAAGGTCGGAATGGTATCTCTCGGATGTCCGAAAAACCAGTGCGACGCTGAGCTTATGCTTGCAAAGATAGCGAAAGCAGGCTTCAAGATAGTAAACGAGGCAGGTCTTGCGGATGTTGTTATTATCAACACCTGCGGTTTTATACAAAGCGCAAAGGAAGAAGCCATCGAGGAGATAATGGAGGCAATAAGCCGTAAAAATGACGGTATCAACAAGAAGATAATCGTAACGGGCTGTCTTGCCGAGCGTTATCAGAAGCAGATGGACGAAGAATTCCCCGAAATAGACGCAGTGGTAGGTATTGCAAAGAACGATGATATAGTTGAAATCATAAACTCTGTAATGCTGGACAAGAGGGTCGTTACCTTCGGTGACAAGCTGTGTCACAATATGGAGGGCGACAAGTTGCAGTCTACTCTGCCCCACTATGCGTATCTGAGAATTGCGGACGGCTGTTCAAACAAATGTTCTTACTGCGCAATACCGCTTATAAGAGGCAAAATGCGTTCCAGAAAGATGGAGAACATAATAGAGGAAGCAAAGAAATTTGCCGAAAACGGCGTAAAGGAACTTGTTATAGTAGCACAGGACGTTACGGCATACGGCATTGACCTTTATAAGAAATACGCTCTGCCGGATCTGCTTAAGCAGTTGTGTAAGATAGACGGCATAAAGTGGATAAGACTGCTTTACTGCTATCCCGAAAGAATGACGGACGAGCTTATCGAAACAATAAAGACAGAGGACAAGGTGCTGAATTATATTGACATTCCGATACAGCACTGCAACAAGGAAATTCTCCGCAATATGTACCGTGGCGGCGATGAGCAGAGCCTGCGTGAGCTGTTTGCAAAGCTCCGCCGTGAAATTCCCGGTGTGGTGCTGAGAACAACGCTTATCACGGGCTTCCCCGGTGAAACGGAGGAGCAGTTCAGCGAGCTTGCCGAATTTGTGAACGATATAAAGTTTGAGCGTCTTGGCTGCTTTGCCTATTCTGCGGAAGAGGATACTCCCGCCGCCGAAATGCCCGACCAGGTAGACGAGGGCGAAAGACAGCGCAGAGCGGATATAATCACAGGCGAGCAGGAAATACGCATGGGCGAATATTACGCAGGTATGATAGGCAACACCTACGAGGTAGTCTGTGAGGGCTTTGACCGCTACTCCGATATGTATTTCGGCAGAAGTATGCACTTCGCTCCCGAAATTGACGGAATGATATACTTCACATCGGCAAAAGATAAAGGCTCGCTTACGATTGGCGACTTTGTAAATGTCAAGATCACCGATGTTCTGGAAAACAATCTGCTCGGCGAGCGGGTATAAAGCTGAAAGGACAGAGGTATGAATCTAGCTAATAAGCTCACACTGCTTCGGGTGATACTTGTTCCGTTCTTTGCGTTCTTTATGCTCGCAGGCGATATTGTTCCATACAGCTATCTGTGGGCGGCTGTAATCTTTGCCGTTGCCAGCATAACCGACACGGCAGACGGTAAAATTGCAAGAAAATACAATATGGTGACAAACTTCGGCAAGTTTTTAGATCCGCTTGCCGACAAGGTGCTTGTCGTTACGGCGCTGATCTGCTTTGTTGAGCTTGGCTGGGCAAGCGCATGGGTAACGGCTATAATAGTCGCCCGTGAATTCGTGGTATCGGGAATACGGCTTATCGCCGCAGGAAGCGAGAAAAAGACAGTTATTGCGGCAAGTATATGGGGCAAGCTGAAAACAGCATCTACAATGGTTGCGATATGCGTTATCATAATACTGCATATTCTTGTCGATTTCGGCGCTATCACTGCGGAAACCTTCCCTGTACAGATTATCAGCGATATACTTATGTACATATCCTGCATACTTACAACGGTTTCGGGAATCAAATATCTGTGGGATTACAGAGAGGTTCTGAAAACCGATGCGTAAATGCGGACTTTAAGGCAACACCGCACAATTAACGGCTATCGCCTTTGCCGCACGCTTGCTTGCGTATTTTCCGTCATCTTGCACAAATTTTGCTTGACAGGCGTTAGCCTGCCCACACTCAATTTATACAATCTGACGAAAAATCTGACTGCGCAATCGCACGACAATAATTATGCGGTATTACCTTAAAAATTTCAACAACCCGGAGGAACTATGGGAAGAGATAAACTCGGCAGCCGTCTTGGCTTTATACTGCTCAGCGCAGGCTGTGCAATAGGAATAGGAAACGTATGGAAGTTTCCTTATGTGGTAGGTCAAAACGGCGGCGGTCTTTTCGTCCTTATATATCTGTTCTTCCTTGTAATACTCGGCATACCCGTGCTTACTATGGAGTTTTCCATAGGCAGAGCGGCTCAGAAAAGCCCTGCGAAAATGTACGAACAGCTTGAACCGAAAGGCAGTAAGTGGCATCTGCACGGAAAGGTTTCACTTATAGGCTGTTATATGCTGATGATGTTCTATACAACGGTGGCAGGCTGGATGCTGAAGTTCTTTGTTTCGACCGCATCCGGAGAGATTGTCGGAATGGATACGGCGGCTGTAGAGAACCATTTCAATGTTGACGTTCTGGGCGACCCTGTTTCGCTTATAGTATATATGGGCATAGTCGTTGCGATAGGCGTTGCCGTCTGCCTTATAGGCGTGCAGAACGGTCTTGAAAAGGTCACTAAGATAATGATGCTCGCCCTGCTCGCCATAATGGTGGTACTTGCGATAAACAGCTTTACAATGCCCGGCGGAGCGGAAGGACTTTCGTTCTATCTGCTGCCTGATTTCAGTGCTATAGAAAAGGTCGGTATAACAAATATCCTTGTAAGCGCAATGAATCAGGCGTTCTTCACGCTGAGCATCGGTATGGGAAGTATGGCTATATTCGGCAGTTATATCGGCAAGGACAGGTCGCTTCTCGGAGAATCGGTAAATGTAGCAATGCTTGACACGTTTGTTGCGGTAGCGTCCGGACTTATTATTTTTCCCGCCTGCTCGGCATACGGAGTGGACGTTACAAGCGGTCCGAAGCTGTTATTTATAACTCTGCCGAACATTTTCAACAACATTCCTCTCGGCAGGCTGTGGGGAAGTCTTTTCTTCGTATTCTTGTCATTTGCGGCGCTGTCAACGGTGCTTGCCGTGTTTGAATGTATAATAGCGAACACAATGGACCTATGGGGGCTTAGCAGGAAGAAGGCCTGCATTATAAACGGCATACTGCTGTTTTTACTGTCTGTTCCCTGCTGTCTGGGATTCAATATTCTGAGCGGTTTTCAGCCGCTCGGCGCAGGAAGCACGATACTTGACCTTGAGGATACTGCAGTCAGCAACTTCATTCTTCCGCTCGGCTCGCTTGTATTCATTCTGTTCTGTGTAACGAAAAAGGGCTGGGGCTGGGATAACTTCGTAAATGAAGCGAATACCGGCAAGGGTCTTAAGATAAAGAGGTTTATGAGGGGCTATATGACGTATGTTCTGCCGGTACTTGTGATGTTTGTGTTTATTATGGGGCTGGTGGGACTTGTTAATGGCTAAGCAAGATAGGAAAAGGCGGCAGGTCGAATATCGCTAAAACTTAATAGAATCAAGGCTTTTGGGCGTTCCACATAATTTGGAACGCCCTTTTTTGTTCCTGTTATTACGCTTTGTTCCCTGCAATTACACTAAGGGATAAATATAAACCGAAGGGTGTTTCTCAGTTAATGAGAGGCACCCTTCTTCTATTTTCAGAGAGATGGATGAGATATGTATGCATGAGATCAACTGGGCTGAACCCTTTGACAAGCCCCTGTCGGGTGCTGCTAAGGGTGTCCTTGCGACAATGATGTGTCTGCCCGAAAGCGACTATTTGACCGCCGAGGAATTGTACAGCCGTTTCAAGGCTGACCCTCCGATGGTCATTGATGATGCACTTGCAGAGCTGATGAGCGAGGATAAGCAGTTCCTTATCTGCGTGAACGGCAGATACGCTGTTAACAAAATGAAACTGTTGGAGATAAATACTATCTGAGGAGAGATAGCTATGTCAAAGCTGATAAAAAGATTATCGGGTGACTTTACGATAATCAGCAATAAAGTATTCAGAAATAAAAAGCTGGGTGTTACCGACCGTGGTACGCTCTGCACGCTGCTGTCGCTCCCCGACAATTGGAACTTCTCTATCAGAGGGCTTGCAGCTATTCTGCCAGACGGAGTGACGAAGATCGAAAACAGCCTGAACCGTCTGGAGTATGACCACCATTACCTCAAGCGTGTGCGTGTCTTTGAGAACGGCAGGATCATTGATTGGGACTACATTATCAGCGACGAGCCTATGGATACCGATGAAGATGAGGACGGCGGCATTGTTGGAAATGTTGAAAACTTCGTTGCTTCTACCCCACGAGATACGGATATTCAAGATGCGGAATTACTTGATACGGAAAACCCGTATCTTGAAAACCGGTACGCATATAAAGAACTAAATAATCAAGAATCCAAAAATAAAATACTGTGTGATAAAGAATCCACCAATCAATCTGCTTCTGCACAGGAAACGGATTCTATTGAAACTGTTGAAAATCTGATCGATGGAGTGATTGAGGGATACAGCACAGACACAAAAAGAATCAAGAGTATCATCAAAGAGCATATCGAATACGAAGATTATCTCCAATGGATAAGGCTTTTCGGCAAGGATATGACAACTGCTGAGATCAAACAGCTTGTGGATAAGCTGGCTAAGACAGCTACATCGAGCAAGGGTCGAGTCATCAATGACGAAAGATTCTCGAAGTACGAAGTCCAGGAGGCTGTGCTGAATCTGAACAGAGAGTGCATTGAAATGGGCTATGAGGTGCTTAGGCAGAAGGCGCCCGGAACAATCAATAACCGCACAGGCTATCTTGTCAGTGTGCTGATAAAGCTCGGCAGCGAGTATGACCTTGTTGCAAATTCCGAGGAGCGCAGTATCAAATACGATGTTCAGCAAATGCTCCACTATGATGACTTCGACTGACCGCAAAGGAGGTGGTGCGTATGATTGTGAGGTGACACTATGCCCGAATACAAGGCAGTAGACGAGCTGTTTTATTCTTTCCACAGCGAGTTTGAAGCTATCGTCATGGACATGATCGATGAAAAGACGGATAAGCGTATCATAGACACGATGTTTGAGGATTTTGACCGCTTGCAGGAAGAATATCACGAAAAGCTGAGACAAATATGCAGAGAGGACGGTGAAGATCGTGGCTAAGACTATCTACACGCAGTTTGATGAGATGGTGAATTACGACAATATCGTAAAGATCGGCATCAAGACAAATTGGGAGGACGCTGATATTTCCGATGACGGCACTATCGCTCCCGATTTTGAAATGGTCGGCAGAGATATTACGGGGCTTGAGATCCCTATCGGCATCTACAAGACCTATGAGGAAGCGGAGGAAGCTGTCAAGGCACTCCATGAGTGGTTCAAGAATCAGGCGTATGCCGTTTACGAAGTTCCCAAGCCGGAGGGAGCTGATACCTGATGGCTAATGACTACGAAAACGGCACAAAGAAAACGATAGACCTGACTATCAAGGCGGAGAAGATCAGCTCGGATATTCTCAAAGAAGCCTTGCAGGAGTTTATGGCAGGCAAGGCTGAAAAGAAAGGGCGAATGTCCTATCGTCAGCTGGAAAAGAAGTCTGACAGCAAGCTCGACAGCATTGAGGTCAGCGAGGAAAATATCGGTGATTTCCTCAAAACGGCGAGAAAATACGATGTTGACTTTGCCCTGAAAGCGGACAAGTTGTCAAGAGTAACATGGTTTACATGTTATCAATAACAAACGAACATAAAAAATGAACTTGAAATGAGGGCGAAGCCCGAATGGAAAGT
>ENA-UEQB01000886-UEQB01000886.1-human-gut-metagenome-genome-assembly--contig:-NODE-886-length-27636-cov-5.745782_pt1 | contig 27636 bp, 18 predicted proteins | sample MGYA00242901_ERZ507918 | MGnify/ENA primary metagenome ERZ507918 (study PRJEB26167, sample SAMN06115405) | human gut metagenome | host: Homo sapiens | place: China:Sichuan | collected 2016-04-06... | reverse complement strand
ACGGTGGGATTGATGATATCTTATATTACGGGTATTATGTTGCTGCCCGTATTGTATCTGTTGTTTTATAAGGTCGGAACCGGAGGTTGTGCTGTTCTTTTGTAGCCGTTCGGTGTACTCCGTGGGGGTACATCCCTCTTGTTTTTTGAATAACCGGCTTAAATGTTGTGGATATTCGAAGCCGAGGTCGTAAGCGATCTGAGAAATAGAATTACCGCCGATCAGTTTGTCTTTGGTTTTTTCGACGATAAACCGGCGGATGTGGTTACCTGCTGTTTCTCCCGTCGTTCGCTTCACCAGATCGCCGAAGTAGTTCGATGACATGCAAAGTTGTTCGGCACAATACAATACGCTCGGAATACCGTTGGACAATTGTTTCCCGTTGTTGTAATAATCATCCAGCAATTTCTCGAAACGGGCCAGTATATCGTTGTTATCCTGGCGACGGGTCATGAATTGCCGGTCATAGAAACGTTTGGCATAGTTCAGGATTAGTTCGATATAAGAAAGAATGATCGAATCTTGCTGTTTATCCGGTCGGTGTCCGAGTTCGTGACGGAGTTGTTGCAGCATGGAGATAAAAATTTCCCTTTCCTCTCCGGTCATGTGCAGGGCCTCGTTTGTCTGGTAGGAAAAAAAAGAATACTCTTTGATTTTATTTTCGAGCGGAGAACCCCGGAGTATATCGGGATGAAACAGGAGTGCCCATCCTTCTATCTCTACCCGCTCTCCGTTATCCTCTTTCCCGCCTATCTGTCCGGGAGCCACACAAATGAGCGTTCCCTTGTTGTAGTCGTAGTTTCCCAGACCGTAGGTCAGATCGATCAGGATATCGTCCCGCAGAAATAATCCGTAAACGCTGTAATTACAGAGAGAATGACGGATAGGTGTTACCTCTGCATAATCGATGACGCTTACCCATCGGTGTTGGGCGGAATGTCCGAGGTAGGCACTGTAATCGTTTACGTTTTTCACTTTCAACATATGGCTCATCACGTCTATAGTCTATATGGCCGACCGATTATAAATATACCGGAAGGTGAGTGCAATGACAAATAAAAACTTTGTTTTCAAATTTGGCATGGCCGAGCCGCATCCTGTATTAATAAAATACAGCGAAAGGCGAGTGCAGCGGCAAAGTTGGGAAACCACGAGCCGACCGCAGAGGAAATAGCCGAGCTTCCCGAAAAAGCCATAAACACCGAATATGCGCCTTTTTATGCGATAAATAACGATTTTGTCGGCTGGCTGAGCATAAAAGGCATAAATGTAAACTATCCTGTAGTACAGGGCGAAAACAATACCGAATATCTTGAAAAGGACTGTTACGGCAATTACAGTAAGAACGGTACTATTTTTGCGGATTATGAGAACGAATTCAAGAATACGGGCGAAACGTCCGCAAATACGATTCTTTACGGTCATAACCTGCGTACCGAAAACTTCTTTGCCGAAATAACCGAGTACAGAAGAGTAAATCTTGACGAAAGCCTTGAGTTTCTGAAAGAGCATCCTGTGATTGAGTTCAATACGCTGTACGAAAAGGCAAAGTATAAGATTTTCTCTGTAATGCTTATCAATACGAGGGAGGAATACGGCGACGTGTTCAATTATCCCGCCATACTGAATTTTGCAAACAGGGATGAATTCAATTATTTCACATCCGAATGCCTTGACAGGAGCGAATTCTTCACAGGCGTTGATATGAAATACGGTGATAAGTTCCTTACGCTGTCCACCTGCGAGTTCGAGGTGGGTCTTTACGATATGCGTATCGTTGTTGTTGCGAGAAAGGTTCGTGACGGCGAGTCTGACTCGTTCACAGACAAGCAGATAGACAGCTTCAAGCGTAACCCCGACCCGAAGCAGTGCCGTACGATAAGAGAGCTTTACTATTACGGCGAGGAATGGAGCGGAAGGTACTGGGATCCTGCGTGGATAGAAGGCTTCAAGAAGGACGGTTCGTTCAAGACGGAAAGCTCCGACTGATAAAAAGAAAGCGGAAACTGTAACATAAAGGAGGAATTTAATGCAGAAGGCATCAATAGGAAAGATACTGCTCGCTCTCGTTATATCCTGCGTATACATTTACCTGTTCGGAATAGTTCAGGTCGTTCATGTAAGCGCAGACAATGAAAGAGAGATAGAGGTATCTATCCCTGAAGTGACAACATCTGCCGAAACCGAAAAAACTCCCGAAACTACAACAATTAAGCTGCAAGACGACAAAAAACCTACACTTGCCGATGTAAAGGCACAGACTACAGCAACCACCAAGGCGGAAACTACAACAACTACGGTAAAAAAACGCACACCCGCACCTGCGGCGGATAATACCGTTATAATCCCCGAAACAACAACTGTCACAACCACCACAGCGGCAACAACTGCCGCACCGGAAACCACAACGGCTGAAACAACATCTGCGCCGACGCCGACACCCGATAACAGCGGTGAGGAGCAGTTATCGGTATACGATCAGGTGACCGGTACATATTATACGGCAGGCGCAAGAGAGATAATTGCGAGGGCGGTAGTCGGTGAAATATGGAACGAGTTCCCCGATGAAGCGGTAAAAGCACAGGCGGTAGCGGAATACACCTATATCAAAAAGAACAACGAAATGGGTGTTAAACCCCAGACAGCACTTAAAACAGACGTATATGACAGAATATACAAGCTCGTTGACGAGGTGCTGGGCGAAGCAATCTACTATAACGGCGAGATGATACAGTGTTCGTTTTTTGCGTCCTCGTGCGGCTATACCAACAGTGCCGAGAATGTATGGGGCATTGATTATCCGTATCTCAGAAGCGTTGATTGTCCGCTTGACAAGACGACCGACCCTAACTGGGGCAGTACCGACAGCTATTCTTCGGATTATATAAAGAATGCTGTGCAGAATACACTCGGAATAGCACTCACAGGCGACCCGTCAAAGTGGTTCAAGATAAACTCAAGACTTGATAACAGGGAACACGGCTGGGTAACGTCAATTTCTGTCGGCGGTATGACAAAGTCAAACGGCAATACGATAGACGGCAGAACGATAAGAGAAAAGGTTCTCGGTTATTCGCTGAAAAGTGCGGCTTTTGATCTGAAATACGACAAAAGTAGCGACAAGTTCATCTTTACGACCTACGGTCATGGTCACGGCGTGGGAATGTCGCAGTACGGCGCAAAGGCTCTTGCCGAAAACGGCTACACATATAAGCAAATTTTACAGCATTACTTCACCGGCGTGGAGATACATTAAGATTATTGCGAAAGGACATCGGGAGGTGTCCTTTTTATATAATTGACAGTGACGATATATTGTGATATAATAACCTCAGACTGATAAATCGCTGATGCGGTTTATCCCATGCAAAAGTACGGCGTACCGCCGTATCGGTTTACGCTGATTTGATTTGTGATATAATACTGATATGTTTAATTTTACGGAGGAGGCATCATGAATATCAACACACGCAAAACCAATATCTTTGTTACAATCGGAGCTATTGCATTACTCGCTCATGCGGTCGGATTTTTGCTCCCGTGGTGTAATATGAATGGAGTTAAAGTTCAAGAGGGACTTGCATTTATCGCAGGCGGCAGTTGGGTAGCCATTGCACTTTGTTTGGGTTTCGAACTGTATTTTGCATTTGTCAGATGGCAAAGCAGAAAGCTTGTGGCAGTATGTAGGATTCTGTCGGTTGTAGCATCGGTAGCGGCACTTGTAATTGAGCTTATTATAATATCGAGTATAAAAATCAACATAGCAAGCTTCGGAGTCGGCATTTACCTTTGCATTATTACACTTGCGGTAAATATAATATGCTGCACGGCTGTATGCGTGCTGTCGATAAAAGACGGCACGGTACAAAAAGCGTGACGATAATAAAAAGGACATCGGGAGGTGTCCTTTTATTGCTTTATGATGCGGTTTCGCCATTGACAAAAACGCTGTATAGTGTTAAAATAAAACGATAGGATTTTTTATCCGCCATTATAAATAATCTGAGTGTAAAGAAAAAGGAATGAAAGAAATGAGAAATCTGACGGGTGCAGATATAATCTGCGAATGTCTGATAGAGCAGGGCGTTGACACCGTTTTCGGCTATCCCGGCGGCGCAGTTCTGAACATCTACGACAGCTTATACAATTACAGCGACAAAATACATCACGTTCTGACGGCACACGAGCAGGGCGCAAGCCATGCGGCTGACGGCTACGCACGTTCTACAGGCAGGACGGGCGTTGTTATAGCAACGTCGGGTCCGGGTGCGACAAACCTCGTAACAGGTATCGCAACGGCTTATATGGACAGTGTGCCTATGGTGGCTATTACGGGCAACGTTGCTTGTTCGCTTTTAGGCCTTGACAGCTTCCAGGAAGTTGATATAACAGGCATCACAATGCCGATAACAAAGCATAACTTCATCGTAAAGGACGTAAACAAGCTGGCAGATACACTGCGTGAGGCTTTCTACATAGCAGGAAGCGGAAGAAAGGGTCCTGTCCTTGTCGATGTTCCCAAGGATATAACGGCGCAGAAGGCGGATTTTGCAAACAAGCCCTTAAAGCCGTATACGGTAAATGTTACTATGCACCAGGACGGCTGTATAGCAAAGGCGGCGGAGCTGATTAAGAACGCTGAACGTCCGTTCCTTTATACAGGCGGTGGTATCTACGGCGAGGACGGAGCAAAGACATTAAAGGCTTTTGCAGAGCTTATTGACGCTCCCGTATCATCTTCGCTTATGGGTCAGGGCAGCTTTGACGAAACCGACAGCAGATATATGGGTATGCTCGGTATGCACGGAACAAAGACAGCGGCAGAGGCAATAAAGAACTGCGACCTGTTCATCGGCATCGGCACAAGATTCTCAGACAGAGTAATAGGTAATCCGCAGACCTTCGCCCCCGACGCAAAGGTACTTCATATAGACATCGACCCTGCTGAAATAAACAAGAACATAAAGGTTTATCATCAGGTTATCGGCGACAGCACCGATGTTATGAAAAAGCTGATAAAGCTAATTCCTCAGCAGTCGCACAGCGGCTGGATGGGCAAAATAAAGACGTGGGAGAAGCAGTACGAGTGCAGGCAGAAAGGCACGGACGAGCTTACTCTTACCCCTCAGCACCTTATAGAAACGCTTGACAAGTTGACAGACGGCGAGGCGCTTATCGCAACCGAGGTAGGTCAGTCGCAGATGTGGGCGGCTCAGTATTACGCATATAAGCACCCTCACCAGCTTATCACAAGCGGTGGACTTGGCACTATGGGCTACGGACTTGGTGCGGCTATCGGTGCAAAGTGCGGAAACCCCGACAAGACGGTTGTAAACATTGCAGGTGACGGAAGCTTCCATATGAACTTAAACGAGCTTGTAACGCTGTCGAAGCACAATATACCTGTAGTTGAGCTTGTTATCAACAATAACGTTCTCGGTATGGTTCGTCAGTGGCAGAGATTGTTCTACGGCAAGAGATTTTCACAGACGACGCTTGACCGTCCTACAGATTATATGAAGCTCGGAGAAGCGTTCGGCATAAAGTCGTTTGTTATAGACAGCGAGGACAAGTGCGAGGAGATACTGCGTGAGGCTCTTGAGGTTTCAAAGACAGCCCCCGTGCTTATCGAGGCGAGAATAGACAAGGATATAAACGTTCTTCCTATGGTACCCGCAGGAAAATCCATAACTGAGCCTATCCTTGAGATAGAAATCGACGACTGAACGGAGGCAGAAAAATGACAGAGAGAAACGTAATTTCCGTCTGCGTAAACAACGGCATCGGCGTACTCGGCAGAGTAACGGGTCTGTTCAGCCGCAGAGGATATAATATAATAAGTCTTAACGTTGCGGAAACCGAAAACCTCGGCATTTCCCGTATGACAATAGTCGCAGACGGCGACGAGGGCGTGATGGAACAGCTGGTAAAACAGCTCCGCAAGCTCTATGACGTATCGGAGGTCAAGGTACTGCATAACGCTGTATGCCGTGAGCATATCATTATGAAGGTCGGCAACGGCCCTGCGTCACGTCAGCCTGTGATAGAGATTGCAAATCTTTTCAGAGCGAAGGTCGTAAACGTAGCGGAGAGCAGGCTTATGCTTGAGCTTACGGGCGAACCCGAGAAGATAGATTCGTTCATAGGACTTCTCCAGCCCTACGGAGTAAAAGAGATTGTAAGAACGGGTATTTCGGCACTTGAACGTGATTAATAAACGGAAATTGTTATAAATATACAGCCCCCGTAAAGGGTATGGATTATTCAAAAATTCCTTTATTTGAAGATAATGGGGTTGAGGGGCCTACCCACCAACAGGGACTTGGGGCGGTAGCCCCAGTAATATAGCCCCTTCCCGAGGGGAAGGGGTTTGGGGTTAGGGATAGAGAATTTACTCTATTTTATAAAATAGATTTTTTTACAAGCTGAGCCCTTGTAAAGGGCATAACGAAAGGCAGGACAAACACATGGGCATGACAATGAGCCAGAAGATACTGGCAAAGCACGCAGGACTTGAAAGCGTAAGAGAGGGACAGCTTATAAGAGCAAAGCTGGATATGGTACTCGGTAACGATATTACAAGCCCCGTTGCAATAAACGAGTTCAACAAGGCAGGCTTCGGCGGCATATTCAACAAGGATAAGATTTCTCTTGTAATGGATCACTTCACACCGAACAAGGACATCAAGGCGGCTACTCAGTGCAAGCAGTGCAGAGAGTTCGCAGGAAAGTACGATATTACAAATTATTACGATGTAGGCGAAATGGGCATCGAACACGCACTTCTTCCCGAAAAAGGTCTTATAGGCCCCGGTGAGCTGTGCATAGGCGCAGACAGCCACACCTGTACATACGGCGCACTCGGCGCATTCTCAACGGGCGTAGGCTCGACCGATATGGCGGCAGGTATGGCAACAGGCGAGGCGTGGTTTAAGGTTCCCTCCGCTATAAAGTTCAACCTGACAGGAAAGCTTAATAAATATGTGAGCGGCAAGGACGTTATTCTTCACATAATCGGTATGATAGGCGTTGACGGCGCACTTTATCAGTCTATGGAATTTACCGGTGAGGGCTTGAAGAGCCTTTCGATAGACGACAGACTTTGCATTGCCAATATGGCTATCGAAGCCGGCGCAAAGAACGGTATATTTGAAGTTGACGAGATAACAATGGCATATATGAAGGAAAGAGCAGACCGTGACTTTGATATATTCAAGGCTGACGAGGACGCTGTATATTCAAGAGTTATCGACATTGACCTGTCAACCGTAAAGCAGACGGTTTCATTCCCTCATCTGCCCGAAAACACAAAGACTGTTGACGAGATTACAGAGGATATAAAGATTGACCAGGCAGTTATAGGTTCATGTACAAACGGCAGAATAAGCGATATGCGTATCGCCGCTGAGATTCTCAAGGGTAAGCATATTGCAAAGGGTGTAAGATGTATCGTAATTCCCGGCACTCAGAAGGTATATCTCCATTGCATAAAGGAAGGTCTTGCAGAGATATTTGTAAATGCAGGCTGTGTGCTTTCTACTCCTACCTGCGGTCCGTGTCTCGGCGGCCATATGGGTATACTGGCGGCAGGAGAACGTGCTATTTCCACCACAAACAGAAACTTTGTAGGAAGAATGGGACACGTTGACAGCGAGGTTTATCTTGCAAGCCCGGCAGTTGCGGCAGCAAGTGCTATAGCAGGTAAGATAACAGGCATAAAGTAAGGTGAGAATATGGTAAAGCATATAATAATCTGGAACCTGAAGGACGAGCTTTCGGCTGAAGAAAAGAAGGAAAGATGCCGTCTTATAAAGCAGGGGCTTGAAAGCCTTGCAGGCAAGATAGACGGACTTCTTGAAATCAAAGTCATAACCGATATTCTCGGTTCTTCTACGGGCGACCTTATGCTTGACAGCACATTCGAAAGTGCAGAAGCATTAAAGGGATATTCCACCCACCCCGAACACGTTAAGGTAGCCGACAGCACGGTAAGACCTTATACGGCAAGACGCAGCTGCGTAGATTTTGAAATATAAGAAAGGACAGACATATATGAAGGCACACGGTACAGTACACAAATACGGTGACAACGTTGATACCGACGTTATCATTCCTGCAAGATACCTTAATACAGCCGACCACAAGGAGCTTGCAAGTCACTGTATGGAGGACATAGACAAGGACTTTGTAAAGAACGTCAAAGAGGGCGACATTATAGTCGCTAATATGAATTTCGGCTGCGGAAGCTCAAGAGAACACGCACCTATCGCAATCAAGGCAAGCGGAATTTCCTGCGTTATCGCAAGCACATTTGCAAGAATATTCTACCGCAACGCTATCAATATCGGACTTGCAATCTTAGAATGCGACGAGGCTGCCAAGGATATTGAGAATGGCAATGAGGTCGAGGTTGACTTTGATACGGGAGTTATCACAAATGTGACAAAGGGCTGTACATACAAGGCTGAGCCTTTCCCCGAATTCATCAAGGATATAATCAACAAGGGCGGCCTGCTGAACTCCTTAAAGAAGTAAGACCGCAGAAAGCGTTATGCTATGAGGGTAGATATAAAAGCGTTATCGGACAGCGAACTGCAAGAGCAGGGTTTTAACAATACATCGGGCGGAATGCACGGCTTCGGACTTTATACTGATGATGAGCTGTCTGCTGTCTGCATAACAACAGAAATACCCGACAGCCTGAATAAAGAGGTCAGACTGGAAAAGCTGTATGTCTGCGAGAAAGAAAGGCATTACGGCGTTGCCAGAAAACTGCTGAACCACACGCTCAGAACGATGCGTGCCTGCGGATATAAGTATGCCGTAGCGACCCCCGACAGCGAGGACGCAGTACGATTTCTTGTCAGATTCGGCTTTGAAAAGGCGGAGGGAAAATCCGTTTTATACAAAATAGAGCTTTAAGCTCAGAGAAAGGATATTACCTATGGAAAAGAATATTGCCGTTATCAAGGGCGACGGAATAGGTCCTGAGATAGTTACCGAAAGCATGAAGGTGCTTGATAAGGTGGCAGAAAAGTTCGGTCACAAGTTCAACTACACACAGCTTCTTATGGGCGGATGCTCGATTGACGCAAACGGCGTACCGCTGACCGACGAAACGATAGCCGCCTGCAAAGCGTCAGACGCTGTGCTTATGGGCTCTATCGGCGGTGATACGACAACATCGCCGTGGTATAAGCTTCCTGCAAATCTGCGTCCCGAGGCAGGTCTGCTCGGTATAAGAAAAGCACTCGGACTGTTTGCAAATCTTCGTCCCTGCCTGCTTTATCCGGAGCTTGCAGGCGCTTGCCCCTTGAAGACAGAGATAAGCGCAAAGGGCTTTGATATGCTCATTATGCGTGAGCTTACCGGCGGTCTTTACTTCGGTGCAAGAAAGACGGAAGAAGTAAACGGCGTTATGACAGCTACCGACACGCTTACATACAGCGAGGACGAGATCCGCAGAATCGCAATCAAGGCATTTGACGTTGCGATGAAGAGAAGAAAGAAAGTAACAAGCGTTGACAAGGCTAACGTTCTTGATTCTTCAAGGCTGTGGAGAAAGGTCGTTACCGAAGTGGCAAAGGATTATCCCGAGGTTACTCTTGAGCATATGCTCGTTGACAACAGCGCAATGCAGCTTGTAAAGGATCCTGCACAGTTTGACGTTATGGTAACGGAGAATATGTTCGGTGATATTCTGTCGGACGAGGCAAGCATGATTACAGGCTCTATCGGTATGCTCCCCTCTGCCAGCATGAACGAAACAAAGTTCGGTCTGTATGAGCCGAGCGGCGGTTCTGCTCCCGACATTGCAGGTCAGAACAAGGCAAATCCGATAGCTACCATACTTTCAGCCGCAATGATGCTCCGTTACAGCTTTGATATGGTGAAGGAAGCTGACGCAGTTGAAAATGCAGTAAGCAAGGTGTTGAAGGACGGTTTCCGCACAGGCGACATCATGAGCGAGGGTATGACAAAGCTGTCCTGCTCGGAGATGGGCGACAAGATAGCAGAGAATATATAACAATAATTTGAGCCGCAGTGAAAACTGCGGCTCAGATTGTAGAAAAAGTCTTTTTTGAAACAAATTTCTAACTCACTATCCCTATCCCCTTTAGGACACTCTGATGGCTTTGCCTCGTGCAAAGCTTGGTGTGTCCTTATTTCGGCATCCATGCCGAACTGCCCCCTTTCCGGGGAAAGGGGGATTTTACTGGGGCTACCGCCCCTAGACCCTGTCGGGGGCGGTAGCCCCTGCGACCCCATTTTTAAACAAACAAGATGTTTTTCAACAGTTTGAGCCGCAGTGAAAACTGCGGCTGATTTATATGCATAAAAAAGCTGTGACGGAATATTACTTTCCGTCACAGCTGATTTGTTTATCTTTGGTCTTACTGCTGAATACCGTTATTGTTGAAGTTGTTGTTTGTGGTGTCAGCAGTAGTGTTGTTAACGGGCGTAGCGTAATTTGCGTTGCTATAGCCCGTGCTTGCGTTGGGGTTATAGGTGTTGTTCATATTGGCATTGTAGCCGTTATTCATATTGGGGTTATAACCGTTGTTCATGTTGGGGTTGTAGCCGTAGTTCATACCGGGCTTGTAGAAGTCCTCGTCCTTTGCGCAAAGGAGAAGGATACCGCCTACAAAGCTGCAGAACAACAGAACACAAACGCTTATGCCTGTTGAGGGGCGCTGACCCTTGCTCATCTGGCTTAATGCGATACCGCCGAAGATAAGCGGAAGTATCATCCAGAATCCGCAGACCATACTTAAAATAATAAATACCTGTGCCGCTGTTTTCATAATTTCATACCTCTTTTTTCAATAAGTGACACACATTCCGATTTTATGTGTCTTATGTCAGTATACCACATTGATACCTGCGTGTCAATATTTTCTTGCGGTCGGAATTTATTTTATGGTGCAGATCATTTGTCCTTGCGGTTATTATAGAGGAACATCGCAATGCCTACGCCGCATATTATCACATATCCGATAAAGCTCCATATATCAGGCAATTGTGAGAACAAGATAAATCCGAGCAGTGCCGAAAAGATTATCTGCGAATAATCGTATACCGATATTTCCTTTGCAGGAGCGAATTTATATGCCGCTGTGATGCTGAACTGTCCGCCTGCCGCCGCAAGTCCCGCACCGAGCAGTACGAGCCACTGCTGCCAGGTCATAACGTGAAAATCGAACAGTAAAAACGGCAGTGTTACAAGGCAGGAGAAGCCCGAGAAGAAGAACACGATATAAGGTCCTTTTTCGCCTCTGATGCCGAGCCACCTTACCGCCGTATAAGCCGCACCTGCGCCCATACCGCCGAGGAAACCGAGCAGTGACGGCACAAGCTCCAGATTTGCAAGGCTCGGCTTTATTATAAGCAGACTTCCTGCAAATGCGACTATTACACCGAGCGTCTGCACTAAATTTGTGCGTTCCCGAAGGAACATTGCCGAAAATACGATAACGAAGAACGGCGACATTTTGTTCAGCATTGCCGCATCGGATAACGCTAAATGGTCTACCGCATAGAAGTTGCAGAGTATTCCGAGCGTACCGCATACCGAGCGTATCAGCAGTGCACCGATGTTGCTTTTTTTCTGCGGCAGAAAAGAGCCTTTCTGCCTTATCAGTATCGCCGCCGCAAATATGAAAGCAACAAGATTTCTGAAAAAGCTTTTTTGTACAGACGGCAAATCGCCTGCCAGCCTTACGAACGCACCCATAAAAGCAAAGCAAAAGGCGGAGCTGATAATGCACAGCACGCCTTTGTGCTTCGGGGATATTTTACTGAGAATTTCCGCCATACTCAACCACCTGTTTTTGCTTCGTCAAACGGCAGTAGTACGGTTTCGGGCAGTGTTATTTCTCCGCCCGATGAGAAAAGCTCGGGGCGGTCGAACTTGTAGCTTATCTTGAGCGAACTTACAGCCTTTGTTATTTCCTCGTTTGTAAGTCCCGACCTGTCGATAACGAATATGAGCGAAACCTTACTGCTGTTGAAACGGTCTATTGACGAAATGTTTGTTTCCTTCAGTACAAAAGCCTGTTTGTCATACGGTATATCGTCAATGGAGAACTGTATGTTGCTTATTTTATACATACCGATGTTTGTAAAATCAAACACCATCTCAACACGCAGATAGTTTTCGGATTTTGTCATATCAAAATCCGTGTCGCTCAGCAGCTTGCTTGTAGACCCACTGTCAAGGTGAGTGCCGTCCTTCAGCTTATCGTATACGTTTTTTATCATATTGTCAAAGCTCTGTCCGCTGTAGCTGTACAGCCGTGTGTACGCATATTGTGCCTTTACGGGAAAAGCAAACTGCGTAACCACGACTATAACCGCAACAGCCACGACCAGCACCCATATCAGCGCCTTTTTAACTGCATTGTGTCCGAAAAGATTTGTCAGCGTCTGTTTAAAACTCATACTTTCTTTACGCCGAGAGTTACGTTCTCGCCGTTTATATCCTGTTCCTTTGTAAATCCGTCTGTCTTGCCGGTTACTATATCGTCAGCAAGGGTATCTTCTGAGATGCTGTCCTTGTTGCGTGTCAGTATCTCGGCTACCTTGTCACTGCCGTCGCAGTAGATAACGATATGATCCATAACCTCAAAGCCTGCGTCCTTACGCATCGTCTGAATCTTGCTTACAATCTCTCTTACGTTACCTTCTTCGATAAGTTCGGGTGTAAGCGTTGTGTCAAGAACTACCGTGTAGCCTCTGTCGGTCACTACCGCATAGCCTTCCTTCTGATGCTCGTCTATAAGCAGGTCGTCCTTTGCAATCTGAACATCGCCTGTTGAAAGTGTAAGCGTCATAGCGCCTGTTTCACGGATCTCGTTCATAGCCTTCTGACCGTCAACCTCAGCGAGCTTTGTTCTGACCTCGCCTATCTGCTTGCCGAAACGAGCACCGAGCGTCTTAAGCTGGGGCTTGAAGGTGTAGCTTGTGAAGTGGTCGGTGTTATCTATAAAGCTGATCTCCTTGATGTTAAGCTCATCCTTGACAATATCAGCATACATAGGCTCAAGCGTCTTGTCGCCCTTTACCATTATCTTTGATATAGGCTGTCTGTTCTTGATGTTAGCGGCATTTCTTGCGGCACGTCCGAGCGTTACAACGGTCAGAACTGTGTCCATTTCTTCCTCAAGATGCTTGTCTATGAGCTTTTCATCTACTGTGGGGAAGTCGCACAGATGTACGCTTACAGGTGCGTTTTTGTCAAGCGAGCAGACAAGGTTTCTGTAAATATCGTCGCATACGAAAGGAGTCATCGGAGCAGATGTCTTTGCGATAGTCACGAGCGCTGTGTACAGCGTCATATATGCGTTTATCTTATCCTGTGTAAGCTCCTTTGACCAGAAGCGTTCTCTGCTGCGGCGGACATACCAGTTACTCATCTCGTCCACGAAATCCTGTAATGCTCTTGCGGCTTCGGGGATTCGGTAGTTTGCAAGGTTATCGTCAACCGCACCAACAACGGTGTTAAGTCTTGATAACAGCCACTTATCCATAACGCCGAGCTTTGAAACATCAAGCGTATACTTGGTAGCGTCGAAATTGTCTATATTAGCGTACAGAACGTAGAATGCGTAGGTGTTCCACAGAGTAGAGATGTACTTTCTCTGACCCTCGTTTACTGCTTTTGCGTGGAATCTGTTGGGAAGCCACGGAGCAGAGTTTGTGTAGAAGTACCAGCGTATAGCGTCTGCGCCGTGTTCAGCCAGTGACTCGAACGGGTCTACTGCGTTGCCCTTTGACTTTGACATCTTCTGACCGTCTTTATCGAGTACAAGGCCGAGAACTATAACGTTCTTGTAAGGAGCCTTGTTGAATAAAAGCGTTGAGATAGCGAGCAGTGAGTAGAACCAGCCTCTTGTCTGGTCAACTGCCTCGGAGATAAAGTCAGCAGGGAACTGCTGTTCGAACTTTTCCTTGTTCTCGAAGGGATAGTGATGCTGTGCGAAGGGCATAGAACCGCTGTCGAACCAACAGTCGATAACCTCAGGAACTCTCTTCATCTGCTTACCGCAGTGAGGACACTTTATCGTAACTGCATCAATATAAGGACGGTGAAGCTCTATATCGTCGGGGCAGTTGTCAGACATTGACTTAAGCTCCTCGATACTGCCTATAGCGTGCTTGTGACCGCACTCGCACTCCCATATATTAAGAGGGGTACCCCAGTATCTGTTTCTTGAAAGACCCCAGTCCTGAACATTTTCGAGCCAGTCACCGAAACGGTTCTTGCCGACGCTTTCGGGTATCCAGTTTATCGTTTCGTTGTTTCTGATAAGGTCGTCCTTGACAGCGGTCATCTTGATGAACCACGACTCTCTTGCATAGTACAGCAGAGGGGTATCGCATCTCCAGCAGTGCGGATAGCTGTGCTCAAACTTGGGTGCGTCAAACAGCAAGCCCTTTTCGTCAAGGTCCTTAAGCACCATAGGATCGGCTTTCTTTACGAATACGCCTGCGTAAGGTGTTTCGGCGGTCATATTACCTTTGCCGTCAACAAGCTGTACGAAAGGCAGGTCATACTTTCTGCCGACCTTAGCGTCATCTTCACCGAATGCAGGAGCAATATGAACGACACCTGTACCGTCTGTCAGCGTTACATAGTTGTCGCATACTACATAATAGCCCTTCTTGTGCTGCTTTTCACATATCTCAACGGCACAGTCGAATAAAGGCTCGTACTCCTTGCCCTCAAGCTCTTTACCTGTGTATTTCTCGATTATCTCGTAGGGGGCTGTGGGCTTGTCGCCGCCGAGTACCTTATCGCACAGAGCCTCTGCAAGATAATATGTGTAGCCGTCAGCTGTCTTTACCTTTACATAGGTTTCATCGGGGTTTACGCAGAGTGCAACGTTTGAGGGAAGTGTCCAGGGAGTTGTTGTCCACGCAAGGATATAAGCGTCCTCGTCCTTTACCTTGAAACGTACAACCGCAGAACGTTCCTTTACATCCTTATAGCCCTGAGCTACCTCGTGGCTTGAAAGCGGAGTTCCGCAACGGGGGCAGTAGGGAACTATCTTGAAGCCCTTGTATAAAAGGCCTTTTTCCCATATCTGCTTTAATGCCCACCACTCGGACTCGATGAAGTTGTTGTCGTATGTTACATACGGATCGTCCATATCAGCCCAGAAGCCTACTGTGCGTGAGAAATTCTCCCACATACCCTTGTACTTCCATACGCTTTCCTTACACTTTGTTATGAACGGGTCAAGTCCGTACTTTTCAATCTGATCCTTACCGTCAAGACCGAGCATCTTCTCAACTTCAAGCTCAACGGGAAGTCCGTGAGTGTCCCAGCCTGCCTTACGGGGAACGTCATAGCCCTTCATTGTGCGGTATCTCGGAATCATATCCTTGATAACACGGGTAAGAACGTGACCGATGTGGGGCTTACCGTTAGCCGTAGGCGGACCGTCATAGAATGTGTAGGTCTTGTCGCCCTTTCTCTGCTCCATGCTCTTGCGGAATATGTCGTTGTCGTGCCAGAACTTCTCTGTCTGCTTTTCTCTCTCGACAAAATTTACCGAGGCAGGTACTTTTTCATAAAGTGACATTTTTTCTCCTCCTGTTTTTGCAATTCACCCTGTCATATAAATCTCTTAGGCAAAAGCCGGAAGTTATATGGGGTGGGGGTCAGCCCATTGCATATTATTTTTATTATTTGCGTTTGCGGAAAATAAAAAAGCCCCTATCCTCCGAAAAGGATAAGGACTATAATTTCATAACAGTCTTTATAACCACCGTTTCGTCATTCCGTCAAATGCGTTCCTTTTAACGTTGGAAAAACGTCCCGTTCTACTCTCGCCCTAAACGGCAATTTCGGCGGGCAGCTTGGAGGTGATATTCATACGGTAACTCTGCACCGACCTCTCACCGTCGTCGGTTCGCTTTGGCTTTATATCCGCACTACTGTCCTCGTCACAGCCTTTAAATATCATACACATTGATTATACAATCAAATTTTCCCTTTGTCAAGCGTTTTGTCAATTTTATTTTAAACGGCTTGTTGTTTATGAGTATAGCACAACAAAGCGGCGGGTCCGGGCTTATCATAACAATCCGAGCCTAAGGTTACAAAACGGTAACAAATAGTTACAAATTAGTTACAGTTTCAGGTTTTCTATTGTGAAGAAATTTTGTTTGTGATAGAATATTTATATAAGATATTTTGGATAAGCGGGAAATTGACAGGAGGCGCAAGCCCATACCTTATCGGAAGAATATACGGATATATTGCTTTGGCACGGGTCGGAGTAAATTCGGCAATAAGGAGAAAAACATGATTTACACCGTGAAAATCAGACACATTTATATAAAATGACTGCGACAGTCTTTCGTATGTGCGTAATGTACTTCAGCCTTACGAAAAAGCGATCGCACGATATGTAAATCAAAGAGTGTGCTGAGATTATAAATTAAGACAGATATAACGGAGAAAAAATATGAGTAAAATATGTCCCAACTGCAAACGAGAAATAGATGAAAACGTAAAATTCTGCCCGTTCTGTGCGGCTTTTACGGGTGAAACACCGCAGGAAAAGAAGAAAAACCCTGTCGGTACGATAATAGGCGGTGCGGCAGGTGTGCTGGCGCTCGGAGCGGCAAGCCTTGCGGTGTTTGTATTTGATATATTCGGAATGTACGGCGATAAGGCGGAAACGCTTTACGGCACTGGCGACAAGCTGTTCATACAATCGGTGACACCCGTGTGCATTGACGGGAAGTGGGGCTATGCCGACAAAAGCGGAAGCACCACGCTGAAACCGCAGTACAGTGCGGCTTATGCCTTTAACGAGGACACAAATGACGTTGCACCCGTTGCGGTTGACGGTAAGTTCGGATACATAAAAAAGGACGGCGAGTTTGTAGCACAGCCGCAGTACAGCTTTGCAGGGAGCTTTTCGGATAAGGGACTTGCTAAGGTCACAGACGAAAACGGCAATGTCGGATTTGTCGACAGCAGGGGAAGAAAAGCGTTTGACGGCAGAATGTTCAGCTATGCCTCGGATATGAACGACAGCGGTTATGCGTTTGCGTATACTTTGACGATGCCGGAACTTGAGGGAAGGAGCTATTATGATATAATATACAGCCTTCTCAGTTCCGACGGAAAAGTGACCGAGCTTGCAAACGGCACGGGAATATCAGCGATATACGATGATAAATATATCGGCTTCAGACAAGCTGAAAGCAGTAACGAAACAACGCTTGACTTTACAAGGGAGTATGCCGTGTTCTCGGCGGACGGTACACAACTTACCGACTACTACGACCGCATTGTAAAAAGCGGAAAACTGCTCATCGTCTGTGACGGCATTGATGACGACAGCAAACTGTATAAAGCAAAGCTGCTCAAAGCCGATACGCTTGAACAAGTCGGCGGAGAGTACCTGTGCGGTGCCGATATAAAATCTTACGACAGCGGTGCGGTACTGCTCAAAAGAGATGATAAGGGCTTTATCAGAGATGTTCTGCTTTGCGATAACGCAAACGAAATATATTTTTGTTCAACAGGTTCGCACATTGTAAGCGGATTTGATATGAGCGGCTATGCCTGCGTTTATGAAAAGGGGAAATACTGCGGATATACCGCAAGCGGAAAGCAGTTTGAGAGCGATAATCAGTTCGGCTCGTTCAACTGCGGACTTGCGCCTTACTACGATAATGCTAAAATAGGATATATCAACACAAACGGCGAAAAGGTGACTGATGCAAAGTTTGACGGTGCAAGCGGATATTATGCGGACGGCTATGCCTATGTAAAAAGCGGCACGGAATATTCCGTTATAGATATGAACGGAAATACGGTAATAGGAAGACTTAGCTATGCGTCCGACAAGCTGATGTTTGCAGATACCGTGCATAGCTGGTACGACCCTGAGGACTTTGAGGGGTTTGACGGGGAGGATATGTTCGCAGGAGATTTTTATTATGTAAGCAATACCGCAGATATGAGTTCAAGCATATATAATAAAAGTAACGCAAAGCTGATAAAAGAAAGAATGATGATAGAAAGCAGGAATGCCGATACAAAAATCGCTTCTGTCTACAGGAGAGCCGACAGCGGAAGGCTTGGCAGTGACGGGTATTTTCTTATACATAACGTCAATAAGCTCACAAGGCTTATTATGACGCCGGACGGAAAAATAAACGAAGAAAAGGAAATCAGCAATGCAAACGGCATACGCATCGGTTCTGCGCCGTTGCTACGTTACAGTATCGATAAAACCTCATATCTTGAGGATATGTTTGCAAACAAGTATGTTCTTATCGGTTATAACAGCGTAAATTCAAACGGTTTCACGGCACTCGATTTACGGAGCGGCAACCGTGTTGCACGGCAGTTTCTGATATATGATAATAATTTTGAGCCTACTGTCACTCTGAGGTCGGACACGTCGATGAGCATAGCCTGCTACGGCAGTTTATTATATGTGAAAAATATCGAATATGCCGGAAGCGAAAGCTGTAGCGCAATAATAGACGGCGGCAACGGAAGAAAGCTATATACGAGTGATGCTCTTGAATATGAGGGAGATTATTTTATCCGTGAGCCTTACGGCGAAAGCGGTTATAAGGTAAGGACGGGCTACGGTGCGGAAATAGGAACATATTCATATGTAAAAGCATACGGCGACAGATTGCTTTGCTTTGACAACAATAAATACTATCTTTATGACCGTTATGCGAACCTGCTCGGAGAATACGAAAACAGACCGAAGATAAGCGCATATAACGGAAATACCGTAGTGAAAAACGATGACGGAACATACACCTGTTATGACAGGGATATGAACGTACTGCTGACTACAAAGTATGATATTCAGCCGATAGAAAACGGATACTGCTCGTTTGCGGACAACAAAAAGGGAAAGATAGGATTCCTGTTTGCAGACGGAAAGACAGCTATAGAGCCGAAGTATGACTGTGTTACCGAAATGACGCCGGACGGATATTTTGTTTCAAAAACAATAAGCAACAGTGAGATTACTTATGATACGACCGAAATCAATTACACAGTGACGATAGAAGATAAGGGCGGTAACGCTGTCATTGAGAAAACGCAGAATGTGTGCGATATAGCAAACAGTGCATTTGACAGCAAATCGCTGTACGGCTATTTTGACGGATACAGATATTACGCTGATAAATTCGCAGGATATGAAAATGTAGAATTCAGCAATATTCAGATTCTGCCACAGACGGATTACGATAAAGCACCGACCGATTTTTATGGGAATGAGCTGTTTGAGGAATATAAATATATCGGATTTGATTTTATGCCGGTATCGGTCAACGGCAATACTCTTTGTGTAACGGCTGAGTATTATAACGATGAGGGATATTCGGAATGTATATTGCTGAATCTGAACGGCGAGAGGCTGTACCGCAATGAACGCAGGCTGAAGCTTATAGACAATAAATATATTATCGGTATTTCAGATAACAAAGAGCCTGCCGATTTATATAACACGGATGGCTCTGTGATGCTGACGCTCAAAGACATCAAAGACCCTGACAGCATCAGTGCGATAAGCATTGTCGGAAACAGTGTACTGGTAAAAAGCTATACCGAAAGTGCAATCGTGTACAACAAGACTACAGGAGAGATAATATATAAGCCCGATACCGACGGTTCAAATGTTGATTTTATTTACGAAAATCTGATAAAGACAGCCGTCTATAATGAAGCGTCAGGAGGATGGTCATATATTTTCATTGACCTTGACACCAAAAAGAGTTTTGAACTCCCGGGCGACCGTGTCGTGTTCAGAAATCCCGGCAATGACAGCGAAGGGCATATAACCGAAAATGCCGAATATCCGCTTATGTGCGGCACATTTTCGTATCTGTACAATCAGATGAATTATCTTTATCCTGCACTTTGGGAGCTGAATGTGTATCAGATAGACGAAAATATGGAAGTGGAGCTTGTAAGGACCTATTCTTCGGACGACGGGATACTGTATATAGTTGACGATTACAATAGCGGAAGCGGGCTGTACGCATATATCGACCGTATTGATGATACCGCAGTACGCAACATAAGGCTTGTGAACGCTTGGAACGGCAACGAAAAGTATTTTGAAAATGTGTCCGAGTTCAGCGTGCAGAATAATGAGGTGTGGATAGGCATATATGACGAAAGCGGAAAAAGGACGGCATATAAATTAAGCACCGATCTTGAAACGATGGAACAAGCAGAATGAAAGGCAAACAACAATGAGTAAAATATGTCCCAACTGCAAACGAGAAATAGACGAAAACGTAAAATTCTGCCCGTTCTGTGCGGCTTTTACGGGTGAAACACCGCAGGAAAAGAAGAAAAGCCCTGTCGGTGCGATAATAGGCGGTGCGGCAGGTGTGCTGGCGCTCGGAGCGGCAAGCCTTGCGGTGTTTGTATTTGATATATTCGGAATGTACGGCGATAAGGCGGAAACGCTTTACGGCACTGGCGACAAGCTGTTCATACAATCGGTGACACCCGTGTGCATTGACGGGAAGTGGGGCTATGCCGACAAAAGCGGAAGCACCACGCTGAAACCGCAGTACAGTGCGGCTTATGCCTTTAACGAGGACACAAATGACGTTGCACCCGTTGCGGTTGACGGTAAGTTCGGATACATAAAAAAGGACGGCGAGTTTGTAGCACAGCCGCAGTACAGCTTTGCAGGGAGCTTTTCGGATAAGGGACTTGCTAAGGTCACAGACGAAAACGGCAATGTCGGATTTGTCGACAGCAGGGGAAGAAAAGCGTTTGACGGCAGAATGTTCAGCTATGCCTCGGATATGAACGACAGCGGTTATGCGTTTGCGTATACTTTGACGATGCCGGAACTTGAGGGAAGGAGCTATTATGATATAATATACAGCCTTCTCAGTTCCGACGGAAAAGTGACCGAGCTTGCAAACGGCACGGGAATATCAGCGATATACGATGATAAATATATCGGCTTCAGACAAGCTGAAAGCAGTAACGAAACAACGCTTGACTTTACAAGGGAGTATGCCGTGTTCTCGGCGGACGGTACACAACTTACCGACTACTACGACCGCATTGTAAAAAGCGGAAAACTGCTCATCGTCTGTGACGGCATTGATGACGACAGCAAACTGTATAAAGCAAAGCTGCTCAAAGCCGATACGCTTGAACAAGTCGGCGGAGAGTACCTGTGCGGTGCCGATATAAAATCTTACGACAGCGGTGCGGTACTGCTCAAAAGAGATGATAAGGGCTTTATCAGAGATGTTCTGCTTTGCGATAACGCAAACGAAATATATTTTTGTTCAACAGGTTCGCACATTGTAAGCGGATTTGATATGAGCGGCTATGCCTGCGTTTATGAAAAGGGAAAATACTGCGGATATACCGCAAGCGGAAAGCAGTTTGAAAGCAATAATCAATTTGGCTCGTTCAACTGCGGTCTTGCGCCTTACTATGATAATGCTAAAATAGGATATATCAATACAAACGGCGAAAAGGTGACTGATGCAAAGTTTGACGGTGCAAGCGGATATTATGCGGACGGCTATGCTTATGTAAAAAGCGGCACGGAGTATTCCGTTATAGATATGAACGGAAATACTGTAATAGGAAAGCTTAGCTATGCGTCCGACAAGCTGATGTTTGCGGATACAGTGCATAGCTGGTACGACCCTGAGGATTTTGAAAAGTTTGACGGGGAGAATATGTTTCTGGGGGATTTCTATTTCTCCGAGATCGCAGGCAATACTTCGGACGAAGATATGTGGGATTATACTTACAGCGATATGATACCTGTAGCGAAAAACGCAAAATCATACAACGAGGTATACAGAAAGTACAATCCGCAGTATTACGATTACCGTATAGATGACGGATATTTTATCGTCTGCAACAGCCGCACATTAAACGGCAGAATAGTAGCTCCCGGGGAAACGCTTATAAGCACCGATACGGAAAACGAACTTTTCAACGCATCGGTAATTGATACGGACAGTGCAAGGCTTATAAGATACTGCGAGGAGGAGCATACTGCGGTAAAAGATCTGTTCGGCAATAAAACGGTGTTGCAAGGCTCGTCTGAGAGATATTCAATGAACGAATACACAGCCTGCGACCTTATACAAAGCAATAAGCCCAGTCAGACGGTGATATACGATAACAGGCTTTGCCCTGTGCTGACGGTTTCATCCTCTGTCAGCTTCAATCTGAATGAATACGGCGATAAGCTGTGTATCGCATCGTTCAGTTCCGACCGTGAAAAAGATTCGGGCAAGCAGGGCAAAGCTAAGAAAAAGTATGCTATGGCAGACAGGAACAGCGGTCATGTATATGCAGTGTATGAGAGGGCGTTTACGGTTCTGGGAAACGATTTCTACAAAACCAAGGACAGTAATTCCCTTGCCGAATATTACACGGCATACGGAAAGAGCATAGGAAAATTCGTGTACGCAAAGGCATACGGCGACAGGCTGATGTGCTTTGACTATGACAAGTATTATATCTATGACAAGTACGGTCAGCTGTTGGCACAGTATGAAAACAAGCCGAGAATAAGCGAAAACAGCGGAAGCGTGGTAATAAGAAACGATGACGGCAGCTTCACCTGCTATGACAGGGATATGAACGTACTGCTGACTACAAGGTATGATATTCAGCCGATGGAAAACGGCTATATGGCTTATCTGGCGGCTGAGAACGGCAGAGCAGGCTTTATCGGAAAGGACGGCAAGATCGCACTCGAGGCAAGGTATGAATTTGTCAGCGCAATGTCGCCCGACGGATATTTTGTATCTAAGACATACATAAATAACAAAAACGGCTATGATTATAGCGGCTATGCACCAGAGCTTATCGGTGTAACGGTAAATGATCTCAATGGCAAGGCGGAGATGGAAGGAATAAGCGGAATGTGCAATGCCGGCAACAGTGCGGCAAACGGTTATTCGCCGCTTGATTTCTACGCAGGTGCCGTATATTATGAAAGCACGCCCGAAATAACGCAAAATATAGAGAATTATATTTTTGTTGCAGATGACGGCGAAAGACTTTATTATACAGACAGGTACGGAAACCGTCATTATGAGGAATACTATGTGAGCGACAGCGTAGATCAGAGTTATATGAGTCCTTGCATAACAGAAGGCAAGGCGGTGACGCTCAGCGTGCTTATGTATGACGAAACGGGCAAAAACTCTGCAACAGTGAATTACTATCTGAACCTTGACGGCACTCCGTTTGTGAAAGGCGACAGGACGCTTGACAGATTGCAATACTTCGGATATATAATCGGAGATGGCAATGAGGACGGCAGATATAATATATACGGTGCTCACGGAAAAATACTGCTCAGCAATATTGAAACAGAGAAAAGCGCCGACGGCATCGGAATTAACAGAAACGGCGATAAGCTGGCGGTTTCGGATATGAACGGAGTAAGAATATTTGACCTTATAACGCAGGAGCAGGTGTTCGAAAAGGAGGACGACAGATTCAGCTTTATTGCGGAAAATCTTATTTCTTACCCGGACGGCAATGCTGATAAAACGGTCTGCGTGAATCTTGATAACGGCAAGACGTATACCTATGAGGGACGAGTGAGCTTTATAAATATCGACTCGTATAGAAATAAGAAGGCCGTGTTCCCTCTGCGGCTTGTGAAGTACGGCAATAAAAACAACGGCGGTTCCACCGGCTATGATTCGGGCTATGACTGCTTAAGCGTGTACAGCCTTGATGAAGATATGGAGGATAGCTTAGTAAACACTTATACGGCGGGAGAAGGGAAAAGCGTCTTTATGCTCGGCTTCGGCGACGGAACGGGGATGTACGGAATCACAGACACATATAATAAGAGCGGCAAAAGGGCGTGGACTTTTATCAATGTAATGCTCGACAAGCAGATAACGGTAGACGGTGTAATCAGCGTAAATCAGAACAAGTACCCAGACAAGCCCTGCTTTATTATCGGCACGGAGAATGACGACGGCTCTGTGACAACGTATGAGCTTGACGCAGAAACTATGGAGCTGTCCGTGCAATAATACTGCTGTAAGTGATAATTTCCTTTATTTCTGCGGTTTTGCTTGCATTATTCCTTGCAATATGATATACTTAAATCTATATGGTTAAAACACGGAGTGAGAAACAGAAAAAGTACGGAAATCATAAGATTTAAAGTGTAAAAGAGAAAGGAAACAAAAATGATTACAGTATCGGACGTTAGTCTTTCATTCGGCGGACAGATGTTGTTCAAGGACGTAAACCTGCTGTTCACAGCCGGCAACTGCTATGGCGTTATCGGCGCAAACGGCGCAGGAAAGTCCACATTCTTAAAGATACTCTGCGGTGCGCTCGAGCCTACAACAGGTACGGTCACGGTTCAGGAGGGTCTGCGTATGTCGGTGCTTAAGCAGGACCACTACGCATATGACGAATATACGGTTCAGGATACCGTTATAATGGGAAATCCCCGTCTTTATGAGGTAATGAAGCAGAAAGACGCTCTTTATGCGAAGGAGGACTTCACTGAGGAGGACGGAAACCTCGCAAGCGAGCTTGAGGGCGAATTTGCCGAGCTTGGCGGCTGGGAGGCTGAAAGTGACGCATCAAAGCTTGTACAGGGTCTTGGTCTTGACGAGAGCATTATGTACGCTCAGATGAGCAGTCTTGCAGGTAATGAAAAGGTCAAGGTACTGCTCGCACAGGCACTTTTCGGAAATCCTGATATAATCCTTATGGACGAGCCTACGAACCACCTTGATATTGACGCTGTGGCTTGGCTTGAGGACTTTCTTGCGGAGTATTTCGGTACGGTTATCGTTGTATCGCACGACCGTCACTTCTTAAACAACGTTTGTACCCACACGGTAGATATAGACTATACAAAGATCAAGATGTATGTCGGAAACTACGAGTTCTGGTATGAATCTTCACAGCTTATACAGAAGATGTTAAAGCAGCAGAACAAGAAGAACGAAGAAAAGATAAAGGAATTACAGAGCTTTATCCAGCGCTTCTCGGCGAATAAGTCCAAGTCAAAGCAGGCTACATCGAGAAAGAAGCTCATTGACAAGCTGACTGTAGAGGAACTGCCTGCGTCAAGCAGACGTTATCCGTTCATCAGCTTTGATATGGAACGTGAGATAGGCAAGGATATTTTACAGGTCGAAGGGCTTACAAAGACGGTTGACGGCGTTAAGGTGCTTGACCACGTCAGCTTTACTGTCGGCAGAAACGACAAGATCGCCTTTGTTGGCGATAACGAGATCGCCGTTACCACACTGTTCAAGATACTGATGGGCGAAGAAGAACCGGACGAGGGCTTTATCAAGTGGGGAAGCACCGCAAGCGTAAGCTACTTCCCTCAGGATAACAGCGCATTCTTCAATGGCTGTAAGCTGTCCATCCTTGACTGGATAAGACAGTATTCAAAGGACGAAACCGAAACATATCTGCGTGGCTTCTTAGGACGTATGCTGTTCTCGGGCGATGATATATTCAAGAATGTTGACGTTTTATCGGGCGGAGAGAAGGTACGTTGTATGTTCTCACGCATGATGCTGTTCCAGTCAAACGTTCTTATCCTCGACAGACCTACCAACCACCTCGACCTTGAAAGCATCACCGCCGTAAACAACGGTCTTTCGGACTTCAAGGGCAACGTACTGTTCGCTTCTCACGACTATGAGATAGTACAGACGGTCGCAAACCGTATAATAGAAATAGCCGACAAGGGCTGCTACGACAGACAGGGAACATACGAAGAGTATGTTGACTGGAGAAAGGCAAACCACGGCGGAAGTTTCACACTCTGATAAAACAGGATATATAACAAGGCGGACTGTCCTTTTTCGGGCAGTCCGCCGTTTTATATTTTATCGGCTTTTACCTTGACAATAAAATCAATATGTGGTAGTATGAAGTCAGAAGATAATGTAAGGAGGTTTTAATATGAAAAACAAAAGCAACCAATCGCAGAACACAGCAATTTGTGCGGATACTATTCCTGCCACGCAGTCAAAGCACAACCTTTATCACAAAATTACAAGCCGTATAAAACCGAATTATCTTGGTCTTGCAATGTCCGTACTTCTGATAATCGGAGCATTTGTACCGAGCTACGGCAGCTCGGGAGTTTTGCTCAGCGGATACAATGTGACATTGTACGAAATGACGGCATATTCGGACTACACCTTCTTTTTTCTCTTAGCAATCGGAATATTCTCGATCATCGTTTCGGTTATCGGTTTTGATGTTGGCGTGATACTCGGAGGTGTCGGAGAATGTGTTGTGACATTTATTCAGTTCAGGCGTTATTTCACTGAAGATTTTTCAAGTATCCCGGTTGAACTGAATATAGGATTTTACATTCTTGTTTTCGCTTCGATAGTGCTCTTGCTTTCGGGATTTTTAGGTATCTCTAAAAAACGGACTGCAAAATGAGTTTTCGCCCCTGCAAAAGCAGGGGCGAATTTCATATTTCCTTGAAATCAAATTTAACATTTACGCTGTCCATCGTCTTACTTCGTCTGAACCTCGTCATAATACGTTCCTCTATGCCGTCAAATGAGCTTTCATCGGCTTCAAGCAAAAGCAGCAGATACTGGCTTCTGCTGTAGCGTGTATATACATCTCTCATTCTCAGCGAATTGCTTATGCTGAACGAAATTTTATCCATTGCCTTTTCAAGCAGTTTTATATCCTTAAGTTCATTTTTACTGCTGTCAACCGCAGAAACAAGGCAGATAGACAGCTTGCTCTCGATTCTTTGACTTTCACGCTTGTACAGGCGGAATATGTATTTGAATATTTCGTACTGGCAGTAAAAAACGCCTTTTTGCTCCTTGCTGTCATCGCCCGTGAGATCGCCTATTACCGCATCGAGATTATTCTGTACATCATTTCTTGGCTTTACCGTAAGCTCGTAAAGCTCGGTGAGGTGAGCGCCAGGTGCGGCACCGTACTGCTCCATAAGATATGCACGGATATAATCATACTGCTTTGCGGCACGTTCGTAATCTCCCATTGCGACAAAGGCACGGATAAGGTTTGCGTGCATTTTTTCGTCGGACTGGTCAAGCATTGTGGCACGCTCACAAAGCGTTATTATTTCGGAAAATTTACCCATAGGGTAGAGTAGCTGAGCGCATTTGTCCACAGCGGAATTATAAAGTGCATGGAAATATACGTTTATAGGCTGTACCCACGTTTCTCCGACGGCTCCTGCAAGATAACCGCTGTTGTAAAGGGCGATAGCCTTTTTATACATACTTATGCGTCTTGTTCTGGAAAGCGACTCGTCCTCCGCTTTGCTTATGTACTCTTTGAAAAGAGAGGAATCTATAACACAGTCGTCGGTTTCGGTAAATGCGTATGAACTGTGACTTCCGGCTATGAGCCTGCCGCCGCAGGGTATCATCTCGTCAAGCATCGCTCTTGTCCTGTGTACCAGCGTTTTAAGTGCATTGGCAGGATTTTTGCTGTCCGACCATAAAAGGTCGATAAGCTCGTTCTGTGTTATCTCTCTGCCACGCTGTGAAATCAGATATTCAAGAAGTGAGATCATCTTTGATCCCCTGTACTCGTTTTCGCACAGACGCTTGTCACGGTATGATATT
>ENA-UEQB01000878-UEQB01000878.1-human-gut-metagenome-genome-assembly--contig:-NODE-878-length-27681-cov-34.761266_pt1 | contig 27681 bp, 20 predicted proteins | sample MGYA00242901_ERZ507918 | MGnify/ENA primary metagenome ERZ507918 (study PRJEB26167, sample SAMN06115405) | human gut metagenome | host: Homo sapiens | place: China:Sichuan | collected 2016-04-06... | reverse complement strand
TTGAATATCGACCAGCTCGACGAAGCGACCCTAAAAAAATTAAGTAACGTACAAGGGGAATTATCCTCCGCTTTATCCCGATTGATGGCTATTTCTGAAAATTATCCGGATCTGAAGGCTAACCAAAACTTTCTTGATTTGCAAGCCCAGCTCGAAGGAACGGAAAACCGGATAGCAGTAGAACGCCGGAAATTCAACGATGTCGCCCGCAGCTACAATGCTTTCATCCTGCAATTCCCCAGAAACCTGGTAGCCGGAATGTTCGGATTCACCTCCAAACCCTATTTTGAAGCCAATGCAGGAGCTGAAAATGCTCCTAAAGTAGAATTTTGAGCAATGAAACCATCCGATTTTTTCACCCCGGCTCAGAAGACCGCTATGGTTGCCGCCATCCGGCAAGCAGAAAAAGATACTTCCGGCGAAATCCGGATCCATTTCGAAAATCATTGCCGGAAGAATGTACTCGACCGTGCAGCCCAGGTCTTTGCCGACTTGAAAATGCATAAGACAGCCTTGCGGAACGGTGTACTGATTTACGTCGCATTAGAAGATAAACAATTGGCGATATTGGGAGATGCAGGGATCAATGCGAAAGTGCCGGACCATTTTTGGGATGACATAAAAAACAATATGATAGAAAAATTCAAATCAGGACAGATTTGCGAGGGAGTTTGCGAAGCTGTCCTGACTGCAGGACAGCAGCTAAAAGCTTTTTTTTCCTATCAGGCAGACGATGTCAACGAACTGTCGGACGATATCTCATTTAAAAATTAAACATGAAACGATCAGTCCTTATTTTCTTTATATGCATTACTTCCTTTTTACAGGCTCAGGATCTACCCGAACCGATGCGCCCCAAACGGATAGTCAATGATTTCACTCAGCTGTTCAGTCCACAGCAACAACAAGCATTGGAGCAAAAGTTGAGAAATTTTAACGACACTTCTTCCACCCAGATCGCAATAGTAACCGTACCCACCCTACAAGGCTACGCCCCCAGCGATTATGCCCAGCGTTTAGCTGAAAAATGGGGAGTCGGCCAAAAAGGAAAAGACAACGGAGTCTTACTTCTGATCAAGCCCAAGAGCAGGACAGAAAAAGGACAAGTAGCCATTGCCGTCGGATATGGATTGGAAGGAGTCATTCCGGATGCCATCGCTTCGAGAATCATCCGGAACGAAATTATACCTGAATTTCAACAAAACAATTATTACCGGGGAATTAACAAAGCGACAGATGTACTCATGCAGCTTGCCGGTGGGGAATTTACAGCCGAACAATATGCCCGCAAAAACGGAAATGGCAGTGCCGAAGTGATCATCATTCCTATCTTGATCCTATTTCTCCTGCCTCTGTTTTTCCGAAGAAAAAAAGGGTATACCACAGGTAGCCATGGAAGTGGAGGAATCCCTCCCATATTTTTCGGAGGTTTCGGCGGTGGCGGCAGCGGGAGAGGAGTAGTGGTAGATATCTCCGCTTACCACCATGGCGTCGGGCTGCTCTTCGGTTACTATGCGGGTGAGTTGCCGTAGGAAGGATTGCTGCTCGGCGGTGCGGTCGTAGTTGTAGAGGGTGTGTCCCAGGTGCCAGTCGCTGGAATGTAGTATCTTCATTGTTTTTGTTACTTCAATGGATGTGGGTTATGGTTTCCTTAGAATATAAATCTTGTGTGTTCCTCGTCCTTTGTAGTCGATGCCCGATTCGGGATTGGCTATCCATTCGCGCAACTCGCGGGAGGCGGCGGACTTCAATAAGCCGGTCAGTTGGCAATAGTCGGCTTGGGTCATGAAGCTGTTCTTCTCCAGGTATTTTTTTGCTCGTTCCAGCCGTTCCTGCGGAGAAAACACTTGTGAGGAGCGTTGGAATTTGTCGGTGGAACGCTTCAGATGGCACTGGCGAGCGGTGCGGTACAGCAGTTCCTTGTCCGCCTTGAAGTGAATGTCCTTCAGGCAGATGCTGACGGCGTTTCGCTTGGTGTCTCCTTCTTCGCCCGTCTCCCGTTCACGGTCTTGTCGCAGGCCGAGGGCAGGGGTGAATACTCCTAAGTTGTCAATCTTCACGGAGTAACCTTGCCCCATTTGGTAGGCTATTTCGTCGGTGATGGCTTGCATCAGTCCGATGATGTCTCCTCGTGTGAAGGATGAGGCGTATGCTATCTTTTCGGTGATGGTTTCCAAGTTCACCTGCCCGTATAGTTTCATTCGTGGGTAGAGGATGCGTTTGCCGTCTTCTCCCGGCAGGTTCAGTTCCTGCATGTTGTATTCTGCCATGATGGTAGGTCGTTATAAGGTTCGTTTGTCTTTAGGGTTTGCAAAGTTTGTCCCAAGGTTTGGGATATGTGTTTCAAGCCTTGGTTTTTCTATCCCAAGCCTTGGGATAGAAAAACCAAGGGCGAAGGTAATTCTTTATCTCTATACTTGCAAACTTTACTATTAGTAGTTAAGGAGTTTTTTACTAATAGTTTGGACCTTTTTTGTTAAAGGTTGAGAGGAGAAAGATTGAGGTATGAAATTTGGATGTATAGTGATGTTATTAATTAAAGTATTGGGTTAGTTTCTTGTGAACCTATAGAAAATAGGGTGAATGTCAATTGTTTGATAAATAATCACTAAGTTTGTGAAGGAACGAAAATGGAACTAATGGGGTAATGAGTCTTGAAATCGGATTGAGTGATGACGAATAGAATTTTCTGAAAGAGAACAAATGTACTTTTTGAAAGGGACTCAATCTTTAATACTTTGAAAGTTTTTTGTTGGTGTTTGGGAGAGAAGAAGTCTCTTTTTGTATCTTTGCATGAATGCTTCGGGCAGGAGTTTGTTGAAGATGAAACAAGTTGTATGTTAGTAAAGTGAGAAAGTAATGACTAATACATTGATAGATAACACAGACCATCTGAAAATGGTGGATAGGATAAGGAAGTGCATCGCTGACGAACGTTGCACAGTGATTAAGATAGCAACAGGATATTGGGATATTCCGGGAACAGCTTTGCTTTTAAGTGAACTGAAAGATTTTCTCAAGAAAGAGGGAACCAAGTTGCAACTTATGATTGGCTCTGACCCTATTGCACGTGTCGAGCAATTGAAACGTCCCATTGCAAATGCCCGTTTCCCGCAAGACTATATTAAACGTAATCTTCACGAACTCGAAGTAAAAGAAAAATATGTTGATACAGTAGCTCTTTTGCAACAATATTGTAAACGGGATGAAGTTGAGAGCAAGTTGCAAATTCGTTTGTATAAAACGGATGATGAAGGTAATGCGCAATTCTTCCATGCCAAATGTTATATATTTTATGGTGAGGGGTTTGCTGTTGGCATTATAGGTAGTAGTAATTTTACCCGAAAAGGATTGGAGGGTAATGCAGAGTTAAACTATCTGGAAACGAATTCTGCTGTAATTAAGGAAATTCCGGATTGTGTATCTCCTAACAAAGGCCATATCTGTTGGTTTGATGAAAATTGGGAAATTTCCACACCATGGAATCAAATCTTTCTTGAAGAGGTATTGAAGAATGCGCCTGTTGCTATTCAAGCAGAAAAAAAGAAAAAAGAGCAAACTTTAGAATTGACTCCTTACGAAGTGTATATACGCTATTTGCAAACTCAGTTTGGTGAGATAGCCGATGTGTCATCAGATGGTGTCTTAAAGTCGTATTTGCCCAGTCGTTATTCTGTTTTGCAATATCAACTTGATGCGGTAAAACATTGTTTTACTATCATGCGTCGTCATCATGGTTTTGTTTTAGGTGATGTAGTAGGGTTGGGTAAGACTGTTGTTGGAGTTCTTTTAGTTAAGAAGTTCTTGAGTGAAGCCGGAGACTTGGAACGACAGCCTAAAGTGCTTATCATCACTCCTCCAGCTATCAAGAAGGAATGGAAACGTACTATTGCTGATTTTGACCGTGAAAATGATAATAAGATTGCCAGTCGAATCACTTTTGTGACAACTGGAAGTATCGTTGGCTTGATGGGTGATATGGAAATCTTAGAAGAAGAGCCGGAAGAATTTGACGAACAGCTTACTTATAATGATTATGGGCTTATTTTGGTGGATGAAAGCCATAATTTCCGTAATAGTGATACGCAAATGTATCGGGCACTCGATGATTTGATTGATAAAATTACACTTCGTGCCGGGCAGCCATACGTGGGATTGCTTTCGGCTACTCCGTTTAATAACGACCCGAAGGATTTGCGGAATCAGATTTATCTTTTCCAACGAGAACCGAATAACTCGGATATAGAAGGAGTGCCTGGTGGACACCTTGATTCGTTTTTTAACGGGGTGATAAGGACTTACAAAGAGCATAAAATGACCAGTACTGTAGAGCCTTCAAAAACAATTCTTATGGAGATGAGTCGTTCCATAAGGGAATGCGTACTCAATTATATTGTAGTACGCCGTACTCGTACTGATGTAAAAAAGCAATATCCGAAAGATAGTAGTATATTGCATTTTCCTACGGTTGTCGGACCCTGTAAATTGGTTTATGAAATGGATAGTGACATGGCAAAGTTGTTTGCTTATACCGTAAGTATGATTGCTTCTAATCTACCGGATGAAGACCCGACCGAGCATTTGGGATTCTATAGGTATTGTGCTATCAAATATTTCCGAAATAAAGAAAACGAACGTTTGTATGAAAAGCGTAATCTTACCGTTTCTTCTATCAGTCTCCGTTTGCAAAAGATAATGAAGACACTGCTCGTAAAGCGACTTGAAAGTAGCAAAACAGCTTTCAAACAATCGCTCATAAATCTGCGACAATATACTCGGAATATGTTGGCTATGATTGAACACGATTGTGTATTTATCTGTCCTGATATTGATGTGAATGCGGAGTTCAGAAAGGCAGACAATAAATTTGCAGATGCAGCTAAAGCTATACGCCATAAAATAGAACGCAAAGGTGGTAATAACTTTGAATTTAAAGCCTCAGACTTTAAATCCGAATATAAGGAGAAGCTGGAAGAAGACCTTCGTATCATTGATAAGCTTTATGAAGGCTGGAGCCAAAACGAGGATGACCCCAAACTTGATTGTTTCCTCGAAGCTTTAACTCCAGAGTTATTTAATCCCAACAAGAATACATCTCAAAAAATAGTAATCTTTACCGAGGCTATAGACACTCAAAGGCTCATAGCCAAGAAAGCGCAGAAGAAGGGATACCGTGTACTGTCTGTTTCGGCAGAAAATCGTGATGAAATGCATGAGGTTATTGTAGCAAACTTCGATGCCAATGCCAGTAATCAACGTGATGACTATGATATGATAGTGACAACCGAAGTACTGGCGGAAGGAGTGAATCTGCATCGTGCGAACGTGATACTCAACTACGATACTCCTTGGAATGCTACCCGATTAATGCAACGTGTTGGACGTGTAAATCGTATTGGCTCTAAGGCTCCAATGGTATATGTTTATAATTTCTTCCCGTCTGCGAAAGGCAATGAACAGATTCATTTGTTGGAAAATGCATATGCTAAGTTACAGGCTTTCCATATCTTGTTTGGTGAGGATAACAAAGTTTTTAGCGAAATGGAAGAAATTCCCGATGTGGAATTCACTCATGACTTTGATGGTGAGGAGAGCGAAATGGGTAAATTTATTAAAGAGTTGCGCAACTTCCGTGAGATACACCCCGAACGGTATGCCTATCTCAGTTCCATACCATTTGAAATGCTGGGTGGTACGCTTAAATCCGAAGAATTTGAAGGTTCTACCATTATGGTAAAGGCTCCTAAAAAAGGTTTGGTACCGGTGGTTGTTGATGAAGCCTTAAAAGCAAATGTCATTTCAGACCTTGAAGCTATGAAGCGGTTGAAGTGTACCGAGGATGCTTCCTACGTATCGGCGCTTACTTCAGAATCCCCGATATGTCAGGCAGCAATCCGTTGTTATAATACACAAGTATCGCGTAGTCTGTCGGCTCGTGATGCAGCTAAACGACAAAAACAGGCTCTTGACGTGTTAGATAAGATTAGGCACATTGAAGGGGTTTCTCCGGAGAGTAATAGTATTATCAATGCAGCCAATATGGCTATTCGGCATAAAAATAGTGCTATTATAAAAGCACTTATTGAGTTTGATAAAAACTATCGAAAAGAGCAGCAAACACTGTTCGGAATAGATTTTGATATCAATAGTTGGCTCCAAGGAGCTTTTGCGCACATAGCCGACTTGAATGTGCGACAATATGGTGAACCTATCATAGCCTTTTATAGAGTCAATCAGTAGTAACTAGTAAAAAATATAGAAATATGTCTCCGATAAATTTCCAGCCCATATTGTCGTCCGATTTTCCCGGATATGAGGAATTTGCATCAAAAGTGTTATGTCCTATCTTCAATACGTATTATCAGCCTTTGCCTGCCGATGATATTCTTTACAACTATGGTAATAACAATCCGATAGCAGAAAAGGCTCATATTCGTTCTATTGTCCGTAAAGCTACTATCAGCCCGACAGATGGATATGCCAATTTTGACCCCATTGAAGTGTATGACATTACGATGGATGATAATTGCCGATTGGCTCAAAGTCGTGTAGGCATACAGCAATATATCCGCAGCGTTAATTTTCAGTCAAGCCATGCCTTTCTTGTGTTTCACTATGAGACAGTGGTAGGTAGGTCGTGGCGGTTCTCTTATTTTTATAAGAAAGAGACGGTGGCGTCTGTGACAGACTCCAAAAGATATACATACCTCTTCGGGAAAGGAACTTCGGTGCGCACAGCCAATGAGCGTTTCAACGAATTATTTAAAATAACATCGGCTAATAGAGAGTTGGAATCGCACAGAGCGGATGATAAAATTCATATCTTTACCAATGAGGATATCACTAAAGCCTTTTCTGTGGAGGCTCTTTCTGATGAATTCTTCTATAAATATCTGGGTTATTACGCTTCGTTCGTTAAGTACCTTACAGGAAAACCTACCACAAAGGAATCGGGTAAGTATGCCATCAAAGATGCGACTTTCCGTCGGGTAGTGTCAGATATGGATAAATTGGGACTGAAAGACACTCGCGATCAGTTTCACCAATCTTTCCTTCCCCGTTTTAAAAGTGAGGAAGAGTGCGAGAAAGCCATTCGTGACTATGTGAAGAAGATGATGGGACGTGTGGTATTCCTTCATTTCCTTCAAAAGAAAGGATGGATGTGCGGTGACCGTGATTTCATGTATCATCTTTTTGAAAATTCATCGTTGAAAGATGATTTTCTGGATCGTGTGCTCGAACCACTCTTCTTTGTGATACTTAACACGCATCCTGACAATCGTCTCCAAGTGTGTCGCCGACACAACGGCAAGATACAATGGGAGCGTAACCGGTTAGTGGAATGGGATGAGGCTTTAGTAGAAGGTTGGCGCAATATTCCTTATCTAAATGGTGGACTTTTTGAACAAGAGAAGATAGACGAATGCCGTTCTATCTTTCCGGCTGAATACTTTGAAAGGTTCTTCGATTTTTTCCGCCAATACAATTTTACAATAGATGAAAATGATTCTAATGATGTGGAAGTAGGTGTTGACCCGGAAATGTTGAGTAAAATTTTTGAAAACCTGTTGGAAGACAATAAGGAAAAAGGTGCTTTTTATACTCCCAAGGAGATAGTACACTATATGTGTAGTGAAAGCCTTATTGCCTACCTTAAGCAACATTGCGAAAACAAAGGGTGGAATGAAGAAACTATCCGTAAATTTGTGATAGCCCCCTCTGTGAATGAACATCTTACTCAAAGACAACGAGAGGAAATGACTAATACTCTTATTCAAGTACAGGTGTGTGACCCTGCTATTGGTTCGGGCGCATTTCCTATGGGAATGCTCAATTTGATAGCTCGTTGTCGGGGTGAGTTGGAAGATACTTCAATGTCAGACATTAAGCGCCACATTATTCAAAATAACATTTTCGGTGTGGACATTGAACAAGGGGCAGTGGATATAGCTCGTCTTCGTTTTTGGCTTTCGTTGGTTGTGGATGAAACCGAACCTCATGCGCTTCCTAATCTTGACTACCGTATTATGCGCGGGAACTCTTTGTTTACAACATTTAGTGGAGAATGTTTGGATCTTTCCAAGACCAATGATGCCCGAACACGTTTGAGCAAAATGAAGCGGCAATTATTTGATATGCAAAGTGATTATTACAATCTCAGTGGGGAAGCGAAATGGAAAAAGGAGATTGAAATAAAACATCTGTTACTAGATATTGTAGAAGAACAGCTTGGAATGGAAAAAGGAAAGGCTGCGAGTGAAAGTTTACATCAATATGACATCTATAATGAGACTTCTGGTAAAATAAAGAAAAATGTAGCCAAGGCTAATGAAATATATAAACGTAAAGCAGAGTGTGTACGAAAGATAGCAGCTCTCCGTAATTTGCTTGGAGGAAATGGAACATTACATGAACGTGCTCGTACCGATATTGACTTTTTTGATTGGGAAATCATGTTTAGTAATGTGTTTGCAGAAGGGAAAGAAGGATTTGATATTGTGATTGGAAATCCACCGTTTGTACGTAAAATAAATGCCGTTATAAAGAAACTTATTCATACAGAATATTCAACGTCTTCTTATCAAGTTGACTTATATATCGCATTTATGGAAAAGGGAGTAAAGCTTTTATCTCATCAAGGAATCATTAGCTATATTACACCGAACCCATGGCTAAAAAATGTTGCTCAATCAAAGATTAGATTGTTCATGCTAGATGATATTAGATTAAGTATTATAGTACCTAAGATTGCTAATGCCTTTGAAAATGCTTCTGTTGATACTGCTGTATTTGTGGGATGTAAGAATTCTAATAACAAGCAGTTGAATGTTGTATATGTAGAGGATGGGCAATATAAGACAAAGCATAAAATATCTCTTGATGCATTTAAAAATAATGATGGATATATACTTGATGTAGAGAATACTGAGGATGTGCGTTGTATTATCAATAAAGTGCAAAAAGACTCTTGTTGTATAGAGACTCTATTTGATATTACAAGAGGCATTAATCCTTATGATGCTTTAACTGGACAAAGTCAAGATATTATTAAATCAAGAGCCTACCATTCAGACTCACAAAAAGACGATTCTTTTGTGCCAGAATTAAAAGGGCGGCATGTTGGTACATATTATTATAAATGGGATGGGGTACATTGGATAAGTTATGGAAAATGGCTTGCAGCACCACGAGATACAAAATATTTTGAGGGCAAAAGGATTATCTTCAGAGAAATCTTATCCAATAGATTAGTATGTACAATCATTAGTGAACCTTTTAAAATAGACAGAAGTCTTTATATAGCAAAGCCAAAAAATGAGTCAGATTTTAGCTGTGAATTAATTCAAGGATTATTGGCTTCTAAACTCTTTATCTTTTATGTAAAGCATAAGTTTAATGAGTTTGATGATTTATTCCCCAAAATAAGAGTTGCAGAATTTAGAATATTGCCTATTCCTACCAAGATTAAGGGGATGTTTGATAATGATATTATTACTCTTGTCAAATCTATTTTATCAGCTAAACGTACCAATCCTTCGGCAGATATTTCTGCCGAAGAACAAAAAATCGATTGTTTAGTATATCACCTCTATAATCTCACTTATGATGAGGTGAAGATAGTTGACCCGGAAACTCCTATAACAGAAGAAGAATATTATGGACAATAGAAATAGAATCATAGATAGAATAGAAACTTATTATAAAGCCTATTTAGAAAGACAGTCTAATACGTTGTTTAATGTTTATACAGACGTTTTGTTGACACAAGTGTTGAACATCCCTTGCTGTAAAGTAATTATTGAGGCGCTGAAAAAGAAACATCCCATAGCAGAGGATGTATTAAAAGAGCATTTCAACAAAGAGTGGTTCTCTTATATCAGAGATGTGACAGCGGATTATGAATATTATATTTCTTATTGCCTACATTGGCTTGCGTATATTAAATCAGCGAGTAAGACTCTTGATGGTTATTACAAAAAATGCAAATGGCTGGATAAGAATGGGGAAACGAACGATTCTACGATGCTATTTAAAACCGATGTTATCAGACCAATATTAGATTATATAATATTTCAATTACAGGAGGAATCATATATCTTATATTTGTTGGATAGATACAAACAACGAATAGAACGATTTGAAAAGCTAGAGTCTATAGGTAGTAAAAGTGAACTTGAACTTCAAAAAGATCTTTTCTTATTTCTTTTTGATCAAGGCACAGAATTTGCAGGATTTGAGGCTCATAACTCCGTTTCAACAGGAAATGGTGAAATGGATTTTTATATAAAATGTCAAGGAGAACCTTTTGTAATAGAAGTAAAGTTGTATAAAGAAGGGAAAGATACACGACACTATTTATCGCAACTTACGGCATATATGTCACAAATAGGTGCAGAATATGGATGTCTTTATATCTTTACAAAAGAGGATGTGACATTCAATTTGCGGGAGGCAGAAGAGAGTATTTATGTCAAAACCGTATATATCGGTGAAAAGACTCCTTGTAACAAGGAAACGAAAGAAATTGTTTTATGAAGCACTTACCAAATATACTAAGCCAAGGAACAATAAGAGAAAACTTATGACTATGGCAGGAATTAAAGTTATGGCAGAAATACAAAAAAATCACAACCTGTTTGATGATGTACGCCACATCATTGAACGAGGAAGAACTACAGCCTATGCAGCAGTAGAACAAAGTGTTATTGTTACCAACTGGCTTTTAGGGCAACGAATTGTAGAAGAAGAGCAGCAGGGTAAAGTCAGAGCGCAATATGGCAAGAAACTGATTAAAGAGTTGGCTGATAGATTGGTGCCTCTTTATGGTAATTCATATAGTAAACGTAACCTGGATTATTACCGCCAATTCTATCTAATGTTCAGTGATTTAGAGATCGTGAACGCACGCGTTCACAATCTTACATGGACTCATTTTCGTATTATCATGCGTGAAACTTCGCCTGAAGGTCGTTTATGGTACATGAAAGAAGCATCCGAACAAATGTGGAGTACGCGTACACTCGACCGTAATATTTCTACCCAATATTACGAACGTAGATTAGCCTGCCAGCGTGAACATTTGTCATTACCTGCTCCCGATATATCGGACAACGACCCTATGGAATACATTAAGAACCCTGTGGTGGCGGAATTTATGGGATTCAGACGTGATACACAATATACTGAGTCAGAGTTAGAACAAGCTTTAATTGCGAATCTTGAAACGTTTATTTTGGAATTGGGACGCGGCTTTGCCTTTGTGGAACGGCAGCAACATATTACCACGGAAACCGACGATTTCTACATCGATTTAGTGTTCTACAATTTCAAAATGAAGCGATTTGTGATTTTTGAATTGAAAACGCATAAGCTAACCCACCAAGATGTGGGACAACTGGATATGTATGTGCGCATGTATGACGACCTTGTGAAGGATGAATCGGACAATCCTACCATTGGTGTGTTACTTTGTACCGAAACAGATAAAACCATTGCCCGTTACTCCGTGCTTAATGGCAATGAACAGCTTTTTGCAGCCAAATATATGGCTTATATGCCCACCGAAGAAGAACTGCACCGTGAGATAGAACAACAGAAGCGTTTCTTTTTGGAGCAACACGGGAAGGTATGAAACTTAAATAAAGTATGGACTGTATTTATATGAAAGTAGAATGAATGAAGATGGAAGAGAATAACAAAATACTGATTTATACAGACGATGATGGTCTGACTAAAATAGATGTGAAGCTTGAGGAAGATACTTTGTGGCTTACTCAAGCGCAGATGTGCGAGTTGTATCAGACATCAAGAACCAACGTCGTAGAACATATAAAGCACATCTACGAAGAAGGTGAATTAGAGGAAGAGGCAACTTGTCGGAAATTCCGACAGGTTCGTCAAGAGGGTGAGCGCATGGTAAATCGTGAAATTCCGTTTTATAATCTCGATATGATTATCGCTCTTGGTTACCGTATCCGTTCTATCATTGCGACCCGTTTTAGACAATGGGCCACTCTGCGGTTGAAAGAATACATCACTAAGGGATTCACCCTTGATGACGAACGTCTAAAGAAGCTGGGCGGTGGCGGCTATTGGAAGGAACTGTTGGAACGCATTCGTGATATACGTGCCACAGAGAAAGTCTTCTACCGCCAGGTGCTGGAAATCTATGCTACAAGCATTGATTATGATCCGCGAGCCTCCGTTTCGCAGGAGTTCTTTAAAAAGGTGCAAAACAAGATACACTTCGCCATCCATGGCCGTACCGCTGCAGAACTGATTGTGGAACGTGCTGATTCGGAAAAAGACTTTATGGGACTCCTTACGTTTAAAGGGAATCAACCCACGCTGACCGAAGCCCGTACTGCCAAGAACTATTTGGATGAAAAGGAACTCAGAGCCATGGGACAACTGGTGTCCGGTTATCTTGACTTTGCAGAGCGGCAAGCTGAAAAAGAACAGCCAATGACTATGAATGATTGGGCTAATTATCTGGATAGGATTCTTACCATGACCGGTGAGCAACTGCTAATGGATTCGGGTAAAGTGTCACATTTAGAAGCCATGGAACATGCTACAAACGAGTATTGTAAATACAAACAACGCACGCTCAGTGATGTGGAACAAGATTATCTGAATGTCATCAAAAGTATTAGTAATAAGAGTAAGAAGGGAGGCAAGCTTGAAGATTAGATATAAGCATCAATGCTTTCAAGTATACTATATGAGAAAATAACAAAATTATATATGATATGAAAACACTTTTTAATTCAGAACTGACAATTAAAGTCTCCTCGCATGGGGCCGAGTTATGCAGTATCTTGCATGATGGAAAAGAATATCTTTGGCAGGCAGACCCTGCTTTCTGGAAACGGCATTCTCCGGTGCTTTTTCCCATTGTAGGCAGCGTTTGGGAGAATGAATACCGCCACGAAGGCGTTTCCTACGCATTGACGCAACACGGTTTTGCCCGCGATATGGATTTTGAATTGATATTTGAACAGGAAGATGAGGTACGCTATCGACTGGTTGACAGTGAGGAAACACGCAAGAAATATCCTTTCCCGTTTTGCCTTGAGATAGGCTATCGGATAGAAGGAAAGAAGGTTGAAGTGCTTTGGAAAGTCATCAATACCGGAACACGCGAAATGCACTTCCAGATAGGGGCCCATCCGGCTTTCTATTATCCGGATTATGATACGGAGACAACGGACCGTGGATATTTCGGCTTTGATAAGACGGAAGGTTTGCACTATATCCTTATCTCCGAGAAAGGATGTGCCGCTCCGGATAAGGAATATTTGCTTGAGTTGACAGATGGCCTGCTGCCTTTGGACATACACTCCTTTGATAATGATGCCCTGATTCTGGAAAACAGTCAAGTGAAAGAAGTTACATTATATAATAAGGAGAAGAAACCCTATCTCAGTCTGTATTTCGACACTCCGGTGGTGGGGCTGTGGTCGCCTCCGGCCAAGAATGCTCCGTTTGTCTGCATCGAGCCGTGGTACGGGCGTTGTGACAGTGCCCATTATAAGGGTGAATATAAGAATAAGGACTGGATGCAGCACTTGGTACCGGGAGAAGTCTTTAATGGTGGGTATACGATTGATATAAGATAAAAAATGAAGAAGGATACTGAAAATAATTCGGTATCCTTCTTATTTGGAGAATGCAATGTCATTATCTTTGCGCCCGGTAAAAAATATAGGTTGTTTTTTTAAGGTATGAAGAAGAGTCTTATTGCATTGGCATTCGGTACATTGGGGTTGGGGATTGCCGAATTTACGATGATGGGCATTTTGCCCTATGTGGCTACTGATTTGGGAATCAGCATTCCCGTGGCCGGTCATTTCATTTCTGCGTATGCGTTGGGTGTCTGTTTTGGTGCGCCCATGCTGCTCCTGGCCCGCAAACGCCCGTTGAAGCAGATTCTGCTGGTCTTGATGTCATTAATGATTGTGGGTAATATTTGTGCGTCTATGGCACCCAATTATTGGGTCTTGCTGTTGGGACGTTTTGTTTCCGGACTTCCTCATGGCGCTTATTTTGGAGTAGCTTCCATTGTTGCGGGAAAATTGGCTGATAAAGGGAGAAGCTCGGAGGCGGTTTCAATTATGATAGCGGGAATGACTGTGGCCAATCTGTTTGGGGTGCCGTTGGGTACTTCGTTGAGCCATACACTGTCTTGGCGTGCCACGTTTCTGCTGGTAGGTGCCTGGGGATTGATAACACTGTACTACATTTGGCGTTGGGTACCGCAGGTCGAAGGACTGAAAGACACGGGATTTAAAGGACAGTTCCGTTTTTTGAAGAAGCCGGCGCCGTGGCTCATATTGGGAGCTACGGCTTTGGGCAACGGTGGCGTATTCTGCTGGTATAGCTACATCACCCCGTTGCTGACCGAGGTTTCCGGTTTTAGTGCGGACAGCATTACGGCACTGATGGTACTGGCAGGATTCGGAATGGTTGCCGGCAATCTGGTCAGTGGGCGCATGTCCGACCGGTACACTCCGGGGAAGGTCGGTACGGTGGTGCAAGGGATGATATGTGTTATTTTATTATTGATATTTTTACTCTCGCCCCATCCGTGGTGTTCGACAATATTGATGATACTCTGTACGGCAGGTTTGTTTGCCGTCTCCAGTCCGGAGCAGGTGTTGATGATTCGTGTGGCCCCTGGAGGAGAAATGTTGGGAGGCGCTTGTGTGCAGATGGCCTTCAATTTGGGGAATGCTATCGGAGCCTATATCGGAGGTCTTGCCTTGAGTGGAGGATACCGTTATCCCGCATTGGCAGGCGTACCGTTTGCACTGATGGGATTTATTTTATTCCTTGTCTTCTACAAGAAATTCCAGGATAAGTATTAAGTGTTTCATTTTTTTTGTGTATGTTTGTCCGCAAGTATTAACTAAACTCGATAACTTATGAAGACTTTGAATTATGTGAAGATATTGCTGTTGTGTGTATTTACGATTGGGCTGGCGTCTTGTGGGGATGATGTGTATTATACTATGCAGAATAGTGACGACAAATTGTGTGAAAGAACATGGGTTGAAGATTACGAAAGTGATGGTGTTGTGACTGGTGCGTATCAACTAAGATTTTATAAGAAAGATAACAAGGGGCAGGAAGTATCCACAACTTACACTACGGACGGTAAAGTGACTTATGATCGGGAGTTTAATTGGCGTTGGACAGATGATAGCAAAGAGACTTTGAAGTTGACTTTTGCAGATGGTAAAGTGAAATACTTTGAGAATGTATGGGTGCGTGACCATTATCTTTCCGGTAAGATAGAAGGAAAAGTTGTGATGTTGACAGATGCAAATTATATAAATAAATAAAGGTTATGAAGTTTTTGGTGCAGTTGTTCTTACTGTCTGTCCTATGTATAGGCTTGTCTTCTTGTGAAGACGATCAAGATGTAGTGGATTCTACTATTATCGGTCGTTCATGGACAGGCGATGTAGGCATGTTGGATGACTTTGGTATGTCGGTGATTAGTACATTTTCTTTCGGGGCAGATGGTTTCGGAGAAGAAGTTCAACGTTATCGCAATGGGGAATATTATGATTCATTCCGTTTTCAATGGTGGTGGGAAGATAGTTATAGTAGAAATCTTGTATTAGATTATGGCAGATATGGTGGCATTTCTTATATGGATGATGTCAGAGTCAGTGGTAATCAGCTATGGGGTACATTCTTCTTTTCGGATGATTCTCCGGGTTTTAATTTCACATTATATATGGAATAAAAAATAGGATTATTTGTATGTTCCCTATACTCATTGTATAGGGAACATTTTTTATAAGAAATCTTCTATTTATTCTTCAAAACCAATTTCTTGAACTCTCCCGGATAAGGTGTTTCAAACCGCATCAGCTCTCCCGTGACGGGATGATAGAAACAGAGTTTGAAAGCATGCAGGGCTAAGCGTCCGATAGGGTTTACGTCTTCCAGTCCATAGCGTCCGTCGCCGATAATGGGATGCCCCAAATCCTGCATGTGTACACGTATCTGGTTTTTTCGTCCCGTTTCCAGGTTCAGTTCAACAAGAGAGTATCCATTGGCTCGTTTGATGGTACGGTAATGCGTAATGGATTCTTGTCCCCCGTCATCTGTCGGACTTGAATATACATACAGCTTGCGGTCCGTCAACCAAGAAACTACGGTTCCTGCATCTTTTTCCATCTCGCCGACCACTACGGCTACGTATCGCCGGTCTGTTACAATGTCATGCCAGTTATCGCGTAGTGTACGTTGGGTCTTCTCGTCTTTGGCAAACATCATCAAGCCGGAGGTGTCACGGTCCAGGCGGTGCACGATGTGTACACGGTGCTGCTTGCCCGAGCGTTGCACGTATTCATTCAAGATGGTATAGGCGGTACGTTCCTTTTGCCGGTCAGTATTGACGGACAGCAAGCCCTGCATCTTCTCTATCACGATGATGTAGGCGTCTTCGTATACAATCTTCATCAGTTTATGGTTGAACTCTTTACGTCCCTTCTCACGGCTGATTTGTACTTTCATACCCGGTTTCAGGGGAAAATTGTATTGTGTAGTGATAACGCTGTCCACATATATAATGCGTTTGCTCAGCAATGATTTCAGCTTGGTGCGGCTGGCGTCCGGCATTTTAGCTGCCAGAAACTCCATGAGCTCCATCGGTTCCTTCACCATGTAGTCCGTATATTGTGTGCGGGCTCTTGCTGTAATTTTTTCTTTTGCCACGACTGGTTTTAATTTACGATTAGACAATTTACAATTTACGATTGAAAACTACTTGTACTTTCAATCTTTTAATTCCAATAATACTACGTTTTCCACATGGTGGGTGTGCGGGAACATGTCTACCGGTTGAACGGCCTTCACTTTATATTTCGCATCGAGCAGTTGCAGGTCGCGCGCCTGCGTAGCCGGATTACAGCTGACGTATACGATGCGTTTGGGCTCGGCAAACAGAATGACATCCACTACATCCTGGTGCATTCCGGCACGGGGAGGGTCGGTGATGATGACATCGGGACGGCCGTATTGGTTGATGAAGTCTTGTGTCAGCATGTCTTTCATATCTCCGGCAAAGAACAATGTGTTTTTAATTCCGTTAATCTCGGCATTGACCTTGGCGTCTTCAATGGCTTCGGGCACATATTCTATGCCGATTACCTGGCGTGCGTGCTTGGATACGAAATTGGCAATGGTACCCGTGCCGGTATAAAGGTCATAAACAAGCTCGTTACCGGTCAGTCCGGCAAAGTTGCGCGCTACTTTGTAGAGGTTGTAGGCTTGTTCGGAGTTGGTCTGATAGAAAGATTTGGGACCTACCTTGAAGCGCAGTCCCTCCATTTCCTCGAAGATGTGGTCTTTTCCCTTGAAGGTGTGTACCTCGAGGTCGGTGATGGTGTCGTTGCACTTATTATTAATAATGTATAGCAGGGAAGTGATTTCGGGGAATGTATCTGCTATGTATTGCAGCATTTGCTTGAACAGAGCCATTTCCTCCTCTTTCTCTATCTTGCAGATGAGGATTACCATCAGTTCGCCGGTGGTAGAGGTACGTACAATCATATTGCGTAGCATTCCTTCATGCGTACGCAGGTTGATGAAGGAATAGTTGTGCTGGTAGGCATAGTCGCGTACTGCATTGCGGATGCGGTTGGATATATCGTCCTGCAGCCAGCACTTCTCTATGGCCAGCACTTTGTCGAAAGCATTGGGAATATGGAAGCCTACGGCATTCATCTGTTCGTACACTACATTCTGCTGAACCTCTTCTGTCGTCAGCCAACGTTTGTTGGAAAAAGTGTACTCCAGTTTATTCCGGTAGAACTGAGTTTTTTCTGAACCTAATATCGGAGAGATTTCCGGCAATTCGATTTTGCCGATGCGGGTGAGGTTGTCCGTTACTTGTTTTTGCTTATACTTGATTTGCTCGGAATAGGGGAGAACCTGCCATTTACAACCGCCGCATACACCATAATGTTGGCAGAATGGAACTGCCCGTACTGCCGAATATTCATGGAATTTCACAGCCTCGGCTTCAGCATAATGATGCTTTTTTCTCTTAATTTGCAGGTCAACTACATCGCCGGGGACGACATATGGTACGAAAATCACCAAATCATTGACTTTTGCGATGGCTTTTCCTTCGGCAGCCACATCCGTAATTGTCACCTTCTCCAGTAGGGGAAGTTCTTTTCTCTTTCTTGCCACTTTTACACCAATCTAATAAATTCTTCGGCAAAAATAGACATTTTTTCGGGATTTCTCTCTATGAAATGAAATATTAAAGATTGCAATGTCGAAATTGCATTTTAGCATAAAGTTTTTTCTGAAAAAGTTTTCTAGTCTGCGAAATATACTTAGATTTGCGAGCAGAAAAGAGAAATCACTATCAAAAACTTTAAATTTATATTATGGACAAAAAAAGAGTTTATACCTTTGGTAACGGCCAGGCAGAAGGAAAGGCCGATATGAGAAACCTTTTGGGTGGGAAAGGTGCCAACCTTGCAGAAATGAACCTTATAGGGGTTCCGGTTCCTCCGGGCTTTACAATAACGACAGAAGTTTGTACGGAATATTATGAAATGGGGCAGGATAAAGTCGTTGCTCTGTTGAAGAATGAAGTTGAACAAGCCATTGCCCATGTGGAAACACTGATGCGTTCCAAATTCGGTGATGTGGAGAATCCGTTGCTGGTTTCCGTTCGTTCGGGTGCGCGCGCTTCCATGCCGGGCATGATGGACACTATCCTGAATCTTGGCTTGAATGACGAAGTGGTGGAAGGCCTGACGCGCAAGACGGGCAATGCACGCTTTGCATGGGACTCTTACCGTCGTTTCGTGCAGATGTATGGCGACGTGGTGCTGGGCATGAAACCGGTGAACAAGGAAGATGTAGACCCGTTCGAGGCTATTATAGAAGAGGTGAAACATGCTAAAGGCGTGAAGCTGGATAACGAGCTTGAGGTGGAAGACCTTAAGGAACTCGTGAAGAAGTTCAAGGCTGCGGTGAAAGAACAAACCGGAAAAGACTTCCCGACTTGTGCCTACGAGCAGTTGTGGGGTGCCGTTTGTGCCGTATTCAACTCCTGGATGAACGAACGTGCTATTTTGTATCGTAAGATGGAGGGAATTCCTGACGAATGGGGTACTGCCGTAAGCGTTCAGGCTATGGTATTCGGTAATATGGGCGAGAGCTCTGCTACGGGTGTTTGCTTCAGCCGCGATGCTGCTACCGGTGAGGACCTTTTCAATGGCGAGTATTTGATTAATGCACAAGGTGAAGACGTGGTTGCCGGTATCCGTACTCCGCAACAGATTACAAAAATCGGTTCTCAACGTTGGGCTGAATTAGCCGGTGTAAGCGAAGAAGAACGTGTCAGCAAATATCCTTCCATGGAGGAGGCTATGCCGGAAATCTATAAGGAACTGGATGCTTTGCAGACAAAACTCGAAAATCACTACCGTGATATGCAGGATATGGAGTTTACAGTACAAGAGGGTAAACTCTGGTTCCTCCAGACCCGTAACGGTAAGCGTACCGGAGCCGCTATGGTGAAGATTGCCATGGACTTGCTCCATCAAGGTATGATTGACGAAAAGACTGCATTGATGCGTTGTGAGCCCAATAAGTTGGACGAACTGCTCCACCCGGTATTTGATAAGACAGCTCTGAAACAAGCTAAGGTGTTGACTCGTGGTCTTCCCGCTTCTCCGGGTGCCGCTACGGGACAAATCGTATTCTTTGCCGATGATGCTGCCGAATGGCATGCTGCCGGCAAGCGTGTGGTGATGGTACGTATCGAGACTTCTCCGGAAGATTTGGCAGGTATGGCAGTTGCCGAAGGTATCCTGACTGCCCGCGGTGGTATGACTTCGCATGCGGCAGTGGTTGCTCGTGGTATGGGTAAGTGCTGTGTGTCTGGTGCAGGTGCCTTGAACATCGACTACAAGGCGCGTACAGTGGAAGTGGATGGTGTACTGTTGAAAGAAGGTGACTATATCTCCTTGAACGGAAGCACCGGTGAAGTATATAAAGACAAGGTGGAGACAAAAGCGGCTGAGCTGTCCGGTGACTTTGCGGAACTGATGGATTTGGCAGACAAATATACGAAGCTGCAGGTTCGTACCAATGCGGATACTCCTCATGATGCCGCAGTAGCACGTAATTTTGGCGCTGTGGGTATCGGTCTTTGCCGTACGGAACACATGTTCTTTGAAGGCGAGAAGATTAAAGCCATGCGCGAGATGATTCTGGCAGAAAATGCAGAAGGGCGCCGCAAGGCTTTGGCTAAGATTCTTCCCTACCAGCAAGCTGACTTCAAGGGAATTTTCAAGGCAATGGAAGGCTGTCCGGTGACGGTGCGTCTGCTTGATCCTCCTTTGCATGAGTTTGTTCCCCATGACCTGAAGGGACAGCAGGAAATGGCAGATACGATGGGCGTGAGCCTCCAGTATATCCAGCAACGTGTTGAGGCACTTTGTGAGCATAATCCGATGTTGGGTCATCGTGGTTGCCGTTTGGGAAATACATATCCTGAAATTACACAGATGCAGACGCGTGCCATCCTGGGTGCTGCTTTGGAATTGAAGAAGGAAGGTGTTGAAACCCATCCTGAAATCATGGTGCCTCTGACCGGTATCTTGTATGAGTTCAAGCAGCAGGAAGAAGTGATTCGTGCTGAGGCTGCCCAGTTGTTTGAAGAAGTGGGTGACAGCATCGACTTCAAGGTAGGTACAATGATTGAGATTCCGCGTGCCGCCTTGACTGCCGACCGCATTGCTTCCTCTGCCGAGTTCTTCTCATTCGGTACGAACGACTTGACTCAGATGACATTTGGTTATTCACGCGACGATATCGCTTCCTTCCTCCCGATTTATCTGGAGAAGAAGATTCTGAAAGTAGACCCGTTCCAGGTACTCGACCAGAATGGTGTAGGACAGTTGGTGCGCATGGCTACTGAAAAGGGACGTGCTATCCGTCCGGATTTGAAGTGCGGTATCTGCGGCGAACATGGCGGTGAGCCTTCTTCTGTGAAGTTCTGCCACAAAGTTGGCTTGAATTATGTCAGCTGTTCTCCGTTCCGTGTGCCTATTGCACGTCTGGCTGCGGCGCAGGCTGCCATTGAAGGCTGATTTCAATAATACTGAATAATGACATTTATGGGCTGCATGCTTTACTTGGTAATGGCATGCGGCCTATTTTGTTGGAAAAAACTGTAGTTTCTATTAATTTATTTGTATTTTCTTTAGTATATTTGCTTCCCATAATTTTATAGTTTCCAATAAGCAAGCAAAAAACGATGATATTGACAATTACGGCAGCATACGATGTTTGGACGAATGACTTCTATCAGAATAATGAAGCATTGGTATATAGTTTTGGGATAATTGTCATTCTGCTTTTGGTCATCATGATAATCATTTCCATCAGCAAGAGCAAAAGGTTGAAGACGTTGCAGCGCATCAATGAGGTTGCCGAAGAATCCAACCAGCTGAAGAATGCTTTCATCGCTAATATGACTCACGAAATTCGTACTCCTTTGAATGCCATTGTAGGCTTTACAACTATGCTTGCCGAAATGGATGATCTGGACAGAGAAACCCGTATGGCTTTCCTGAAAGAGATTAATGATAACAAGGACTCGCTGCTGCAACTGGTCAATGACTTGCTGGACTATTCGAAGATTGAGGCAAATACCCTGGAATATAACGATGGAGAAGTGGATGTAAACGCGCTGATTGATGAAGTCTGCACGACGGAGAATATGCGCTCGCATCCCACGGGCATTCAGGTGGAGTTTGTAGAACGGTTGCCTCAATGCCGTTTGGTGGTAGACCGTGTGCGTTTTGCCCAAGTCATAGGTAACTTGGTGAGGAATGCCTTGAAGTTTACGGAAATGGGCAGTGTGAAAATCGGTTGCAGGAGATTGAGCAACCATAACTTCTATTTTTATGTGGCAGATACAGGCTGTGGTATCGATGAAGTGGGAAGACATGCCATCTTTGAACGGTTTGTGAAGATGAACTACAATATCAAAGGTACGGGGTTGGGGCTTTCCATCACCAAATCTATTGTGGAGCACTATGGGGGAGGTATCGGTGTGGAGTCTAAGAAAGGGGAAGGCTCCACCTTCTATTTCACGTTGCCTGCCGGTATTGAATACAAAGAGTACGGTAAATTTTGATTTGCCAGTCCAAGAAGGCTCAATCAGCCATTTTCTTCAACTTCTTGAAGTGGCGGATTACTTCCAGATAATCGCGGTCGGTGCAGGCATTGAATTTATTCCATAAGTCACCCATTACAACGGCACCACCGAATCCGTAATCCTTAATCTCCAGTATGTTGTCGGGAGTAATGCCTCCCAAAGCCATGACTCTACTGTCTATGACCTTACTTTTTCCTGCTTGCCGCAACTCTTCGGCTGTGAAGCCGGACGTGACTCCGGACTTTGTGATGCAATTATATATCGGGCTTAGGAACAGATAGTCATAGAAATGCTTCTTGTTCTGCACTTCGTCCAGTGAATGGCAGGTGCAACTGATGTGGCCCGAATAGTCGTGGGGCTCTTGGGGATTGCGGGTGTTTAGATGAATCCCCATCAGGCTGAACTCTTCCTGCAGGTAGAAGTGCTCATGGGTAATGATGCGCTTATGGTATTTTTCGGGTATCAGCGTTAAAAGCCGTTCTGAATACATGGCGGGAGTTTCCGGCTTCCTCAGATGTAGAATATCCAGCCCCTCTTCGAATAGTGCCGTGATAATCTTGTCTTCTTCCACAAAAAATGTGGGTGCTGTTACTACGATGAGTTTCATTTCTTTTGTTTAACTTTTAAGTTTAGCAAAGTTAATGAATACTTATGGTAGAAGCCAAAGAATTTCTTTAAAATATGTTAGATGGCTATTTTAAACAAGAAAACGCATTCTTGAACCTTAGTTGCTCAAGAATGCGTCATTAACATGTTTAGTGGGACCTTGTTGCTTATTTCAGTCTTTTACCTACTACATCCCAGTCGATGATGCTCCACAGTTCGTTCACATGGTCGGCACGGCGGTTCTGGTAATCAAGATAGTAGGCATGTTCCCACACGTCGAATCCGAGTAGCGGAACAAGACCGGCGCGTACCGGATTGCTACCGTTGGCTTCTTTGGTGATGTGGAGTTTGCCGTTCTTGTCGGCAGACAACCAAGCCCATCCGGAGCCGAACAAGCCGACAGCTGCCGCGTTGAATTCCTTCTTGAAATTCTCAAAGCTGCCGAAGTCGCGTTTGATGGCTTCTGCCAGCTTGCCGGTAGGCTCGCTGTGGGCAGGCTTCGGAGCAAACTGTAAGAAGTATAATGTGTGGTTCAACACTTGTCCTGCATTGTTGAAGATGGCACCGTCCGGTGCTGTGGCAACAATGGTTACCAGGTCTTTGCCTTCAAATTCCGTTCCCGGAACGAGGTTGTTGAGGTTGTTCACGTAGGTTTGCAGATGTTTACCGTAGTGGTAATCTATGGTTTGCTGACTGATTACAGGTTCCAGTGCATTGTTAGTGTAGGGAAGTTTTGGCATTTCGTAAGTCATAACTGTTATCATTAAAATCGTTAATATTGTATTCATAAGTTTCAATTATTTAATTTTGGAACTTTACTATATAAACACTATAACCTATAGAAATGTTCGTACGTCTCCGAAGCTTTTTTTATCTTTGCCTCCGTAAAAACAAAGGAAGGAAAAATATCATCATTTTAAGATTATACGGATATGCCCGATTATATAGAGGAACTGAACGAAGGACAACGGAACGCGGTGTTATACAATGACGGTCCGTCACTGGTGATAGCCGGTGCCGGTTCGGGAAAGACGCGCGTGCTGACCTACAAGATTGCTTATCTGCTGGAGAATGGCTACCAGCCTTGGAACATTCTGGCATTGACCTTTACCAACAAGGCGGCGCGCGAAATGAAGGAGCGTATAGCCCGTCAGATGGGGCCGGAGAGGGCGCGCCATCTGTGGATGGGAACCTTTCACTCCATGTTCCTGCGCATTCTGCATGTCGAGGCCGGGCATATCGGCTTCACTTCGCAGTTTACCATTTACGATACGGCGGACAGTAAAAGCCTGATACGTTCCATTATCAAGGAAATGGGGCTGGATGAGAAAGTGTACAAGCCGGGGATGGTGCAGGCGCGTATCTCGAATGCCAAGAATCATCTGGTTTCTCCGGCAGGCTATGCCAACAACAAGGAGGCTTACGAAGGAGACCGTGCTGCCAAGGTTCCGGCGCTTCGCGACATCTACCAGAGATATTGGGAGCGTTGCCGGCAGGCGGATGCGATGGACTTCGACGATTTGCTGTTCTACACATTCCTGCTGTTCCGGGACCACCCCGAGGTGTTGGCGCGTTATCAAGACCAGTTCCGTTACATTCTGGTGGATGAGTATCAGGATACCAATTTTGCACAGCACAGCATCGTGCTGCAACTTGCCAAGAACCATCAGCATGTCTGTGTGGTGGGGGATGATGCACAGAGTATCTACTCCTTCCGTGGTGCCGATATTGACAATATTCTCTACTTTACGAAAGTATATCCCGATACGAAGGTCTTCAAGCTGGAGCAGAATTACCGTTCCACCCAGACCATTGTCCGCGCGGCCAACAGCCTGATAGAAAAGAACCAGTGGCAGATACGCAAGGAAGTGTTCTCGGAAAAGGAGAAGGGAGAGGCCATTGGTGTGTACCAGGCATACAGTGATGTGGAAGAAGGGGATATTGTGGTGAATAAGATAGCTGAACTGCGGCGTGAAAAGCGCTATGCCTACTCTGATTTTGCGATACTCTACCGTACCAATGCGCAGAGCCGTATCTTTGAGGAAGCCATGCGCAAACGCAGTATGCCTTACCGTATTTACGGAGGCTTGTCGTTCTATCAACGCAAGGAAATCAAAGATGTTATTGCTTACTTCCGTCTGATAGTGAATCCCAATGATGAAGAGGCTTTCAAACGTATTATCAATTATCCTGCACGGGGTATCGGAGATACGACAGTGGGAAAAATCATTGCTGCCGCCACCGGGCACAATGTAAGTTTGTGGACCGTGCTTTGTGAGCCGTTGGCGTATGGCTTGAACTTCAATAAAGGTACGGTGGGAAAGTTGCAGGCATTCCGCGAACTTATATCCGCCTTTATCACAGATGCTGCGGAGAAGAATGCCTACGAGATCGGTGCCGACATTATTCGCCAATCGGGCATCATCAATGATGTGTGTCAGGACAACTCTCCCGAGAATCTGAGCCGTAAGGAGAATATAGAGGAGCTGGTGAACGGTATGAGTGATTTTTGTGCCCAACGGCAGGAGGAAGGAAACCCGAACGTGTTGTTGGGTGACTTCCTTTCGGAAATTTCCCTTCTTACCGACCAGGATTCGGATAAGGATGGGGACGATGAGAAGATAACCCTGATGACTGTACATTCGGCCAAGGGATTGGAGTTCAAGAATGTGTTTGTAGTGGGGATGGAGGAGAATCTTTTTCCCAGCGGCATGGTGGGTGACTCTCCCCGGGCATTGGAGGAAGAACGGCGGCTGTTCTATGTAGCCATCACACGTGCCGAAGAACACTGTTTCCTATCGTATGCAAAGACGCGTTTCCGATATGGCAAGATGGAGTTTGGCAGTCCCAGCCGTTTCCTGAAGGATATAGATATACGTTTCCTGCGTCTGCCTCAGGATGCGGGAATGTTCCGCAGGGTAGAGGAGGAAGCCGCCGCTTTCCGCAGGGAGAACGCCAGAGGTTTTGCGCCTGATAGGGAAGATGCTCCGTATGGAGGAAAAGAGCGTGTGTCTGTACGACCGAAACAGCAGATTATTGCGCCGACCGTTCCACGTAATCTGAAACGGGTGGCGCCTTCTGCAAATACGGCAAGTACATCGCCTTCTGCCGGCGGGTCTGCCAATCGTGTACAGCAGGGACAACTGATAGAGCACGAACGTTTCGGCCTGGGTGAAGTTTTGAAAGTGGAGGGCGAAGGAGACAATGCGAAAGCCACCATCCGCTTCAAGAATGCGGGAGACAAACAACTTTTGCTGCGCTTCGCGCGTTTTAAAGTGCTGTCATAGGATAGTCGCATCTTTTGTCTCACACAGAAACGGGATATTTGTAAGAGGATGATGGCATAAGTGTAGGACCGTGGTATCTTAAAAAAAGACAGTTAGAACGATACATACGGACAATTTAGAATAGTAAATATAGATAGAAGAATGACAAATAAAGACTTTTCCCTTTTCCCTTCTCCCTGCTATATTATGGAAGAAGGATTGCTGAGAAAGAACCTCGCACTGATAAAAAGTGTGGCCGACCGCGCAGGTGTGGAGATAATCCTCGCTTTCAAATCATTTGCCATGTGGCGTTCCTTTCCCATTTTCAGGGAGTATATAGACCACTCTACGGCAAGTTCCGTCTACGAAGCCCGTCTGGCATTGGAGGAGTTCGGAAGTAAGGCGCATACGTACTCACCGGCCTATACCGAGGCCGATTTTCCGGAGATAATGCGGTGCAGCAGTCATATCACTTTCAATTCGCTTTCGCAGTTCCACCGCTTTTATCCGGTAGTGGTGGCGGAGGGAAGCGGCATTTCCTGCGGTATCCGCATCAATCCCGAATACTCTGAGGTGGAAACGGAGCTTTATAATCCCTGCGCACCCGGTACCCGCTTCGGTGTAATGGCCGACCAGCTTCCCGAAGAACTTCCGGCGGGTATTGAAGGTTTTCACTGTCATTGTCATTGCGAGTCTTCTTCCTACGAACTGGAACACACATTGGAGCACTTGGAAGGAAAATTCTCCCGCTGGTTCTCACAGATTAAGTGGTTGAATTTAGGAGGCGGGCATCTGATGACGCGTAAGGATTATGATGTAGAGCATCTTGTCCGTCTGTTGCAAGGCTTGAAGGGGCGCTATTCGCATCTTCAAATCATTCTTGAGCCCGGTTCCGCTTTCACTTGGCAGACCGGTGTGCTGAGCTCGGAGATAGTGGACATCGTGGAAAACCGCGGCATTCGTACTGCCATTCTCAACGTTAGCTTTACGTGCCACATGCCGGATTGCCTGGAGATGCCCTATCAGCCTGCAGTGCGTGGAGCGGAGATGGGTGATGCGGGTCCTTATGTCTATCGTCTTGGAGGAAACTCCTGCCTAAGCGGCGACTATATGGGACTGTGGAGTTTCGACCATGAGCTGCAGATAGGGGAGAGAATCATCTTTGAGGACATGATACATTACACCACTGTAAAGACGAATATGTTCAATGGAATTCACCATCCGGCCATTGCAATGTGGACAAAAGAAGGAAAAGCTGAAGTTTTCAAGCAATTTTCTTATGAAGATTATCGTGGGCGAATGAGTTGATAATCAAAAGTCTGCTTGTATGCCTGGCGAAAATGTACACTTTTCTGTGTGAAAAAAGTCTGCGGAATGTTTGCAGGTTTAAGGAAAATATCTACCTTTGCATCCGCAATCGCGGAAATAGCTCAGTTGGTAGAGCATAACCTTGCCAAGGTTAGGGTCGCGAGTTCGAGTCTCGTTTTCCGCTCAACGCAGTTTAGATTGCAATTACCTATGCCCAGGTGGCGGAATTGGTAGACGCGCACGTTTCAGGTGCGTGTGTCGAGAGGCATGCAGGTTCGAGTCCTGTTC
>ENA-UEQB01000872-UEQB01000872.1-human-gut-metagenome-genome-assembly--contig:-NODE-872-length-27806-cov-6.754228_pt1 | contig 27806 bp, 17 predicted proteins | sample MGYA00242901_ERZ507918 | MGnify/ENA primary metagenome ERZ507918 (study PRJEB26167, sample SAMN06115405) | human gut metagenome | host: Homo sapiens | place: China:Sichuan | collected 2016-04-06... | reverse complement strand
ATGTTGGCACTTATGGTATCATTTTGGGCTTGCGCATCCAGTGAGATGCTTACGGCACTCTCTTTTTTCAGGTTATTTGGATTGTATTATGTAGCTTTGCTGGTCATCTTAATTTGCTACCGTCTTGCATTTCGTTATTTCTTGGAGCTTTATCGTGAAAAAGGGGGAAATGTCCGTATGGTTGTACTCGTCGGCAGTCACGAGAATATGCAGGAACTTTATCATTCAATGACGGACGATCCTACTTCCGGTTATCGTGTGATGGGATATTTTGAAGATTCTCCTTCCGACTGCTATCCGGAAGAAGTTGCATATTTGGGGCAGCCGAAAGAAGCAGTTGAATATCTGGAACAAAATGCAGGCAAGATAGCACAACTCTATTGCAGTCTCCCTTCCGTGCGAAGTGCGGAGATTGTTCCGCTCATTAATTATTGCGAGAACCACTTGGTACGTTTTTTTAGTGTGCCCAATGTTCGTAACTATTTGAAACGGAGGATGTATTTTGAATTGCTGGGCAATGTTCCCGTGTTATCTATCCGCCGCGAACCATTGGAACTCCGTGAGAATCGTGTTTTAAAACGCATCTTTGATATCATATCCTCATCGGTATTTCTGTGTACTATTTTTCCTTTAGTTTATATAATCGTAGGGACAGCTATCAAACTTAGCTCGCCGGGCCCCATCTTCTTTAAACAAAAACGCAGCGGCGAAGACGGACGTGAGTTCTGGTGCTATAAATTCCGTTCTATGAAGGTGAATGCACAGTGTGATATTCTTCAGGCTACAGCAAATGATCCTCGTAAAACACGTATTGGCGAGTTTATCCGTAAGACGAGCATTGATGAACTGCCTCAGTTTATCAATGTCCTGAAAGGAGATATGTCCGTTGTCGGTCCTCGTCCTCATATGCTGAAGCATACAGAAGAATACGCACAGGTGATTAATAAATTCATGGTCCGTCATTTTGTGAAACCCGGAATTACCGGTTGGGCACAAGTGACCGGATATCGCGGCGAGACAAAAGAACTTTGGCAGATGGAAGGTCGTGTGAGTCGTGACATATGGTATATTGAACATTGGACATTTATGCTTGACCTGTATATAATCTATAAAACCGTATATAATGCTGTCCACGGAGAAAAGGAAGCGTATTAAGAAATAGAGATGCATGAAAATCTGCAGACAGATGATAGTACATGAATATCTGCAGATTAATGATGCATGAAAGCTTGTTGACAAAATAATCTAAACAACAAAAAATAAAAGAATAGATATCTAATTCATCACAGTTATGAGAATATTGAGTAAATTGATTTTTGTAGTGTTACTGCCTTTTCTGTTCACGGCCTGCCAGTCCTACAAGAAAGTACCTTATTTGCAGGATACAGAAGTAATAAATCAAACAGAGCAGAAAGAAAAACTGTACGATGCAAAGATCATGCCTAAAGATCTGTTGACCATCGTAGTATCCTGTACAAGTCCGGAACTGGCAGCACCTTTTAATCTGACAGTTGCCAGTCCGACGAATTTGTCAGTGGCCAATACTTTGGCTACTACACAACCCGTGTTGCAAACCTATCTGGTAGATAATGAAGGAAAAATCTCTTTCCCTGTGCTGGGAGAACTGAAACTCGGTGGATTGACCAAGAAACAGGCAGAACAAATGATTGTAGATAAGTTAAAACCTTATATGAAAGAGGCGCCTATCGTAACGGTGCGTATGGTCAACTATAAGATTTCGGTGATAGGAGAGGTAACCCGTCCGGGTACTTTTACTATTTCTAATGAGAAAGTAAACTTGCTGGAGGCGCTTGCTATGGCAGGGGATATGACGGTATATGGCTTACGCGATAACGTGAAGCTGATTCGTGAAGATGCTACCGGTAAGCAGGAAATTATTACTCTCGACTTGAATAAGTCGGAAACCATTCTTTCTCCATATTATTGGCTGCAACAGAATGATGTCGTATATGTAACTCCCAACAAAGCAAAAGCCCGTAACTCGGATATCGGTAACAGCACAAGCCTGTGGTTCTCCGCTACCTCCATTCTGGTGTCTTTAGCCAGCTTATTATTTAACATCTTAAAATAACGTTTTGAAATAATGAAAGAAGAATTTGCAAACGAAAGACAACGTGAAGCTGATGACGAGAAGATAGATATTCAGGAAGTGCTTTTCAAATATATCATCCATTGGCCTTGGTTTGTCGGTGCAGTTTTAGTTTGCCTTATCGGTGCATGGATATACTTGCGCATGGCTACTCCTGTCTATAATATATCGGCTACGGTCCTGATCAAAGATGATAAAAAAGGAGGGAATACAGGAGGCATGGCAGGACTGGAAGAACTGGGGTTAAGCGGCTTGATCAGCTCTTCTCAAAACATAGACAATGAGTTGGAAGTCTTGCGTTCGAAGACATTGGTGAAGGAAGTTGTCAATCAGCTGAACCTGTATGTGTCATATACAGACGAAGACGAGTTCCCTTCCAAGAATATGTATAAGACTTCTCCTATTATCGTTAGCCTGACTCCACAAGAAGCAGAGAAGTTGAGCGATCCGATGATTGTTGAAATGTCATTGTATCCGCAAGGCAGTCTGGACGTAGGAGTGACGATTGGTGATAAAGAATACCAGAAACATTTTGAGAAACTTCCTGCTGTCTTTCCGATGGACGAAGGTACCCTGGCATTCTTCCAGTCACCGGACTCACTGATGGCGAAGAAAGATACAACAGAAGAGTCTTCAGCTCAGAATGTCCGTCGTATCACGGCAAAAATCAATTCGCCGATGAAGGTGGCGCGGGTATATTGTGAGAATCTGACTATTGAGCCGACCTCTAAAACTACCTCAGTGGCTGTAATATCTCTGAAGAACTCCAGCCTGCAACGCGGACAGGATTTCATCAACCAACTGCTGGAAATGTACAACCGCAATACGAATAACGATAAAAACGAGATTGCCCAGAAGACAGCAGAATTCATTGACGAACGTATTGATATTATCTCGAAGGAGCTTGGAAATACGGAAGCGAATCTGGAGAACTTCAAGCGTAATGCCGGTATAACCGACCTGACCAGTGAGGCTCAAATAGCCTTGACCGGTAATGCGGAATATGAAAAGAAGAGGGTGGAAAACCGGACACAAATCAGTCTGCTGGAGGATTTGCGGAAATATATAAGAGGGAATGAATACGAAGTATTACCAAGTAACGTCGGTTTACAGGATGCTGCATTAGTAGCAACGATTGAACGATATAATGAAATGTTGGTTGAGCGGAAACGTTTATTACGTACTTCGACAGAAAATAATCCGGCTATTGTAAATTTGGATACGAGTATCCGTGCTATGAAATCGAATGTTCAGGCTACTCTTGATGGTACATTGCAGGGGATGTTGATTACAAAAGCCGATCTTGATCGTGAAGCAAATCGTTTTTCTCGTCGTATTAGTGATGCTCCAGGACAAGAAAGGCAGTTTGTGAGTATTGCTCGTCAACAAGAAATTAAGGCCGGACTATATTTGATGCTTTTGCAGAAGCGTGAAGAAAATGCAATAGCACTGGCAGCTACCGCAAACAATGCGAAGATCATTGATGAAGCTATTGCTGACGACATCCCTGTATCTCCGAAACGGAAAATAATTTATCTGATTGCTTTAGTACTGGGCGTTGGCATCCCCGTAGGCATCATCTACCTGATTGGCCTGACCAAGTTCAAGCTCGAAGGACGGGCAGATGTTGAAAAGCTGACCACCGTTCCTATCGTCGGCGATATTCCGTTGACAGACGAAAAGAACGAGAAGGATGGTTCTATTGCCGTATTTGAGAATCAGAACAATCTGATGAGCGAGACCTTCCGAAATATCCGTACCAATCTTCAGTTTATGCTGCAGAATGACAAGAAAGTAATACTGGTCACTTCTACGGTCAGTGGAGAAGGAAAATCGTTTATTTCAGCGAATCTGGCGATCAGTCTTTCTCTCTTAGGGAAGAAAGTAGTCATTGTGGGACTTGATATTCGTAAACCGGGACTGAATAAGGTCTTCCGCCTTTCGACGAAGGAGAAAGGTATTACTCTATACCTGGCAAATCCGGATACAGACCTGATGAGTCTGGTACAGCCTTCAGATGTCAATAAGAATCTGTCCATCCTTCCGGGTGGAACGGTTCCTCCTAATCCGACGGAATTGCTGGCTCGTGACGGACTGGACAAAGCCATTGAAATACTGAAGAAGAATTTTGACTATGTGATCTTGGATACTGCACCTGTAGGTATGGTTACCGATACCTTACTGATCGGACGTGTAGCAGATTTGTCTGTCTACGTTTGCCGTGCCGACTATACTCACAAGGTAGAGTACACGCTGATCAACGAACTTGCCGAAGAAAAGAAACTGCCTAATATCTGTACCGTTATCAACGGCGTAGACTTGAAACGCAGAAAGTATGGCTATTATTATGGCTACGGTAAGTATGGCAAATACTATGGATATGGTAAACGCTATGGCTACGGTTATGGCTACGGTCAGGAAAATAATAAATCATAGAAATACTGATAAATCATAGGAACACTTGTCAATCATATCAGCATGGTAAGCCGTATTTGATTGACAAGCTGCAGGAGTACCATAAAATCATACTGCCCTATACAAAGAAGAAAAGCGAGTGTCTGCACAACCAGATACTCGCTTTTTTTGTTATATTTGTATTATCCCTTAAAAAACTGATAATTATGGAACACAGCAGACTTACTATTTGGAGCCTTTTTTTTCTGGTAGCTTCATGCGAAAGTGTATTTGCTCAGAGAAAACCAGTTCTTCCTCCTCCCATAGACTCCCTGATAACGGTAGGCTATGCCACCGGAAGTATGAAAACGATCTCCGGATCGGTGGAGAAAATCACGGAGACACAGATGAATAAAGACCAGATCACGAACCCGCTGGAGGCTATTCGCGGACGGGTTCCGGGATTGACCATTCAGCGTGGAACTAATGGCCCTGCAGCTCTCGATGCAGTCCGCCTGCGTGGTACCACTTCATTGACCAGCGGGAACGACCCGTTAATTATTGTCGATGGAGTATTCGGAGATTTGAGTATGCTTGCTTCCATTTACCCTACGGATATCGAGAGTTTTACCATCCTCAAGGATGCTTCCGAAACATCACAGTACGGATCGCGGGGTGCCTCCGGTGTCATCGAAATCACTACGAAGAAAGGAATGAGCGGTAAGACGCAAGTGAGCTACAACGGTATCTTCGGAATATCCACCGTCTACAAGAACCTGAATATGCTGTCGGCAAATGACTTCCGGAGAGTCGCTTCCGAACGGGGCATCTCTATTCTCGACAAAGGCAACAATACCAACTTCCAGAAAGAAATTGAGCAAACAGGATTGCAGCAGAACCATCACATCGCCTTCTATGGCGGTTCCAATGAATCCAGCTACCGTGTATCCCTCGGTTTCATGGATCGTCAGGGAGTCATTCTGAATGAAGACATGAAGAACTTCACTTCCAATATGAATATGACCCAAAAGATGTTTGACGGTTTTCTGAACTGCGAACTGGGTATGTTCGGCTCTATCCAGAAGAACCACAATCTGGTAGACCTTCAGAAAACGTTCTATTCTGCCGCTACTTTCAATCCCACCTATCCCAACCACAAAGACCCTGTGACCGGTTCGTGGGACGGAATCACCACCGCCAGCCAGATTACCAATCCGCTGGCATGGATGGAAGTGCAGGATCATGACGCCACTTCCCATATCAGCACACATGCCCGTCTTACCTTTAACTTGATGGACGAACTCAAGTTGGTACTCTTCGGTGCCTATACCTATAATATAGTCGAAAATTCACAGTACCTGCCCACCTCAGTCTGGGCGCATGGACAAGCATATAAAGGCACAAAAAAGATGGAGTCTCTCTTGGGCAACATGATGCTGATCTACAAGAAAGGCTGGAAGAAACACTTCTTCGACGCCCTCGCACTGGCGGAACTTCAGAAGGAGACTTATACAGGGTTCTATACCACAGTCACCAACTTCAACACGGATAAATTCGGCTACAACAACCTGCAAGCCGGTGCTCTCCGTCTTTGGGAAGGCACCAACTCATATTACGAACAGCCGCATCTGGCCTCCTTCATGGGACGCTTCAACTACACCTATGCCGACCGTTACAGCTTGACAGTGAACGCCCGTACCGACGCCTCCTCCAAATTCGGCGCCAACCACAAATGGGGCTTCTTTCCGTCAGTTTCCGCCGCTTGGGTGATCAGTGAAGAAAAGTTCATGAAGCGTCTTCCCATCATTGATAATCTGAAATTCCGTATAGGTTACGGTCTGGCAGGCAATCAAAGCGGAATCGACTCATACACTACGCTGAGTCTTGTCAAACCGAACGGTGTGATTCCTGTAGGAAATTCGGCAGCCGTATCCTTAGGCGACCTGCGCAACACAAATCCCGATCTGAAATGGGAAGTGAAACATACCTTCAATACAGGTATCGACCTGGCTATGTTCGGCAACCGCCTGCTGCTCTCCGCCAATTATTACAACTCCAAGACGACGGACATGCTTTACCTCTACAACGTCAGTGTCCCGCCTTTCACCTACAATACGCTGCTGGCTAATATCGGCTCCATGCGCAACAGCGGTCTGGAAATAGCCATCGGTATCACTCCGCTGAAAACGCAGGACATGGAACTGAACATTAATGCCAACATCACCTTCCAGCAAAACAAACTGCTCTCTCTGAGCGGTATGTACAACGGAGAAATGATTTCCGCTCCCCAGTATAAGAGCCTCGCCAGCCTCGATGGAGCCGGATTTCATGGCGGCTACAATCATATCGTCTACCAAGTGGTGGGACAGCCGCTAGGTGTCTTCTACCTGCCTCATTCCAATGGACTCGTTTCCGACGGAAACGGCGGCTACACTTATGATATTGCCGATCTGAATGGCGGTGGTGTCAGTCTGGAAGATGGCGAAGACCGCTATGTAGCGGGACAGGCCGTGCCCAAGACAATTCTCGGATCGAACATCAGTTTCCGTTATAAGCGCTTCGACCTTTCAGTACAGATTAATGGCGCTTTCGGACATAAAATATACAACGGAACCTCCCTGACCTATATGAACATGAATATATTCCCTGATTACAACGTGATGGAGGAGGCTCCGCAACGGAATATCAAAGACCAGACTGCTACCGACTACTGGTTGGAGAACGGGGCGTATGTAAACTTCGACTACGTGACACTCGGCTGGAACGTGCCGATAGAGAAAGTGCAGAAACTGAAGAAATACGTCCGCTCGCTGCGATTGGCGTTTACGGTCAACAACCTGGCGACGATTTCCGGTTATTCGGGTCTTTCGCCCATGATCAACAGCTCAACAGTCAATTCCACTTTGGGGCTGGATGATAAACGGGGATATCCATTGGCGAGAACCTATATGCTGGGATTGAGTATTAATTTCTAACGATGTCAGAACAACGTACAAACTTTTAACGGAGGAGTAAATCATGAAAAAATATATAAGAAATACAGCTATCGCACTGATGACGGCAACGGTTTTGTTCTCGTGCGACAAGTTTCTGGAAGAGAGTCCCAAAGACAAACTGCCGGAAGATGAAGTCTACAATAACCTCTCGGATTTATATCTGAATGCCGTGGCCTCTCTTTATACTTACATCGGCGGTTATAGCGACAGTCAGGGATTGCAGGGAACGGGTAGGGGAGTTTATGACCTGAACACCTTCACCACCGACGAAGCCATCATTCCCACCCGTGGCGGCGACTGGTACGACGGCGGATTCTGGCAAGGATTGTTCCTGCACCAATGGGGAATTGAAAACGACGCTATCCAAGCCACTTGGGAATATCTTTATAAAGTAGTCATGCTGTCCAACAAATCGCTGGAACGGATCGACCAGTTCTCCGAAACTCACACTGATGCCGAACTTCCCGTTTATCGTGCCGAAGTACGGGCGATGCGCGCGATGTATTACTATTATCTGATGGATCTGTTCGGACGTGTCCCGCTGATACTCACCTCATTTCCATCCATGAAGGACGTCGTACAGAGCGAACGGAAAACAATATTCGACTTTGTGTTCAAAGAGTTGCAGGAATCAGCCCCTTTGCTTAGTGAAGTTCATAGCAATCAGTCCGGTCCGTATTACGGACGCATCACCCGTCCCGTAGTTGTCTTCCTGCTGGCGAAACTGGCATTGAATGCTGAAGTCTACACCGACAATGACTGGACAGACGGACAACGTCCCGACGGAAAGAATCTCTTTTTCGAGGTAAACGGCAACCGTCTCAACGCCTGGCAGACGGTGATCGCATACTGTGACCAGCTGCAAGAAATGGGCTATCGTCTGGAACCGGATTACAAAACCAATTTTACCGTATTCAACGAACCTTCTGTCGAGAACATCTTCACGATTCCGATGAATAAGACCTTGTACACCAACCAGATGCAATACCTTTTCCGTTCCCGTCATTACAATCACGCCAAAGCCTATGGGCTGAGCGGCGAAAACGGACCGAGTGCCACGATCGAAGCATTAGAAACCTTCGGCTATGAAACAGCCGGACAGGACCCGCGTTTTGACATCTGTTATTTTGCCGGAGTCGTCTATGACCTAAAAGGGAATGTAGTCCGCCTGGACAACGGAACCATTCTTGAATATCTGCCATGGAAAGTCGCCCTGGATATTTCGAACACCCCGTATGTACAGACAGCAGGAGCCCGTATGAAGAAATATGAGATAGACGAAACGGCCACCAAAGATGGCAAGCTGATGGAAAATGATATCGTTCTTTTCCGTTATGCAGATGCTTTGCTGATGAAAAGTGAGGCCAAAGTACGCAATGGCGAGAGCGGAGATACAGAACTGAACGAAGTACGCAGGCGTGTCAATGCCTCTTCCCGTACGGCTACACTGGAGAACATCCTTGCCGAGCGGCAACTCGAACTGGCTTGGGAGGGGTGGAGACGCCAGGACTTGATCCGCTTCGGGGAGTTCACGAGAGCATACAGCAGTCGCCCGCAACTTCCGGATGAAGAAAGTGGATATACCACCGTATTCCCAATTCCGGAGAAAATACGGGTGATGAATACAAAACTGAAGCAGAATCCGGGATATTAGCTCAATTCATAGTAAAATAATGAATAAATGTATAAACAGTATTCATATTATTACTATATTTGTGTGGTAATTAAGTCCGAAGTGTTATGAGTTACAAATCAATTAAAGACGTTGTAACTATGTTGCAAGAAAACGGTTTTGTACTAAAGAGTCAGAAAGGTAGCCATATGAAGTTTGAGAAAGACGACAAAATAGTTATTGTACCGAATCATAACAGCAAAGGCGTTGAGAAAGGCACTTATTACAGCATTTTGAGACAAGCGGGGCTGAAAAAATAGCCCCCTTGTTCTCTTGATTAAATAATAGGAGATAAAAATGAAAACAGTAGAAGTAATTGTGGAACACGCAGGGAAGAACTTGAGTGCTTATATCGAAGGTGCTCCGGTTATCACTGTTGGAAATGACATGAGAGAGATTGAGGAAAATATGAAGGAAGCAATTGAATTATATCTGGAAGATAATCCCAATCCTTGTGAACTATTGTCCGGAGAATTGGAGTTGAAGTTTAAGATTGACGCTGCTACCTTTATAAACTATTACAGTAATATCTTCACCAAAGCAGCCCTGAGCCGGATAACCGGAATTAACGAACGTCAGTTATGGCATTATGCCGCCGGTGTGCATAAACCGCGCAGACAACAACTGGAAAAGATTCAGAAGGGGATACAAGCTTTAACGAAAGAGTTGTCATCCATTCATTTACTGTAATATCAAGTACGCACTATTGTGAAAATAATCGGCATAGGAAAATTAAAAAGCTCCGGCATTCCCTACGAATGCCGGAGCTTTTATTATATCTGTGTGACAGGCTATTATCTCTTAAAGAAGAAAGCCTAGTCAAAGAAACTCTTGAACTTTTTGAAGATCTTCTCCTTCACCGACGTGCTCGGTTTGAAGTTATCCGAAGCCTCCATTTTTTCCAGCGTATTCTTTTCCTCCTTATTCAATGCTTCCGGCACATAAATACTGATGTTCACCAGCAAATCACCTGTACCGTATCCATTGACATTCGGCAAACCTTTTCCGCGCAGGCGGAGCACTTTGCCCGGCTGTGTACCCGAGTCGATCTTCACTTTCACCTTGCCGTCGATAGTCGGAATTTCCACAGCACCACCCAGCGCAGCCGTCGGGAAACTCAGCAGCAAGTTATAGATCAGATCATTTTCATCGCGGATTAAGTCCGGATGCGGTTCTTCCTCAACGAGAATCAGCAAGTCGCCCGGCACGCCATTATGCTTTCCGGCATTACCCTTGCCGCCCATTGAGAGCTGCATACCTTCTGCCACTCCGGCAGGAATCTTCACCGTCACTACCTCTTCGCCGTATACGATACCGTCTCCGGCACACTCCTTACACTTGTTTTTGATGATTTTGCCTTCACCATTACAGGTAGGACAGGTGGCACGGGTCTGCATTGTACCCAGTATCGTCTGCTGGTTGCGGATCACCGAGCCGCTTCCTTTACAGGTCGGACAAGTCTCCGAACCGCCGTCTCCTTCGGCACCCGTACCATGACAGTGACTACACGGCACATATTTCTTTAGTTTGAACTTCTTTTCTACTCCTGTCGAGATTTCTTTCAAAGACATCTTTACCTTGACGCGAAGATCGCTGCCACGATAACGACGCTGCTGTGAACCACCGCCACCGCCAAAACCGCTGAAACCTCCAAAGCCACCTCCGAAACCGCCGCCGCGACCTCCGAAGATGTCACCGAACATGGAGAAGATATCATCCATAGACATACCTTCGCCACCGAAACCACCGAACGGGCCTCCGTTGCCGGCTGCACCGCTCACTCCTGCGTGCCCGAACTGGTCGTAACGCGAACGCTTGTCCGGATTGCTCAGTACGTCATACGCTTCGGCAGCCTCCTTGAATTTTTCTTCCGCTTCCTTGTCACCCGGATTCTTGTCGGGGTGGTATTGGATTGCCTTTTTGCGGTAAGCCTTTTTAATCTCTTCTACTGTGGCGGTTTTTGTCACCTCCAGCACTTCATAATAGTCTCTTTTTTCTGCCATGCTTCCTAACTAACTTTTGTATTTATTCCCCAACTACCACTTTAGCGTGACGAATCACTTTGTCGTTCAGCGTATAACCCGTCTGTACGCAGTCCAGAATCTTACCTTTCTGTTCTTCCGACGGGGCAGGGATCACAGCGATGGCTTCGTGATAATCCGTATCCAGCGGCTGGTCTTTCGTTTCGATGACCTTCACGCCATTCTGTGCCAGGACAGCCATAAACTTATTATAAATCAATTCTACACCTTCCTTCACAGCGTTCACGTCTTTGGCAGTTTCCATCGTTTTGATGGCACGCTCAAAGTCGTCGATCACCGGCAGAATGCTGCTGATACTTTTTTCGCCACCATTCAGAATCAGTTCCGCCTTCTCCTTGATGGTACGTTTGCGGTAATTGTCAAACTCGGCAGACAGGCGCAGATACTTGTCCTTCTGCTCTTCGATGGCAGTCTGTGCCTCTTCCAGCTCCTTTTCCAACTGCTCCTCATGAGTCAGGGGAGCGGCCTCTTCTGCCTGATCGTTTTGCGGTTGGTCTTCCGCAGTATTCTGAGTTTCTTCCACATTCAGCTCTTCAGCCTTCATTTCTTTTTCTTTTGGATCCATCTTATTATTTATGATTTTATTATTTACGATCTATGATTTAAAATTTTCATCTGCAAAAACTTTGCCAATATGGCCATTTTGCCAAAAACGCTGCAAAGGTAATATATTTATGCCAGATTGACACATTCCGGATAGCTCATAATTCATTTTAAATGCCTACCTTTGCACACTCAAAAAAATAGTAGATAGCAAATAGTAAATAGTAAAATAGTAAATATCAAGATGATTACAGTTTCAAACGTTTCGGTGCAGTTTGGTAAAAGAGTATTGTTTAATGACGTAAACCTGAAATTTACAAGTGGTAACTGTTATGGCATTATCGGTGCGAACGGTGCGGGAAAATCTACATTCCTCCGTACGATCTACGGAGATCTCGACCCTACTACCGGTACGATTGCCCTGGGACCGGGCGAACGCTTGTCGGTATTGAGCCAGGACCACTTCAAATGGGATGCTTACACGGTAATGGATACTGTAATGATGGGACACACCGTGTTGTGGGACATCATGAAGCAACGCGAAGTATTGTATGCCAAAGAAGACTTCACGGACGAAGACGGACTGAAAGTGTCCGAACTGGAAGAGAAATTTGCCGAGCTGGACGGATGGAATGCAGAGAGTGACGCAGCCATGCTGTTGAGCGGTCTGGGCATCAAGGAAGACAAGCATTATACATTGATGGGTGAATTGAGCGGTAAGGAGAAGGTGCGCGTGATGCTTGCGCAAGCATTGTACGGCAACCCCGACAACCTTCTGCTGGACGAGCCTACCAATGATCTGGACATGGAGACAGTGACCTGGCTGGAAGAATATCTTTCCAATTTCGAGCACACCGTACTGGTGGTAAGCCACGACCGTCACTTCCTCGACTCCGTATGTACGCACACCGTAGACATTGACTACGGAAAGATCAATATGTTTGCCGGTAACTACAGTTTCTGGTATGAATCGAGCCAGCTGGCACTCCGTCAGCAGCAGAACCAAAAGGCGAAGGCAGAGGAGAAGAAGAAAGAACTGGAGGAATTTATCCGCCGTTTCAGTGCCAATGTAGCGAAGAGCAAGCAGACTACAAGCCGCAAGAAGATGCTGGAAAAACTGAACGTAGAAGAAATCAAACCTTCTTCCCGCAAGTATCCGGGCATCATCTTCACTCCCGAACGCGAGCCGGGCAACCAGATTCTCGAAGTTTCCGGACTGAGCAAGAAGACGGAAGAAGGCGTAGTGCTTTTCAACGACGTGAACTTCAACATCGAAAAAGGCGACAAAGTGGTATTCCTTTCACGCAATCCGCGTGCGATGACTGCCTTCTTCGAAATCATCAACGGAAACATGAAGCCGGATGCCGGTCAGTTCAACTGGGGGGTGACCATCACAACGGCCTACCTGCCTCTTGACAATACGGACTTCTTCAACACAGACCTCAACCTGGTGGACTGGCTGAGTCAGTTTGGTGAAGGCAACGAAGTGTACATGAAGGGTTTCCTCGGACGTATGCTCTTCTCCGGTGAAGAAGTACTGAAGAAAGTAAGTGTACTTTCCGGAGGTGAAAAGATGCGTTGTATGATTGCCCGTATGCAGCTCCGCAATGCGAACTGCCTGATTCTGGATACTCCGACCAACCACCTCGACTTGGAATCTATTCAGGCTTTCAACAATAACCTGAAGACGTATAAAGGAAATATCCTCTTCTCGTCTCATGACCACGAGTTCATTCAGACGGTTGCCAACCGCATTATCGAGCTGACACCGAACGGTATCATCGACAAGATGATGGAATATGACGAATACATCACTTCCGACCATATCAAGGAGTTGAGAGCCAAGATGTACGGTGACAAGTAATGTGCTTCATCCGTCAGATACGCTGAATATGCATAGAAGGTAATACTGATATTACCTTACTGTTAAATAAAGGGAAATGCTTGTTGACTGTCGTCACATTGCTTTTCCCTTTCCTTTTCATTGCTTGTCAGCTGTCGTAGTATCCTGTCCGGCATTCACGGCTGGCTCATCACTCATCGCTCAGAGGTCATGATTCGAAAAGCTTTTCATCTACAAGTCAAAATTCCCTTGTTTAGGAATCTGCGGTAACGTCGAATTAGCTTCTCGTTCTTCCGGTGTGTATTCCACTACCTTATATTCCGTCACTCCGTAATTGCCGTTCCGATTTATAAAATGGTTCTTTTCGAGCACCGTCACCAATGTTTTCTGTGTCTGGGGATTGGACTGAGTACGCCCGTTCAGACTCAGGATAGAGAGCAGATAAGAGGCAGGATACCATTTTGCTTGTATCTCTCCGCCTTTAGCCGCACGGAAATAGAAAAACAGGTTTTCTTCTACCGGGTCTTTCTGGCGAAAACTTTCGTTACGCTTGTTCAAGAAGGTTACCTCCTCCTTTTCGTACCAGTATCGGTATCCTTGCCGGTAGAGGGCCAATGCCTGCGCATAGATGCCTTTGTGATTGACCGGACCGCTGTTGTCAATGCTCAAAATGGTATTGATCAGGTAACGTCTGTTTTCGAGGATATCCACCAGGAAGTGCTGGTCGTTGGTGCTGGCTATAAACGAGGCGCGGCGGATGAAGTTATTCATCTGTAGGTCGAACACTTTGCGTTCCGTCACCACGCCTTGCACGATCAGCCGCTTCAGGCTTTGCATTTGCCAGGAAGGAAGGGTGTCGAACTCGTCCAGGTCGATGATGAGACTGGAGGAGAGTTGCAGCAGATGGTCTTTGTTTTCGGGTATAATCATGCCACAACGGTAGTAGGTGTCCAGTTCCGGTGGGAGAAGTTTCCGGATAAAGGTACTTTTTCCGCTTCCCTGTCCGCCGTGGAGCAGCAGCAACTGCTGGTTCTGCACTTTATCGTCGATGGCGCAGGCCACCATTCCCACCAGCCAGTGGCGGAGGCTGTCTATAAAGAAAGCCGGGTCGGTGGTTTTGACCCTCTGTGCCAGTTGGGCGATATAATCGGTTTTGCCGTTCCAGGTCGGGAGAGAAAAGAAATAGTGGGTGAAGGGATTGAACGGTTTGGCGTAATCAGAGTCTACCAGTGCCTTGAGGCTGTTTTGCGAGCAAGAGATTCCTTTCATTTGCGCGTTGATGTAGAACGTATTGACGTCTTTGGCGCGCAGGATGGCGAAGTCGGAAGACGCTTTTTCATCGGTTGTCGTCGGTTTGCGGCGGAACTCGATCAGCTCTTTCACGATGTTTCTGCGGATTTCGTAATACTCATCCATGAATCTGATCATCTTGCAGATTTTCGGTTCATGGCTTTCCTTTTCTTCCCGGTCCGTCTTCGAAGTATATTGGTAGGCATTGCGCAGGGGCTGTTCGAGATCGAAGTCGGGGATATCGCCGAAGTTGCCGCGTGTCAGGCTGACGGCTTCCTCTTCCGTGATGTGGCGACGGTAGCACTGGTTGCCGAGGCAGTAAAAGAAATTGTCTCGGTTTCCGTTTTCAAGGCGTTCTTTCCGTCGGGTGTATTCCATGGCTTTGCGAAAGTCTAGCTGCACCTGCAGACCGATCGGAGCCGCGTTCTCCTGTGTGGGGAGGAGCGGAGGCTGTGGGGTGGATTTCCTGCGTTTCTTGTTTTTACATTCTTCTTCGGTCGGCAACGTCACTCGTACGGTCAGCGGTTTTACATTCTCCAGTCGTTCGGGAGAAAGGAAAGCCTCCGGATCGTGTGAGGCAAAGAATCCGCGGCTAAGGTCGCTTCCGCTGGTGTCGACCTTCGTGTGGAGCAGTTCTTCGTACTTCTGGCTTGCCAGGGCGTACATGCGGTGGTGGTAACGTTCCAGTGTGGGGAGGTCGATGGTTCCGAGCGCATTCAGTTCGGTGCGCAATGCTTCCGGTTCTTCACCGGTGAGATAGACGAAGATTTTCAGCCCGTGCATGCGGGGGCTGATGAAATCTCCCAACGTGTCGGGGCAGTCGTTCACCAGTTGGCGATATCCCGGAATCTTTTCTGCCGGCATATCATCGCAGTCGAGTATGATGATATCCTGATACGTGACGAGGCTGTAAGCCAGTCTTTCCATAGCGTAGGTAGCCGTGACGGTGTAGTAGGGCAGTTGCTTCTTCATCCGGTCTGCTTTCGCTGTGTCTCCCGTTTCCATTGTCTCCCGGAGTCTCCGGATTTTGTCCCGATAAACACTTCCCCGAATAAATTCGAACAACTTCCGGATATCTATACTCCCTGACACAACTGATAACCCCCGGTAGGCGGTTATGGTAATAATTTCCATTTTTTTTGATAAGTTTTAATTGCTGTCGTTATTAACAGGCTGCAAAGGAATAGCTTTTTGTCGGATTAAAGAAACTGTTTTTAGCTTCCTAAAAACAGTTTTTTAACGTAATCTTCGAAATGTTAATCGTTAAGCAGAAGCCTTTTCAGCTTTTGTATCTCATAATCAATTTCTTCTATGCTCAGAGACTCATCCGGGTGATCGTTCTTCCGGAAATTTACTGTCAGAAACAGCAACTGTGCGAAGAACTTGGGACCTTTAATGTTAAATGGAGAGGAGGGGTCGTAGCAGAGGTGTACGATCGGTGTGAGAAATTTCTTTCTGTCAGATGGTTTTACCTCTATTCGGTTGAGGTACATGCTGTTGACATTATCCAGCAGTTGAGTGATGAACGGTGAGATAGCAGGAAATTCTCCCTTTTCGAGTGTTACAGCCTGCTTGTTTTGGTAAATGAAGCCTTCGGAGAAAATGTCTTTTTACTCATGTTTTTAATAATTAGTGCTTATTGTTAAAAGATGTTTCGTTTAAAAATGTCGCAAAGATACAACTTCTTTTTGTGTCTTCATCATCTCTGTTGTTTATTCTCTTTATATACTATTTAATACAGAAAAAAGCGTGTAACGGAGGGGGAAGTCCTACCCCTCCGTTACACGCTTTTTTTCGTAAAAAATAAAATACTCTTTCGCGCCTGCGCGTATATAGTAATGTGTAAATCTCCGCATGGGTAGGAAGAGATGCTTATGGAGTATCCAGGTACCTCACTAAAACAGCCACCTGCCTTTTGCTGTATGCCAGTTCATTCTTTCCTTCCGTGCCGGCATACAGTTCGCGGTAGAGCTCGGGGTTCCGGTGGATCCATTTTCGCATCTTCCTCAGTGCGGCTTCGGGATTCAGATGGGGTGCATACAGTTGTGCCAGTTCCGTTTTCAGGTAGACCCGGACTTGAAATTCTTCTTGTGTAGTTTCCATAATCGGTGTTCTTTATATCGGCTATTCGCCTGATTATTATATTGTAAAGGTATGTATTTATTCTGACAAAACAAAACGGATGAGCGGAATAATCACTTTGAACGGGAAAGAAAAAGATACCGTTGTCTGTCAGTAAAGAACAGTGAGAGTCAGTGAGTCAAAGTACGTGCCGCTGCACATCGCTACGTGTCGGTACGAACTTGTATGTAACCCCGTAGAAGGGCTATTCCCTATCTTTGTCGTGTTCCTGAGAGGAGAAGCCGGAAGACGTCACCGCTACCTTCACTCAGGCAACAGAGAGAAAATAACTGGAAATTCATTCATTAAAAAGAGAAGAAGAAAATTATGTCTGTGACATTTAAAAAGATTTTACGTAAGTCTCCTTTCGACAAAGAAGGTACGGGCAAATTCTATCCGCAGCTGATCACGTGGGGAAAACCCGCCACTTTGGATACCATTGCCAAGCAGATGAAGGAGAAGAGTTCGCTCACGCTGGGCGATATCAAGAGTGTACTAACAAACTTCGTGGAGGTGATGCGCAGTGAGTTGTACAACGGCCATGCCGTGAACATTGAGAATTTTGGAGTATTCAGCCTGTCCGCCACTACGGTGGGGACTGATACCAAGAAGGCTTGTCTGCCGGAGAACATCCACTGGGTCCGTATCAATTTCCGGGCATCCGCCAGTGTACGTCCCAATCTTGCCGCTACCCGTGCGGAAGACCGTCTGGATTTTGTAGACTTGGAACAGCAACTGAAGGCGCTGAATGGTGGTGAAGGCGGAAGTGAGGTTCCCGATCCTAACCCGGGCGGTGGGAGCGGAGGCGACGGTGGTGACGAGGAAGCTCCGGACCCGACTGTCTAGAAGCAACCGATCATGAACCGTACAACAGGTATGAGAAAGATCAGTCTGATCGTGATTCACTGTTCCGCCACCCGTGAAGACAAGGAACTGACAGCTTTTGATCTGGACACGATGCACCGTCGGCGTGGATTCAACGGCACCGGTTATCACTACTATATCCGCAGGGACGGCACAACGCTTCTTACCCGTCCTGTCGAGCGGATCGGTGCGCACGCACGTGGATTTAATGCGGAGAGTATCGGTATTTGCTACGAAGGCGGTCTGGACTGCCGGGGACGCCCGGCGGACACCCGGACGCCGGAGCAACGGGCAGCACTCCGGCTGCTGGTGCATCAGTTGCAAGTGAAATTCCCCGGTTGCCGGGTGTGCGGCCATCGTGACCTGTCACCGGACCGCAACGGGAATGGAGAGATCGAGCCGGAGGAGTGGATCAAGGCATGTCCGTGCTTTGAGGTAAAGGAGGAAAGTTTTCAGGAGTAATCAATCATGTAAAGAGTCGGAAAGGAGGTGTGTAAAGTTATGGCAGTCAAAAGATCCCTCTGGGATACCATTTTGAAAGTAGTCATCGCGGTGGCTTCGGCAGTGCTGGGAGCGCTGGGCGGTAATGCGATGAATCTGTAAAAAGAGAAATAATTATGCTACGAACGAGAGAGGGGGACGGTTTTATTCTTATACCCCTCTTTCTTTTTTTATAAATCTGAAAATAAATAACAAGATAAATGAGAATTAAAAATATAATAGAACAAATGGTGTGTCTTGTCTTTCTATTTGGTACCACCACCCATATGTATGCAGAGAACGGCTCCGGATTTATACCTACAAACTTCCAGGGTTACTATTTTTCTCCTCAGAATTTAGGATTTGCTACGGCACAAACTGCGGAGTTCGTGCAATATGGAAATATAGGGATGAACCTCTACAATGGTCTGCTTGACCTTAATATTCCTTTATTCGACTATAAGGATCCTGCATTTGAACTAAATGCGTCCATTCAGTACCTTTCTGACGGTTTTAAGCCGGGACGTCGTCCTTCGGTGGTTGGAAATAACTGGATTCTGAATATCGGTGGTTCGATCACGCGAAATGTAGTGGGCACCCCGGATGATGTCCGCCAGAATAAGAAGTCCGGATTACTGGCAGCTATTCGGGATGGACAATTCAAGCAATATAGCAAGGAAGATTTATTCAATATAAATGTTCCGGTTACTAACCAAAATCGTCCGTATGTGGAAACTGAATATGATATGTCTCCGGATATTTTCGAATTCAACTTTGGTCGCTATAAAGGGCGTTTTATCATCGATAATGCCGGAAATGCCAAGTGCTTATCGGGAGGTGGATATAAGATTAACTTAGGGGAAATGGCCGTTCAGGATTATACAACAACCGATGCTCCTAAATATTCGCTTATTCAAATCACGACTCCCGACGGATATCTCTACAGCTTCGGCGGCAACAGTAACTGCCTTGAATACAGTGTGCCGAATAACCCGAGCAAACTGAAAGAAAAACCTGTACAAATAACGTCATGGTACCTGAGTTCAATAAAAAACATTACCAAAAATCGTACAGTCTTTTTCGATTATCAAAGTTATCTGCAAAAGAATAAATATCACCTTTTCATCCGTTCTTATTCAAGTGGAGTGCAATGGACTCATTACAAACCGGATAATACCGGACATACCAAGCCACCAGAATCAAGGTCCATCAATGATGGAGATACGGATCACTTTGTGCTGGAAGACAAAGTCTACACTCCTGTGTTGCAAGGAATAAGTATCGATGATACTGAAATCAAATTTACTGTCGGGACATTTCCTGTCAACTTCTTCGGAGATTCGGATGGAAACGACTTGCTTTATCTGTCCGGGATAAAGATGACTACTAAATCGCGATTGGTGAAATCATGCGCATTTGATTATGACATAAAGGGACGATATTTTTTCTTGAAAAAAGCAACCGTAAATGATCAAAGCGAAAATCCTTCCTGTTATGACTTTTATTATAATTTGAATCATGAGCTTCCGGAACCGTTGACTACAAGTGTTGACCATTGGGGATTTTGGAATGGAGGGTATGAAATAATCAATGATACTAATACTTTTTTTTATGACGGCCATTTTGATACAAGAAAAGCAGTGAATACGAGCATTGCTGGTTGTACGATGCTGGCAAAGATCATCTACCCTACGCGGGGAGAAGAAAAGGTTGAGTATGAATATAATCGTTATCGTTTTTATCAGACAAAAAGCACTGATGACTTTGCATGGAATTCAAATGAAACGACTTACGACACTCCGTGTGGTGGAGTTCGTATCGGAAAATTAATCATGTATGATCCCACTACGAGAAAAGAACGACAACGTTCTTTTAAGTATGTCAATCCGAATACAGGATTGGAAAGCGGAAGAGTCAACGAATTACCCAGATATAATATGCCGGAGGAAAATATAAAAACAGATGAATTTCTTTATGACCGTACGGTAACTTCTCTTATGAATGTATATTCCATCAGCAGTAACTGTATCGGGCGACTTAATAACATTTCAGAATATCCGGTTGGTTACAGTTATGTCACAGAGACGTTAGATGATGGAAGCTACAGTCGCTATCATTATTCTTCTTTGGCGGATATACCGGACAATTCTGAGCTCGGTCGTAGATATGGTAGTGAGAAGGTAACCAGTAGAAGTTTTAACGGATACCAAAAATTGGATAAGGCACTGAATTATACTCCCAATGACTTGTCCGCCTTTAGGGGAAAGCTACTTTCTAAGTATATATATAATAACCATCAACAAAAAGTTGCGATGGAAGAGTACGAGTATAATTTTGAAGACCGGACGTCCAGTTATGAGGTCTCGATCGATACCAGTACCGGAATGTTTGTATCCAACAAAATATTTACTACTCCCTGTCTGCTGACTTACGAAAAGCTGATGGATGAAAATGGTGTAACGGTAACTCACAAGTATAAATACAATCCTAAGGGCTTTGTCTCGCAGAAGGAAGCTGTTGATAGTAACGGTGATCACGTTTATCTAAAATATATCTATCCGGGAGAACCGGCAAGACTGTTTCCGGATGAATATAGCTCCGGTTTGTTAACGGCCAACCGGATAGAGGAACCTATAGCGTTGATTAAGTATATCCGGAAAGCCGGAGAAAGTGAGCGCAAAATAATAGGTGGTATTCAATATCTGTTTAAGCCATTTGACGGTTGTGGTATTCAAAAATGGAATCTGCGTATACTCAAGATGCCGGAACCTCTTCCCGAAGATACGAATTTCGGAGATGGGAAATATCTGTTGAACTATACGGAAAGTATCGAATATTATGATAATTATGATGAATACGGCAATCTCATAACCTATCGTTCCAACAAAGAAACAACTGTCTATCTATGGCTTTACAGTGGTCGGTATATGGTAGCCGAAATAAAGGGAGCGACTTATGATACGGTAAAAAATGCCTTGGGAAAAACACCGGAGAATTTTTCAAGAGATTATTATATGGACAAAAATAAGCTGGAGAAGCTGCGCGAACTCCTTCCGCAAGCACATATTACGATTTACGACTATGAACCGCAGATCGGGGTAAAATATATGTCCGAACCTACAGGGCGTGTCTCCGGCTTCCATTTTGACAATCAAGGTCGTCTGAGCAAAACGTATCGGACCGGAGAAGACGGAGAACTACAACTGATGGAATACAATAAATATCACTATGCAGAACAATAAAAAACAGAATGAAGATGAAAAGATATATGATTTTTATATTATACTTAATGGCTGTTGTATCCATAGTTCATGGGCAAAGCAGTGATTCAAGAAACAAAGAAGCAAGAAGAGCTTTGCCGAAGATGGAAGATTACTTTATGATTATTCATGCTGGAATTGATACGTATTCGAGTACAAACATATATGGAGAGGCCACCAATGATGTCGTCTATACATTTAGCGTAAAAGATCATTCTGTCCTGTTTATGGCAAATGCAATGGGTTCTGAACTTGAGGCTAGCATGATGTATCTTTTATATAAGCCGTTCAACAGTAATCAACCCGCTAAAAGAATAGATGCTTCTTATGATTCTGGTTCGAGGCTCAGAGAAGTAATTGCAGATGAAAGAAAGTTTGGAATAAAATATGAAGAAGACCTTACTAAAATATCTCGTTATTGTCCTCTTATGTACAGAACTTTAGTTCCAGGGGAATATGAACTCTATTGTGAGGGAGCAGGAAAAAATGGCTTAGTATGTACAAATATGTATTTTTCCTATGTGGGAGGTACACCATATAGTGCCGTTGATTTGGGTAACTTCTATAATGGAAAACATATAACCGCTAGACCTGGCACATTCGGAAAAACGACGGTACATTATAAATTTAATTTGGATAATACAAGTATGGTTAATATTATTCATGACGGACCTTTGGTTACTCGTCCGGTAATAACTTTGAATAGTCTTGGAATCTCTGTAAATAGTGGTGTATATCCGTTGAAAGACGATTCTGTTCCACAAATTAAAGATATAAAGCTTAAAGCCGGAGAGCATGTGTTATACGTGACATATGAAGGGGATACATGTGCACAAGCCGGGCTGGAAGTAATGAGTATTCAAGATGATACGGGAAGTAGCTGGGAAAAGCCATACGAAATGGGCAGTTATAAGGATAGTCTTCATTATACCCATATGTATCCTCCTGATTCTTTTAGTGATAATGAAGGAGGCTACGCTTTTCATCGCTTTGAAATAAAAGATACAATGGACATTTCCATTGAAGTTCCTATATGGAAAAAAAGTAACTATGGTTCGGGGACGATCAACCTGCATGACATAAGCCATCGGATTATCCGGAAAACGACTTGTCGGGAAGAGTATATACAAAGCCTTGATATTGAATCTCTGCTTCCGGGGACATATTATATTACTACTAGCGGTGGCCCTACTATCTTAACTCTCAATGTGAAAGGAAAAAAAGCGAGCCAGCATTTAAACAATAAAGAGAATTATATCACTACTATGAAAGCCAATGTGGGCGGTCTGTCAGTAGTAAACATGTATAATCCTCAGAATGCAACGCGAACGATACAGAATATAGACGCTTTTGGAAGAATCGCCCAAACCGTGCAATATGGTATGACACCCGATAAGAGAAACCTTGTAAGCAGGATGGAATATGACAGAATGTATCGGGACAGTTGTGCTTGGCTTCCGGTAGTGGATAGAGGCGCGGGAAATATTCTGTCAGTGCAACAGATTCGGAGTAATGCTCTGAAACTGTATAATGATGGATATGCTTATGAAAAGTCGGTCTATGATGGCTCTCCTCTGAACAGGTTAGTCGAAAAATACAATCCCGGAAGTAGCTGGCATACCACTGGGCATAGTGAAAAGACTGGTTATCTGACTAACACTTCTGATATGGGATGCCTCATGTTTGCGGTAACGGGAAAGAAAGATAGTTTGCAGTTAGTTCCAAAGGGGTATTATGCCGCAGGAGAATTAATAGTCTCCGAAAAGATAGATGAAGACGGTCATCCGACATACACTTATATGAATAAATTAAATCAGGAAATCCTGTCCCGTTTAATAAACGGTACCGATACATTGGACACTTATCAGGTATATGACGATTTCGGTAATCTGTGTTTTGTACTACCTCCTTTGGCGGTTGACGGGATCCGTTCACTTGGATTGGCAAAAGTGCTTGATCTGTATGCTTACCAATATCATTACGATTGGCTTAACCAGTGTTCCGGCAAAAAAATGCCGGGTACGGACTGGATAGACCTTGTGTATGATAACAAAGGTCGTCTCTACGTGACCCGTAATGCGGAGATGAGGAAACGAAATGAGTGGAAATGCTTCTTTTATGACCGTCTTGGAAGAAAAGTGCTGACGGCTGTTCTAAAAAGTGGCGAGAAACCTCTTCCATATTATATGTGCGTTGAATTTAAACCAAATGCAACCAACACTTTCTATGGATATGCCATTGATAGATATAATCTGAGTAATTTGGAGATGCAGGAAGTGGTTTATTATGATACATACGACTACAAAAAAATGAAATCACAATTTAGCCCATCTCTAGACTATGTAGAAGATACACAGTATGGTAAACGTTATGGAGATGATACCGAACAACTAGTATGCAAGGGCCAGAAAACCGGAATCATCAGCCGAGTATTAGGGACAGAGCAGATGTTATATACCAGCACTTATTATGACTACTACCAGCGTCCTGTGCAAACTCGGAGCATTGATATCAACGGTAAGTTACATATTGAGAAGTTTAAATATGACTTCAATGGAAACATACTGGCATCTTGTGAAAATATAGATCAGAACTCTTTGACGCAAAGCAAGACATATGATCATGCCGGACGTCTGCTGAGGAACATCCATCAGATAAATCACTCTGTCTCCGCTTCTTTCTCTTATGCATACGACGAGCTGGGGAGATTGGTTGGTATCACAAGAGATAATGGAGGCAACCCTTTAACTACTACCAATCAGTACAATATACGTAATTGGCTGACTTCTGTTCAAAGTCCATTGTTTTCTCAGAATCTCTATTACACAGACGGAACAGGTACTCCGTGTTACAACGGAAACATCAGTAGTATGACTTGGAAAGCTGGTAATGAAAAGGTAACTCGTGGCTATCGTTTTGAATACGATCCATTGTCCCGATTGAAAAATGCCGCTTACGGTGAAGGTGAGCTTCTCGCTCTCAAACCGGATCACTATGATGAGCAGATTACCGGTTATGACAAGAATGGAAATATGCTGGGATTAAAACGGTATGGCCCCATTTCTGCCAACGGCTACGGCTTGATAGATAATCTCTCTGTCACCTTAGATGGTAACCAACTGGTGAGTGTTAATGATGCTGCAACAGTTTCTGTATTCAATAATGGCTTTGATTTTAAGGATGGTTCAAAACAGGCTACAGAGTACTTTTATGATGATAATGGAAGTTTAATAAAAGATTTGAATAAGAAAATCACCAATATCCAATATAATTGCTTACATTTACCGGACCGTGTAGAATTTGAGAACGGCAGTTCTATTTCTTACCTCTATGATGCAGCAGGTATAAAACTACGTGTTGTACATAGCACCGCTGGAAAAACTACTACTACCGATTATTGCGGCAGCGTGATCTATGAAAATGGAAATCCTAAGACAATTTTAACAGAAGCCGGATTTGTTTCTCTGAATGACAACAAGTATCATTATTACTTACAGGATCATCAAGGGAATAACCGGGTGGTAGCCGATCAGAATGGAAACGTGGAAGAAGTAAATCACTACTATCCGTTCGGTGGCATATTTGCCAATACATCTTCTAACCAACCTTATAAGTATAATGGAAAGGAATGGGATAAAGAATATGGATTGAACTGGTATGACTACGGAGCGAGAATGTATGATCCGTCATTAGGAAGATGGCATACCATAGATCCGGTGGCAGAGAAGTATTGTGGAATAAGTCCGTATGCGTATTGCAATAATGATCCTGTAAAATATATTGATCAGACAGGTATGTTTTTTACAGGTTATACAGTTAATCAAAATGGATATATATCAAAAGTGAACGATGAAGGAGGCCAAAACTTTGATGTATTGTACAATGAAGGAAAGTATTCATCAAAGAAGATTAATGATTATGATACAACAGGTGATAAAATAGGAATAAAAATAAGCAAAGGGATTTTATTAGAAACAGGCAAATCTAATATGAGTTTTATGTTATCTAGAGGAGTCGAATATGATCAAGAAGGTAATTTGACGGGAGAAATATTAGTAAATCATTCATATAAAGTAAAAAGTGATAATGAATCATTGAGGCTGATGAACTTTTTAGATAAAAATACGAATGTGGAATGGGCAAATACATTGATGGGAGATGGAAAAGGTTATTCTATTAACCTTATAAGCACAAGCCATCAAGCGGGGACTGTATCTATGGGAAGTCGTCCTATTGATAGATTTATGTATTCCAAACCGGGTTTTCGAGTAATCAGAGCAGATCATATTCACCCAATAGTTGGACATAATACTCCATCAACAGATGGGGGTGATATAGATAAAGCAAAAGGAATACTAAAAAAATCTCCTAATGCTACTTTTAGAATTTTAAACAATGGAATATATTATGACTATACAAATAAGGTTAGAAAGTAATAAACTGAGAAATTATGAAGGAATTCGTCTATTTGTTGCTAATACTATTGTCAACAGTTATGTTTGCTAGATGTATGTCTAGTGAAAAAAGTGTAAAGTTTAAACCTTACAAGACGAGGGATTATATTAGTAAAGAAATAAGGGTATATGAGGTAAAGGAATGGTTACATCCTACTCTCGATTCAATTCTCGTAGAAACAGAAGAGTGTCTTGAAAGTAAAGGGTACAAAGATAAAGTTGTATTCACTTTTAACGGTAAGAAAATCGAAGGAGAAAAAGGTTTTACCATTGCGGCAGCCTTGCATCAGGCCGGGTACCCCGTGCATAGTCACAGTCTGGATGGTCGGGGACGTTCTCTAGCCTGTGGCATTGGGAAATGTGGGGCTTGTGAGATGCTGGTGGATGGTAAAGTCCGACGTATTTGTGTGACAAAAGTGGATGGAGTGAAAGAGGTACGGGAGTTCGCCCAGGGGGAAATGGCCGAACAACATGCCGAACACCGGATTGATACTAGGAAACTACTTCGTACCACGGTGGTGATCGTGGGGGCCGGACCTGCCGGATTAGCCGTACGGGAAGAATTTGAAAAATATGGAATAGATAATATCGTGATTGATAATAACGATAAGATTGGTGGTCAATTTAATATGCAGACCCACCAGTTCTTCTTTTTCGAGAAAGAAAAGCGTTTTGGCGGTATGCGCAGATTTGATATTGCCAAAACCTTGGCGGGGGCGAACATGGAAGGCATTTACTTGAATTCTACGGTTTGGGATATTTTGGAGGGGAAACGAGTGGCTGTGAAAAACTTGGAAACGGATGCCGTGTTTTTCGTGGATGCAGACTATCTGGTTGTGGCCACGGGGGCCGTACCGTTTATGCCGGCTTTTGAAAACGATGATTTGCCCGGGGTGTACACGGCGGCTGTTGTTCAGAAAATGATGAATAACGAACTTACGCTGTTGGGGAAGAATGTACTGACTGTGGGAGCCGGAAATATCGGTTACTTGACTTCTTACCAGTTGATGCAAGCGGGGGCCCACGTGAAGGCGATTATTGAGGGGATGCCCAAAGAAGGTGGTTTCCCCGTGCAAGCAAACCGGGTGCGCCGTTTGGCGATACCAATCATGACGTCTCACGTGCTGTTGAAAGCGATCCCGAATGCTAATCACACGGGAATCACGGGGGCTGTTATTGCCGAATGTGAGAATTTCAAACCGATTCCGGGTACGGAAAGAATATTGAATGGTATAGATGTCATAAATATATGTACGGGGTTGATACCGGACAATCAATTGTTGATGAAAGGAAAGGCCGTTTTTGGTGAACATTGCTATGCTGCGGGAGATGCCGTGAGAATTGGAGAAGGGACGAGTGCGGTATTGCGGGGAAAACAGACTGCTATTGAGATATTGATGGATTTGGGGGCTAGGGTGAGTTATGATGATTATCTGGTGGTCTCTAAAGAGTATATAGATTCTCAACAACATCCGGTTCGGATTCTGGAAACTCCCTGTTTGCCGGAGACGGAACGTATGTACAAACGGGGATTCGTGCAAATGGATTGTTTGTATGGTTTTGCGTGTAATCCTTGTTCTTTTGCTTGTCCTCATGGGGCAATAACTAAAAGTTCGACGTCTACCGTGCCTCACGTGGATTACGATAAATGTATCGGGTGCATGGAGTGCGTCTATCAATGTCCGGGATTGGCCATTTTCGGTTATTATTTGCGGAAAGATAACTTGTTCCTGCCGA
>ENA-UEQB01000843-UEQB01000843.1-human-gut-metagenome-genome-assembly--contig:-NODE-843-length-28392-cov-6.047360_pt1 | contig 28392 bp, 17 predicted proteins | sample MGYA00242901_ERZ507918 | MGnify/ENA primary metagenome ERZ507918 (study PRJEB26167, sample SAMN06115405) | human gut metagenome | host: Homo sapiens | place: China:Sichuan | collected 2016-04-06... | reverse complement strand
ATAACCTTATCAGTTTTTCTTAAGTTCAAAATCGAATGTTGCCGGAACAAAACCAGGCAATGCAACAGGTTCATTGTCGCCTTCACCCAACGAAACTTCAGGGACATAAATCTTGAACTTCAGATTTGTTGTTTCTACTTCGTAATTCGCTCCATCAACCGGAGATACTTTAACCTCAATATGTAAATTCTGAGCCTCTCCACCTTCAGTTTCCGTCGGAATTGATACATTCAGTTCCAAAGGCTTCGGATCGAGAACGAATAAAATACTATCTTTTTCTGTATTCAGTTCCGGTTCGTATCCTATCTTATAACTTACATCACCTACGGCTTCAATAATTCCGGGAGCTGCCTCCCCCATAATGGCTGTAATCAAATCCGCTACCGGGAACTTTTCAAAAGACACATTTTCATTGGTTACTTCTGCGCTCACATCCGTACCTTGAGGTTCTTCACCCTCTTCTGCAAGAGGAGACACAGATGTAGTTTGCATTTTTCCGGCATAATTACCTACCACGTCAGTCAATGCGGGAACATTAGGTTTAGGTTCATCGTCATCATCACAAGATGTGAAAGTAGTTACCAGGCCCAAGGCCATTACAAGAAACACGAAACGCTTTAAACAATGTACTTTTTCCATTACTTTAATAAGTTTAGTCTAGTAAATAATAAAATTAATAAAATCACATAATTAAGGTTGTACGTACATTAGGTTAAATGGCCTTATTTGTGAAATACTGCATTTGGAAAAAGAAAAAATTTATTAAAGGATGTATCATTTAGTCCATCGTCAGCACGATTCCATGCTTCTCCGCCATCCGGCGCAGGTTCAAAATAGCATAACGCATCCGTCCTAAAGAGGTATTGATGCTGACTCCTGTCATTTCTGCTATCTCCTTGAAACTGAGGTCTTGATAAAAGCGCATATGTACTACTTCCCGTTGTTCGTCCGGCAGATGTTTCATCAGGCGACGTACATCCGAAAGAATCTGGTGGTTCACTATTTCAGCTTCAACCGTTCCTTCAGACAGACGGATATTATTCAATAAATTCCGTTCTTCTTCATCACAAGACACCAGGTTTTCCTGCTTTTCCTGACGGAAACAGTCGATTATAAGATTATGTGCGATACGAGTCAACCAAGCCGGGAACTTACCGTTTTCATTGTAGCGTCCCTGCTGAATGGTGACAATGGCTTTTGTGAAAGTTTCCTGAAAGATGTCTTCCGCCAGTTCTTCATTGCGCACCGTATAATAGATGTACGCATAAAGACGATCTTTATAACGGTTCAACAGAATATCGAATGCCTCGTTATTGCCTTGTGCATAAAGGGCCACCAACGTTTCGTCAGCAGCATTTGTTTGTACTTTCATTACGTGTGTTTTTAGATTTCAGCGTAATGTATTCCGATAGGCATTCTATATTTGGTAGTTAATAATATGCAAAGAAAAGAAATTTTCAGGAAAGAAACAATATTAGAAGCAATTATTAAGTTACGAGCTACGAGCTACAAGCTACGAGTACTATGCAGAGTGACAGCGCAGCAACTTGTAGCTTGTAGCTTGTAGCTCGTAGCTCGTAACTTGTAACTATTTCACTCTGAATTCTTCCGTCAACCGGAATCCACGCAAAAGTTCATCTGTCTTCAAGCGTTTCTTACCGGGAAGTTGCAAAGCACGTATACCGATAAATCCATCAGCAGCGGCTACATGGATATAAGTCTTACCATCCGTCAGCAAAGTTCCGGGGGTCAACTGGTGAGATTGGATTATTTTTTCTGTCTCAAATATTTTCATAACTACCGTCTCTCCATCAGGTTGAACTAATTCCGACCAGGCAGCAGGATAAGGAGACAGACCGCGAATAAAATCATAAATACGTTTCACTGGCTGATTCCAATCGATACGACAGGTATCTTTAAAAATCTTCGGTGCAGGACGCAATTCGCCTACAACTGCCATTTCTTCCTGTGGAATAGGTTTCACTGCATCATTCAGGATCGCATCTACCGTTTCAGTCACCAGTTTTCCACCAAGCATCATCAGCTTATCATGCACAATACCCACATCATCCGTATCTGCGATAGGAATACGAACTTGCTGAATCACTTCCCCCGTATCGATTTCATGACGCAGGAAGAAAGTTGTGATACCTGTTTCCGTATCACCATTAATTACCGCCCAGTTAATAGGAGCGGCTCCCCGGTATTGAGGCAAAAGAGAAGCATGAAGATTGAAGGTTCCCAAACGTGGCATATTCCATACCACTTCGGGCAGCATACGAAAAGCAACTACTATCTGCAAATCGGCCTTCCACTCACGCAGAGCCTCAACAAAAGCCTCATCTTTCAACTTTTCCGGTTGCAACAAAGGAAGACTATGTTCCAGCGCATACTGTTTCACTGGAGAAAACTGAAGTTTATGTCCCCGCCCTGCCGGTTTATCAGGCATGGTGATAACACCTACTACATTATATCCACCTTCTACTAAACACCGCAAAGACTCCACAGCAAAATCCGGAGTCCCCATATAAACTATTCGCAAATCTTCTTTCTTCATCATATAACAACTTTATTAATCTTCAGAGAAATGCACCAGTACCTGACGGTATGAATTGAATATCTTCGACTTGGAAACAAATCCCAGATAGTGCCCTTCTTCATCTACCACAGGAAGGTTCCATGCTTTCGTATCATCAAACGTGCGCATCACCTGTTCCATACTATCCGTGTCATAGAGGCGTGCCGGAATAGCCGTCATCAGCTTGCCTACCGTAAAACGATGATACAACTCCTGCCGGAACATGATATTCCGGATATCGTCTAAGGTAACAATACCAATCAGTATTCCGCTCTTATCTGTCACCGGGAATATATTACGCCGTGAGGCTGAAATCGCTTTCACCAATTCACCCAAGTCCATCTCCGGATGAACCACTACAAAATCTTTCTCCACCACATTTTCCACCTTCATCAGAGTAAGTACTGCTTTATCTTTATGGTGAGTCAGCAATTCTCCCTTTTTAGCCAAACGCATGGAGTAAATACTATGAGGTTCGAAAACAATAATTGTCAGATAAGAGCTGGCTGCTACAATCATCAGCGGGAGGAAAAGGTCATATCCGCCCGTCAGTTCGGCTATCAGAAAGACTCCGGTCAACGGGGCATGCATGACACCACTCATCACACCTGCCATCCCCATCAGGGCAAAATTCTTTTCGGGTAGGTAGTAAGAGAAATCAAACTTATTACTAAAAAAAGCGAAGACAAAACCGGCTATACATCCCAAATACAAAGAAGGCGCAAAGATACCACCACAACCGCCACCACCATTTGTCGCGCTAGATGCGAATACCTTGAACAAGATAATGAGCATCAAATAGAGTAATAGCAAATTCCCATGTCCGTAGAAAAAAGAGTTGTTCATCACTGTATCCCAATCGGCATTGGAAGTACCGTTCAGCAACAGTTCAATAGTATCGTAGCCTTCACCGTAAAGCGGTGGAAAAAGAAATATCAAGATACTCAACATGACACCACCCAAAGCCAACTTCTGGTAAGGGCCTTTCAACTTGCCAAACAAACCTTCCACAGAGTTCATTGCACGGGTAAAATAAAGCGAAACCAGTCCGCAAAAAATACCCAGCATGATAACGTAAGGAATACGTTCCATCTCAAATGCCTGATCAAGGTGGAATTTAAACATTGCTTCTGTTCCGGTAGTAATATAGGACACTGTAGCAGCCGTCACTGCAGAAATCAACAACGGAAGCAGAGAAGTCATAGTCAGGTCTATCATCAGTACTTCCAGTGTGAATACCAGTCCTGCAATAGGCGCCTTGAAGATACCAGCAATAGCACCGGCAGCACCACAGCCTACTAAAAGCATCAGTGTGCGGTGCTCCATCTTAAAAACACTTCCCAGATTGGAACCAATAGCGGAACCTGTCAATACGATAGGCGCCTCTGCTCCTACCGAGCCACCGAAACCAATGGTTATGGAACTGGCAATCACAGACGACCATGTATTGTGCCGCTTAATCCGTCCTTGTCGGCGGGAAATCGCATAGAGAATTTTAGTAACCCCATGACTGATATCATCCTTCACCACATAGCGTACAAACAATCCAGCCAGAAAAATACCCACTACCGGATAAACCAGATAAAGGTAGTTGGCTTCCGTTGTATTGAAATTATTCGTCAGGAAATTCTGTATCCAGTGTATCAGCATCTTCAGTATCAAAGCCGTAATAGCCGTAAAGATACCTACCAGAAAGCTGAGTATCAAGATAAACTGTTTTTCCTTAATATTCTTTTCACGCCATAAAAGGAAACGCTGAAACAAACTTCTCTTCTCTTTTTCCATATACCTATATTTACCAATCTAAACGAAATAAAGAATTTACTCTCGTATCCATATAAATAAGAGAGAAAATCCTTCGACAAACTCAGGGCATACCCAAGCTTACAGAGATTAAAAATAACGATACCTTTTTTAGTCCGTTATTTTATTCCCGGATAATTTTTATAACACCACCCTTATCCAGTTTTATGATGCTGGATGGTTTCGGATGTCCCATTTCTTCCCGTCGATAACCCACTACGTAATCGACCATGGACTTAAGTTCTTCTGTGATCTCACTGTAATTTGCCGGCGAAGGTTGCCCGCTGATATTGGCCGACGTAGAAACAATCGCCTTACGAAACTGTTGACAAAGCCGTTTTGAGAACCCTTCATTCGTTACCCGGATGCCCACGCTACCATCTTCGGCAATCAGATTAGGTGCCAGGTTTCGCGCACCGGAGTAGATGATTGTCAACGGTTTGTCCGCCACTTCAATCAAGTCCCATGCCACTTCAGGCACATCCTGCACATAGAAGTCCACCTTTACAGGAGAATCTACCAACACAAGCATCGCCTTACTGTCCGAGCGCTGCTTAATCTCATACACACGCCGCACAGCTTCTTCGTTGGTGGCGTCACAACCTATTCCCCAAATGGTGTCGGTGGGATACAGAATGACTCCGCCTTCATTCATCACTTGACAGGCTTTTTTAATATCTTCTATCATTTCTTGGTGTATAAATACAGTGATTAACACGCAAAAGTACTATTTTTGCACGGATTAATAGAAAAGTTTAAGAGAAAACAATGGAAGAAATTCAATTTAACCACACCCTGCCCATACAACTACGATTTAATGATGTCGATAAGTTCGGCCACGTAAACAATACGGTTTATTTCTCTTTCTATGATTTGGGAAAAACCGAGTATTTTGCCTCCGTATGCCCGGACGTCGATTGGGAGAAAGACGGCATTGTCGTCGTACACATAGAAGCGAACTTCCTTGCACAGATTTATGGCTCGGATCATATCGCTGTACAAACCGCCGTTACTGAAATCGGCACCAAAAGTTTTCATCTCGCACAGCGGGTGATTGATACGGAAACACAGGAAATCAAGTGCATATGTACCTCTGTGATGGTAACTTTTGATTTAGAAAAGCATGAATCTAAACCTCTGGAAGAAGAATGGATTCAGGCAATCTGTAAATACGAAGGAAGGGATTTGAGAAAGAAGAAATAAGTGATTTCCCTTCTATTTCACCCGGTGAATCTTTCGATATTCAGCGGGTGTATATTTTTTCCACAACTTAAACTGACGAGCTAAATTTTTATAATCGGACAACCCCACCGACATAGCTATATCTGCAATAGGCTCGCTACTTTCCAATAGCAACTGTGAAAAGCGTTCCATGCGTAGATTAAAGATATACTGATAAATGGAACTTCCTGTAACCTGTTTAAAATGGATTTCTAATAACCTTCTGGATAAAGGAACCTGCCGGACAACATCTTCCACTGTTATTTTAGTTGCCAGATTCTGATGAATATACTTCAGTGCAACCAAAATATAAGGATCACCTGTAGAATAAATATCTGTTGAAAGCCGGTTTGTGATAGTCGTGGGATGTATGACAACATCCTCACAAGAGGCTTCTTTATCCCGCATTAACCTTTCTATTAATTGGGCTGCTTCATATCCTCCCTTCACAATATTCAGATTTACGCTGGATAAAGGCGGATCAGACAAGCTGCAAATAATTTCATCATTATCTACTCCAAGAACGGCAATTTCTTCAGGAATCTTGATCCCCAATACCCGGCAAACCTCCATTATTTTATTCCCTTGTGTATCATCGCAAGCCATTAATGCCAACGGGTGCGGCAATGACTTTATCCAACTGGCTAACGGTTCTGATTCATAATACCACAGATTCTCCAAAGGCTGTTTCTGGTATTCAAAGAAATTGTCCCCAAAGCCTTTCTCAATTATTCTATCCCGGAAGCCCATGCAGCGCTCCTCCGACCAAACAACATTCTCATAACCATAAAATGCAAAGTTTCGGAATCCTTTTTGCAAAAAGAAATCAGCTGCCATTTGTCCAGTCAACTTATATTCACTCGTAATGTTAGGGATAACCGAAAAACGCGATTTAAAGTCCTGAGCCAATGCTATTATTCCATTTTCCCGGAACAATTCGACTTCATCATCATCATCAAACTGAGCGATAATAGCATCTGCCTGCCACTTTTTAGCCCACCTCAGTACTCCAGGTATACCATGAGATTGTTTATAAGAAGGGGGCATCCGGCATACCACCCAAGGTTCCCGTTCCTTGGAATATTCCAAAATCCCCCTCAACAAATTGTGAGCAAAAGCTTCGGTAAAATCTGTTAAAAGAATTAGCCTTATCATAATAGCCGCAAGTTACTCACTTATTTCATGCCATCCAAAAAGAGCTTTATTTTTTTCTCAGGCACATTCCATCCAGAAACTGTCAAAGTCACAGATTCTACTTCAGCAACCTGTTGCGGTACAACGCATTTCAAAGTCCGTTTTTCTCCGGGTATCAAAGATAAATAATTATCTTCCCAAAATACCGGATAAAGTAATTCGTCTTTTTCATCTTTCAAAGACAAACGAATAAAAAAAGCTAATGCATTCGGATCATTCTCAAATGCAACCTCTACTATTACATCATTTTCTTCTTGTTCAACTGTGGCACTCACCTCACAATTTACCTGAGATAAATTTGCTAAACCGGTAAAATCAGCCGACTTCTTAATCGGAGTGCGTACCCAATCAGTATTTGCCCAATCATTTACATCAGGAGCAGCAGCGAGCCAATAGAAATTATCGACAACATAAGCTCCTTTTTCATCATTCAATTTCAAATATAAAAAGGTATTCTCTTTTACTGCCGGAACATCAAAGGCCTTTACCACTGTATAAGGAGCTATTTCCAATGTTGTGTTTTGTTGAGTCACAACTCTACTATTACAATCATACAAAGACATACCCCCTTGCATCTGAACCGTTCCTGCGCTCTCATTCACCGCATAAACTGCATTTTTACCGTAATGGTATATCAATTGTTGCGGCATATTAGATTTCTTCACAGAATAGTATGCAGCTGTCGGAATCAGATAATAGTCATACAACTGCCAATACAATGAAGGCCAGGCAGAATTAAGCATCCACTGTACAATACCTGTAGTACGAGGAATATTCACACGGAATGCCTCAAACATAGTACGTGTACCTTCATAATTCAACCAATCTGCTTTCCGCAGAAAATCATCCAAATCTTTAGCCTCGCCATAACGAGTTGCCATATTTTCTTTCAGAACTTCCAAAGAATTCATTGCCGCATCTGAAACAGTGCAATGATAATCCCATTCTTTACCCACCGGCCAAAGTTTATCAGCCGGAATCATTCTTCGTATGGACTCAATTACAGGTAATTGTGCACCAATTCCCGTCTCTGTATTAAATCCAAATGCTCCGCCCGGTGCTTTTTCCGAATACCAATAATTAGGAGCAACATAATCATACGGTCCTTCCATTTTCATACCCGTAGGTCCGGTTACTGTACTGGTGAGTTCCTTAGCAGCACCTATATAAGGGCGATCATCTATCTGAGAAAGATAAGCTTTATACCGTTTCTCCAGTTCAGGGCGGGGAATCATATCACTTCCTACAAACCATGCAATAATGGCCGGATGATTGCGCAACCAAAGTACCTGGTCGTTTAATGAACGAGCTATCAGATTCATATCTTTTTCAGACTTAATGCCTCCAAACTCATCACATGAAGAACCGAGATAATTATCCCACTCCCAATGACAGCTCCATCCCACTAATACCAATAACCCGTAGCGATCACACAAATCATACACATTCTGCGAAGTTCCCCAAATATTTTCAAATCGAATAGAGTTCAGATTCATATCACGCACATACTGTACCTGTATTTCATTTGAAGCAGGAGTATCCCGCAAGAAAATATCATCTGTCCAACCGGCACTTCTTACCAATACTTTCTTACCATTCAATAGGAAACCTCGATACCCCTCTTCCGTGAAATAATCCCTAACCTCACGTACACCGAAGTTTATAGTTTCTTTATCCGATACCTTACCATCAACCTCGAATGCCAAGTCCATACCGTACATTTCCGGTTTACCCATATTATGGCACCACCAAAGACGGGGATTCTTCAAATGCAATACATCAGCTTCCTTTGAAGTCACCCTTACTATTTTTGATTCTCCGGCAACGAGTGATACCGGAATACTAAACGTCTTACCTTCCAGTGTCCCAATCAGCTGACCTTTCACCGCTTGTTCGGATTCATTTGTCAGTTGAGTTTCCACTGTCAGCCAAGCCTCATCCAAGGTCTCCGTATTTACTTTAGAATGAACAGCGGAATTTTCCATACTCACCTCATCATTCATCACCACACGTACTTCACGAAAGATCCCCATACTCTCATCAGCCGGGCGTGGATTCCAATCTACAAAACCAATATTCGGTTCACCGGGTTGAGCCCGAAAAACTTCGACAGCCAGTATGTTTTTTTCCCGGACGATCTTCGTTATATCCAATTTATGTCGACGAAAGGTACCATATACAGAATCACGAGTAGCTACCTTTTTTCCATTTAGCCAAATATTAGCAGCATAACTAATGCCGTCAAAAATTAAGGCAACATGCTGCCCTTTTGTCAAAGACGGCAATTCAAATTCCTTTCGATACCACCATGTAGTGTCGAAAAGTGATTTATCAATGTTCTCATAATTTGTTCCTTCCAATACATCCGTATATATTCCATTCCGGATTAATGTCCCCATTACAGTAGAAGGCACTACTGCATCATACCACTCTTTTTCTTTTATTTGAGAGTTCGAAACTTCTTCACCCGGTAAAAATATCTTAGCCGAAGATTGTACTTTCCAACCATCCGAAAGTAGTAAACCACCTGCAGATAATTCTTTTCTTTCACACGAAACTATTGTCATTGCAAGACAGCCGGACAATATTAACGATTTAATTAAATTATTTTTCATAAGCTCTTGCTCTAAATTATTTTCAATATTTTCCCACCAAAGCAGATGCTCCCAACAATGCTACATCTTCTATTTCTGTAACAAAAATTTTCACCCGCTTCACTGTTTCCGTATAAGGAAAAGCCTGCATAGCTTGATACATGGAATGCTTATAATAAGTAAATGCGGATGAGATTCCTCCACCTATCACAATCACCTCAGGATCATACGTAAACAACACAGCCTTCATCAATTCACCTATGTGAGACCCAAACACACTCCAGATTTCCATAGTCTTCGCATCTCCCGTCGCAGCTTTTTCTGCCGCTTCCTTCCCTGTCAGATTATAATATCTGACAAAAAATCCACTACTACAATAATGTTCAAAATCATGAGAAAGGTAAGGCAATGATCCTATTTCGCCTGCACCAGTATTCTGCCCACTGTAAAGTTCACCATTTATAATAATCCCCGTCCCAACACCTGTACCGATAGTCATACCCACCAAATTCCGGTATTTTCGTCCTTCACCAAAAAGTTTTACTCCCAATGCAAAGCAATTAGAGTCATTATTGATATAAACCGGCACTGAGAAACGTTCCTGCAATAATCTCTTTAACGGAACTTCCGTCCAAGAAGGAATATTCGCTACATTATATACGATACCTTCTTCCGAATCTACCACCGAAGGAACACCCACGCCTATGCCTGCTACTTCCGGACACATCACCCTATCTATCAAGCCCTCTAACCGACCTAATACTTCTTCATACGTTGCTTTAGAGGGACAAGTAACAACTTCTTTCCTAACTAAAGAACCATTTTCCACTAAACCAACACGTATATTGGTTCCACCTAAATCTATACCTATTTTCATTTCCGATAATTTATACTCAAGAAAGGCAGGCAGAGAACATCAAAGGGGGGAGTTCCCTGCCTTTCACCTGTCTTACTGTGCGTGTTAAAGTTATTTTTTTCTAAGGCACCAGAAGGTGGCATCAGTCCATGCTTCAGCATCAGAAGGATTCCAACACAGTACCATTGTATCATCCGTCAATTCCAGAATTTCAAATGTAGTAATTATATTGGAATCATCATAAAAGGCATGTCCACTTAGCACTGATACACCTGTCAACTTTAGCTGACCGATAGACCATTGTTCACCATTATCCGGATTATTCTTAACAGCCGACATATCAAAGGCAAACCGCCCTTTTTCCAGGATATTCCCATCTGCATCGATCTTAGTCAGATTCGGACCACCATTCAGATCGAAAATCAATTCACAGTCCAAATCCTCCAACTCCTCAACAGGTGTTACGTCCCAACTCGGTTCAAGTTCTGTCAACCAACCACCTGTACCATATACTGCATCGTAGTCTTCCAAATTCCAGACCCACGCTTTACCATTAGTTCCGGAACCGGCCAAAAGTCCCCATTCTTCAGCTACAGGATGGTCGATTTGTTTAATAGTCACTGTCCGGGTAGCAATCACTTGCCCTCCATCACAAAAGCCAATGAACTTAATAGTTTGTTCGCCCAGAAAGGGTAATGCCGCCGTAGCGGTCTGCTGAGTAGATATACCTGTAATATGATCCCAATAGCTACCTACACCAGGTGTATTATTGGTCATGATGATCTCATTTCCACCATCTGTAGTAGCATGCACATCCAGTTTCAATTCACTTTCACTAACAATACCTCCCATTTCCTTATTATCAACCACCGGATCGCATGCTGCCAGCAGCCATATCGATAAAATTCCTATCGCTATATTCTTCATATCCGAAAATTTTAAAATCATTAATTCATATTACTCTCATTTCCCCAGCCCGGATTTTGTTCCAATATACCGGCAGACAAGTCAATCTGTGTCTTAGGCAATGGCATCAATCCCTTGGTAGCTTGAAGTCTTTGTGCTATATCTCCCATATCCATACGGGTCTCGACCATATTATCCAGTACTTTCACTCCATTTTGCTGACTTAAAACTTCTGCCGCAATACCCCAACGAAGCAAATCATAATACCGTAAACCCTCAAAAGCAAGTTCCCAATGCCGTTCATCACGTAATGCTTCATCCGAATAGGTAACAGGATCTAATCCTACTCTCGCACGCACACGATTCATCGGAGCTGCATCCCGTTTCAGTTCAGCAGCCATCAACAATACATCAGCAAAACGGATAATTACCAAATCCTGCGTATTATTCAACTGATAATCCGAATCAATTTCCGGATAGAGAATACGGCTATAGTTTACACTCTCTCCATCTTCATTATAAGCATTGACAGCCATATACTTTTTCTGCCAATAACCAGTTTCATTCATCTGCTTATCACATCCCCAGCCATAGTCGGGCATTTCCTTTTCCACACTCAAAATAGATGCCTCACGACGAATATCCTTCGAAGGCCATGATTCCCATAATCTTGAGTTCACCGTTCCTATTCCCCAACCAATTCCAAAGGGAAAAATATCATCCAAATTTGCCGGCTCTCGGGGAGATGAATAAAGACAAACCTCATTGTTATACCAAGGGTTATCCCAAGTGGCCTTTGCTGAATAGCGAATAGCAAAAACAGTTTCCACATTGGCCCCATCTTCCCCTATCCAGTTCAAATCATTATCTTGTGCATATTTATAATCTTTCTTGGTATAAATATTACTATAAGGCCACAAATTTCTGAAATCACCTATCAAGTCATGTCCACTGTTGTTAATGCAATCATCCAAATACGTGATGACATCGGTTCTGGATAAAGTACTGTTATCCGGCAATGGCATACTTTCCTGCTGATAATAACCGGTATAGAACAAATAAGCACGCGCCAGTAATGCTTCAGCCGCCCATTTGGTAGCCCGTCCCAACTCAGAATTATTGGCAGCACTATATTTAACAGAAGGTAATTTTTCTATAGCTGTTTTCAAATCAAATGCAATCTGTGCATACAACTCTTCCGCAGTAGCGCGAGGCACATTCTCAGGTTCAGAAGTTGTAAGTAAAGGAACAGTACCAAACAGCCGACATAAATCGAAGTAAAAATAAGCACGCAAAAAATGTGCTTGCCCCTCAATCTTATTACGGGTTTCCTGGCTCTCCCAACTAATACCATCCAATGAATTCAATAACATATTACTACGATAAATAGCCCGATAATCTTGTTTCCAAACATCAGAAAACATGTTTTCATCAACTTTCTTCAACCGGTCCACAGCATGCATGCGTCTGTCATCCGGACCACCACCACCGAAACGATCGTCAGAAAGTAATTCAGCTGTCAGAAAGAAACCTTGTCCATCCTCACCCGGAGTCATTTCACGAAGTAATGCATATATACCTGTCAATGCAGTTTCTGCATCTCCCGAAGTTTTAGGAAAATTGGAGTTGTCCTTTTTGGTCAGATTCTCAGTATCAAGAAAACCCTCACAGCCCATAAAGAAAAGGGCTACTATCGAAAATATCCATATTTTTTTCATACTACTTCTCTTTTAAAATTTAATATTTGCCCCTACCATATAGGTTCGCGGACTTGGATAAAAACCTAAGTCAATCCCAGACACCCAATTTTGATAACCACCATAACCCACTTCAGGATCCATACCCGAGTAACCGGTTATAGTAAACAAGTTCTGTGCTGCCACATACAAACGAAGTTGTTTCAACGGCAGAATTTCTTGAAGTCATAACCTATTGTCAGATTCTGCATCCGGAAATAATCTCCATCTTCCATATAGAGATCCGAAACATACTGCCAGTTAGAATGAGTACCCGACGTCAGACGAGGTAATCTATTAGATGTACCTTCACCATGCCAACGGCCAAATATATCAGATGTATAGTTCTGGCGTGTGTAATCTACATAAGAACGATAAGATTTCATTATTTGATTTCCAAATACACCATTCATGGTCATACTTATATCAAAACCTTTATAGGATGCGGTCAAGCTCAATCCCAGATTATAATCAGGATTGGGATCGCCTATCATACCCTGATCCCCATCATCAATCACACCATTATGATCGCGGTCTACCCAGATTACATCCCCCGGTTTTGTCCCATCCAATTTAGCACCTTTATAGTTAGCAATCTGTTCTTCCGATTGGAACACTCCATCTGTAGAATAGCCATAGAAATATCCAATGGGATAGCCTACTTGCGCACGATACATTTCTGTAGTTTGGTTACTCAATACATCCGGGTCCCCATGAATAATACCTTCCGCATTGGCAATGCGCGTTACCTCATTTTTATTGTGTGCCAAATTAAGAGTAGCACTATATTCAAAGTCCGAAATATGATCATTCCAATTCAGTGATATTTCGTACCCCTGGTTGCGCACATCACCACCATTCACAAACGGGGCTCCTGTACCAAAAGAATCCAGCATCGGTGCAACAAGTAGCCAGTCTTTCGTATCTTTAATATAATAATCAAAATTCAGTCCCAGACGATTATTCAGAAAACGCGCATCCAGCCCAAAGTCCAACTGCTCGGAAGTCTCCCAGGTAACATCCGGATTAGCCAAAATATCAGGATAGCCTCCGGGTGTCAGAATCGACTTATCCGGTCCGAAAGTATAATCCGCGCCCCCAAACGCAATCGTTGAAAGATATTGAAAGCCGTCAATCTCCTGATTACCATTCTGTCCCCAACTGGCACGTATTTTCAGAAAATCCATCCAAGACTTGGCAGACTCCATGAACGCCTCTTCCGAAATGGCCCAACCAGCAGATACGGACGGGAAATATCCCCACCGGTGTCCACGGGCAAACTTAGAAGATCCATCAATACGTAACACCGCAGTCGCCATATACTTGTTAGCATAATCATAATTCACTCTGCCAAAAAAAGAAGCCAGCGCTTCCTTGCCCCATGGATATCCATAAAGGCTGGTACGATTAGTGATAGTGGGCGTATTACTCAGGTAGGCATGCTTGAAGTCGTCAAAGATAGAGTTGATGTTACTTCCACCCAACGTATCACCCAAGCCATGCTTTTCTATAGATTGACCTATCAATACACCGAAACTGTGATTATCCAACTTGAAATCATACGTTACCGTATTTTCCCACATAAGGTTGCCACCCATAGTCATTTCTTGGCTTACACTATTATTATCATTGAAAGTATTGCTTGCCAGCTTATAGACAGGGGTAAAATTACGACTGTTATCCGCATAAAACGTATAGCCAAAATTTGATTTAAGTTTTAATCCGGTTATCGGTTGAATAGTCAGAAAAATATTCCCTTGTAATGCGTGAGATTTGCTTATATTCTGCCCATTTGCATAATACATCTGTCCAATGGGATTAGCTTCACGTATTTCCCATGGAATGGCATAATGATAATTACCATTTTCATCCTTGTTCGGTAAAAAAGGATTAGCATGCAACATATTACGAATGTCATTACTCCAAGTATCATCAATGGCAATACCGTTTCTTTCAGAATACGAGTAGGTCAGATTTTCACCTACCTTAATGATATCCAGTTTTCCTTTACGATACAAGGTATGTTCGGAATTGATACGTGCTGTATATCGGGTATATTCAGGTTGTGACGGTGCTCCAAGAATACCTTCCTGATTAGTATATGCCAATCCGATAGAATAAACAGATTGTTCCGTACCTCCGGTAATATTCAGGGCATGATTCTGTATCGGTGCATTCTCATTCCGTGATTCATCCAACCAATTGGTCCCTTTCCAAGTTCCATTCTTTATAGCTTCCCAATCAGGAACCAGCGACGCATAATCATAATCAGGTAAGCCATCCATCATACGTGCCTCACTCATAATCATTGCAAATTCCTGTGCATTCAATACATCAGGCATACGATAGACATTCTGCACACCATAATATCCATCATAAGATATTTCCGCTTTACCGGTATGTCCTTGTTTCGTAGTCACCAGAATCACGCCATTGGCAGCACGTGAACCATAAATGGCAGCCGAAGCAGCATCTTTCAGCACATCAATAGATTCTATATCGGTAGGGTTCAGGTTATTAATATCTCCTCCCGGCATACCATCTATAATATAAAGAGGTGAAGCTGAACCTGTTGTTCCCAAACCACGGATAGTTACTTTAAAACCTTCACCGGGCATCCCCGAACTCTGCGTTATATTCACACCTGGAGTTTGGCTTTGAAGAGCCCCCAAAGCATTCACTGTGTTCAGTTTGGCTATATTATCACCTTTTACCTGAACAGTAGCTCCTGTCACTAATTTCTTTTTCTGTACTCCATAACCAACCACTACCACTTCATCCAGCATTTCACTGTCCTCCTCTAATGCAATTTTCAAAGGAGTCGTGGCAGAGCTTACTTTAACAGATTGTCCCAAATATCCCACATAAGTGATAGAGAGTTCACATGGCAAAGGAACAGATAGAGTAAAATTTCCATCTATATCCGTAACTATCCCGTTAGTCGTCCCCTTTTGAAGAACATTTACGCCGATCAGCGGCTCACTGTCTTTAGCAGCAACCACCGTACCTGAGATTTTGTAATTTGTTTGTGCCGTAACGCCCATACAAACCAAGAGCAACAAAAAACATACAGATAAAAAAGGTACCCGAACAGATACATTTTCCTGCAAATCAGATTGGTTCTTTTTCCATTGCATAAGATACAAATTTAGTGATTCATAATATTATTCCGGTTGGTTAGCCCGGAGACTTATATAAGTCTGATGTCTTTCACATTGACAAATGTAGGCAAGTACACACGATTTCTGTACTCCTTTTACGTAGGAAAGTCTTCATTTTGCGCAAACCTGTTTTTATAAGTTAGATGATTGTTTAATTAAGGTTTGATCCCCTATTCTTTTTTAATTATGAAATAAAAAATACGGTTCACACAAATAAGTCATATACTTATTCATGTAAACCGCATCTTCTTCTTTTTACCTTTAATCAGTTACTTACTCAACTATATACCAGTATTATGCTCTCTTAATAGTAATCTTGAGTATGTGAATACTTACATATTCAACAGAACTATCTTATTGGCAGATTCTTCTTTCCCCAATTTTTATTAGGATTGGGTCCCATCCACAATTCCAATACCCCACCTTTAGCAAACACTTCATGTGAAAACCAAAATGTATCTAGTTTTTTTCCATTCAAGTGAGCCTTGTTTATATACATATTCTGATCTGAATTATTATATGTCCGAATTATAAACTTACCAGAGCTGCTATCAGGATAATAGCGTTTATCCAGATGAATAGTTATCTCATTGAAAACCGGTGAGGTAATCTCATAGATCGGTTCTGCAGCAGCAGTTCCACAAGCACTGAAAAGCCCTATAGACATCAATGCACTAACGCCTCCCATCTGTCCCTGGTCTTCATCATGTCCTCCATAACCTCGGTCAGGTGTAATTGCACCATAAGCCTGTTCATTGACTCTACGTACCCAGTATTGAGTAAGCCATGGTTTCCCACCCCAACTAAATGCATGTGCATTGGAACATCCAGGTTGATTAGCATAACTTACATATCCGGTTCCATAACCAAAAACAAAATCCTGTGGTGCGGCTTGTTCAAAAGCATGGTTAAGCTTATTACAGAATTCATTTTCTCCTCCCATCAAATCAGTAAGTTCCGGTAAAGCATGCGAGATTCCAAAAGTAGCCTGCCACGCATTTGCTTCAATATACCCATCTCCTTTTAACGGATCCTCATGAAGCCATTCACCTTTATCATTTTTTGGAAAAATCAATTTCTGCTCCGAGTGATATAACTTTTTCCATCCTTTAGAACGGGACCGAAAATATTCAGCCTCATTATTAAGCCCAAGACGAATAGCCATTTGCGATAAGGCCCAGTCTTGAAAGTTAGACTCTATCGTCATCCCTGCATTACCCGGTTGATAACCATTCTCAAGATAATAGTCTCCTATCCCCATCATACCACCTGGCATATGATTACGTTGCATAGTCTTGAAAGCATGCATAGGATCGCATTTAGTCATCAACCCTTTATTATATGTAGATACAATCAAAGGGGTAGCCGGGCAGCCTGACATTATATAAGTATAGCCTCCGGCACAAGGTCCACGCGGAATAAGTCCTCCATTATCAGCATAACGGATAAGTGAAGCTGACATTTCATCCATCATCTCAGGCCATCCCAATCCCCACAATATATTGAGATTCCATTGAGTAAGCCAAAAAGCATCGGAATTATACATATGATGCAAAACTTTACCATCTTCACCACGTGGGAGTGTTCTTGTTTTCGGATGAATATTACGAGTATAAGAGTAGTAACGTTCCCCTTCGGTCAAATCGGGATATTCTCCATTGACATCATCTATTTTATGTCGTCCAAGCAGTACATGCCATAAATCCGTATAGAATTTGGTACGTTGTTTTTGCGAACCGCCTTTGACTTCGATTCGTCCCAACCATTTATTCCATTCATCCTGAGATGTTTTCTTTACTAAATCAAAATCCCAAGTAACGGCATCGTTCTCCAAATTTTCCCTCGCATTGTCCACGCTTACATATGATATAGCTGTACGGACACATATTTTGTCCCCTGTTTTTACTCTGTAGTGTGCCGAAACACCGGAAGTTGGTGAATCTAGATAACTCAACTCTTCTTTCGGGTGCCTTCTAGTTATAATGGACGATCCCTGAAGTGTGTCTATATCACTATAACGCTCTTTGTCTCGCCATCCATCCAATCTCTCAAAATCTTTATCAAAGCGTATCACAAAATGTACCTTCACATTCTCCGGACCTCCCCAATGCCGTCCGTATGTATCAAAACTACCTTCTATTTCATTGTTGGAGACTTTCTTCACATCAGCATTACGCATAGTGGTAGAAGCAATATAACCACCCAAGTTTACAAGAATATCCGCGTCCGAGTCCTGAGTAAATGTAAGCCGATACATACCAGTTCTGTCCGTCGCTGTTTGCTCTACCCAAATCCCGTAATCTTTAAGATACATTCTATGATATCCCGGTTGCGCAATTTCTTCTTCATGCATGAATGAGGACTTCCAGTTTTCTTCCCCGAGCGTAGGATCTACATTTCCTGTCGTAGGCATAAGCGTAAGCCCGGCAAGCACCCAACAATGAATTTGAGGGAACCCTAGAACTTCTGTGGAATTATAATTATATCCGCCGCCAAATTGATTGCGGTTGCGTGTCATTGGGGCTGCTCCGATCATACCAAAAGGCTGATTACCTGTTATAAAAAAGAAATATCGTCCTTTTGTAGTTTCGATAAACGGATCTACCTGTGAAACAAAGTCTTCGCATGCTTCCGCCGGTGGATAAACTTCAATTTCTGACAGGCCAATATAAGAGCCAACAGCATCATTGGCTACAAATTTCACCCAGCGAACCTTTTTCGGTTCAAACTCTACAACTTTCGGAGTACCATCATTAGGAATCCCCACCACTCCGATTCTGCTGCCGTCGCTAAAATACAAATCTCCTCCGGCTGTATGAGCATCTTTATTCGGACGATCATACAATATGATTCGTGAAATCGTAACTTCTTCTTCCCAATCAAGCTGTATCCATGGAAAAGGTAATTGCTGCCAGTGAGGCATGATTGCACCAGAAACCCATTCTCCTGCATTATCCAAATGTATAAGTCCATCAATCGCCTTAGACGGGCCACTGTCCGAGTCTCGGGACGACGAAGCTGTTGCAGTCGCCCGAATGGCAATATTACCTGTACCTGCAAATACCGGTAATGCCATCCAAACGATACAAAGAATACTAATGATCTTTTTTTTCATATGTCATTTATTATAATATTATTTTTTAGCGTTTCGCATTCGAAGTTTTAAGGACCTTCAAAATACAAGGAAGTACAAGTTCTTTTTGCGCCGTAAGATTAGGATGAATGCCATCCGGCACATAATTACGGAATTCTTTCTCCCCTTTGCTGAGAAGTTTCATCCAATATCCATAATGATCTATCAAACTAATATTTAATTTTTTAGCTTCTTTCCGATACATATCATAATAAAGCTCAATATCCGGTCTTTGCGCCTTATGCTCTGCTATTGGCATATTCATCACTTGAATCAGAATCGAACATTCAGGATATAACTCCCGGATTCTGTACACCATATATTCAAGATTTAGTCTTGCAGCCTCTATGGAAGTGGTATACGGCAAATAGGCATCATTCATTGCAAATTCAATGATTACCATATCAGGCTTATATTCTAAAACCCTCTCACGCAGATTTTCGACTCCCCAAGTAGACCACATCGCAGCTTGTGCACTATTAATGACTTCAACAGTTCCGGGATAGAGCATATTCAAACTATCCTCTAACATTGCCGGCCATCCTTCCTTGGATGCAGAAAGGCTCGTACCATATATGACAATTCTCTGATTCTCGCCGTCTACAAGCTTTTTAATGACTTTGTCTTGAGCTGATAGTGGCAATGATGCCACTATCAAAACAATTATCACAGAAAGATACTTAATGTATTTTTTCATTTTCCTACCCACACCTCTTTCACATCAGTAAAATTATAACGTTTTATACTGCTAAACGATTTTGATGTACGGGCTCCGAAACGAAGGAAATAAGGCCGTTTGTAAGAACCGTCAATCTTTTGAGGATCTCCTGTTCCACCATTCCACCCATTAGGGTAACCGGTCCGAATTGTCAGGATATCTCCGAGAGTATAATTCCGCAAATCGGCCTGTGTTAAATTGGTAGATAATTTTGTACTATATGCCCCTGGAGCATTGCTCACATAATCTATCTGGCTAACAAACAACCATGCTTCCTCAAGAGGCTGCTGATAATCCGGATTATCAGTACCCCGGGTTATTTTCACCTGAACCTCAAAGGTTCCATCATCTTTCAATACAGGTTCTCCCACCCATTGTACCCGGAGCAGCGGTTCTACAAAATAATTCTTTTTCACCACTCCTTCAAGGTCTATGATTTCTTCGGGCAGTGGAACAAAAGGCCCCTCTGGAATGATCCCATAAGTCCCCTTGAAGATCTTAGTATTATTGAAAGTACCATCACGTTTCGCAAAAAAATCATAAGGAACAGGATTGTCACTCCAACTGTATTCCATAAGACGGATACGGATACCACCATGTTCTATAGCCGTACTTGCAGCTGTTTGAATTGGCTCATTTGTATCTTTATCTATAAATGCACCTTGAAAAGTTTCTGCCGGAGGGTCATAATTATCATTTCCACATGAAGTAAAAATGAAGATAGCTGCTAATGTCCAAAAATAATATATAATCTTTTTCATAATTCTGTTGTATTTAGTAGGATACCACAATCCAATTAATAACCCTGATTCTGTCTACAGTTAGAATTTCTCGTAATTTCAGCCGGATCAATTTTCTGATAATATTGTCGTGGTTCAAAAGAGAAAATATAGGGTTCCATCGTCACACCGTTTTGGCTTCTTGGCTCGGTATACTTCACATCAAGAAAATAGGCATCATCTTCCACCGAGAAGAAAGGACATAGGATGCGATACTTGCGGTCTTTTTGTTCAGCTTCCGTATCTATTATCCTCCATCTTTTCAGATCCCAATATGTCTTATTCTCAAAAGCTAATTCTTTGCGACGCTCTGTGCGAATTATATCACGACTTTTTTCATCGGCCAAAAGAGTCGAGGATAGTTCCGTTGCTCCAGCTCTTTTTCTTATGGAATTGATAGCTTCTGTTGCAATAGAGAGATAGCTTTCCCCCTTCGCATCAGCAACTTCTCCTAAAGAAACAAGTTCCCATGCCGCTTCTGCACGATTCAGAAGTACTTCCGCATAACGAATCTCTATCCATGGTTGAGATGAATAATTTCCTCCATTAAGAGCCTTGGGATCGGGATTCATATATTTTCTCAAATAGAAACCACTAAGGTTACCATAATCCCAATTGGAAACCGGTCCACTTGCGCCGGAACGTCTCATTTTTCCAGCGTATATATCTTTCTTATCCGGATATCTGTCAGCAAGGTCATTCCAATATTTCGAACCACTTTTCAACTGGACAAGATAAGAATCATCATTATTTTGGCTGAATGAATTGACTAATTTCACTGTGTTTTCATCAACTGCCACATTATAATTTGAAGAATAATTATCAGATTCTTTCAAGAGAGCCCCCATCGTGTTGACAGATTTACCTGTCAATATACCTCTCCGGAGTTCAATAGTTTCACCCTTGAATTCAGACATTGGAAGAATTACCGTCGCAGCCAAACGCGGCTCACAATTCTCAAAAGCATCTAACGGTGACTCATAAAGTTTATAGTGTCCATTATCATCAAAGTTCTCAAATTTCCCATTGATATCTTTATTGTCAAACTCAAACATTTCCACGAAATCCAAAGTTGGGCACACCTCTGAATTGTTATCTCCATTAGATGTCTGCATCGGTTGAGCAGAATTATCGAACTGATGCAAAAACTCAGGATCAATATAGTATCTTCCAAAGATAGTTTCATAAGTATCCTCCAGGAATATTGCTGTGAAATTATCTATTTGAGCTTGCCTGTTATTTCCGGACCATTTATCCATATATAGACGATATCCTCCCTCATCTACTATTTGAGATGCTTCATATGCTGCCTTGAAGTAACCGACTGCCTTCTCTTGAGGAATTCCGCATACACGTACTCCATTAACCGGAGCATAATTTACAGTATTATACTTAGCAATAGAACCAGCATGAAGCATTATGCGTGACTTAAGAGCTGCCGCTGCATATTTGTTGGCACGTCCTTTTTGATTACTTTCCGGAAGTAATTCTATAGCTTTATCAAGATCTGCCCCAATAAAGTCCCAGGTATCCTCTTCAGAAGCTCTGAAAAGCTTTGTATCCTCAAACGATACTGACGCCGGATAATCTATGACTTTATCAACAACCGGTACACCACCATAGCGTTTCACAAGAGAATAATATACCATAGACCGTATGAAATAGGCCTCTCCAAGAAAACTGTTAGCCTGGGCTTCCGTATAGTTTGATGCATATTTAGGTAAAACCTCCAATAATAAGTTAGCTGCCCTTATATAAGAATAAGCCTGATTCCAATACCCCACAGCCTCGTATTCATTACCGGCAGCATCTCTGCCAATAGCCTCGCCTGTACGACATGAAGGCTGAGCATAAATCGTCCACGCATAATTAAAGGGTGGATTACCTTCGTAAGCATAACGGAAATCTTCTAATGGAAGATTCATGTACATACCGGAAATATAACTAAGCGTTCCTGCCTCATTGGCAAAAAGATCCTCCTCGTTCACAACATTCACAGGAGACATGTCCAAGTCCGTGCATGAAAACATGACACTGGCACACATTATTGATACTATTGTTTTCAGTTTCATATTAATTTTATTTAGAATTTAAAGTTAAGACCAAGCGTAAATGTTTTACTAATCGGGTAAGAATAAGCCGTATCTGCACTATATTCAGGATCCAAATATTTCAAGCTCGTAAATGTCAGCAGGTTATATCCACTGAAATATACTCTTATACCTTGTACATTTATATTTTGCAACCATTTCTTAGGCAGACTATAACCGATTTCAAGATTCTTCAGACGAATGTATGAGGCATTCTGAAGATGGAAATCAGAACTCTGATCGGGAAGCGTTCCTGTATATGCGTAATGCCCCTTAACCCAATTTGTTGAAGGATCATACGGATTTGCAAGAGGATCTTCCGGATGCCAGCGATCCATATATTGAGCAACAGCACCATCTCCCCAAAGAGGCTGATACAGAATACCTTGTGGAGAAACATACGTTTTACCTGCTCCTTGAAACAACATTGAAATATCGATTCCCTTCCATTGAGCAGAGAAAGTTAAACCAAAGTTAAGAAGCGGAACAGAACTTGAATTAACAAGAGGATGTTTATCCAGTTCAGAGAATACACCATCCCCATTCCAGTCAAGGTATTCGTAATCTCCCAATATAGAGCCCCTTGCTATAAAGATAGGATTATGCCAGATTTCATCCCAGCTTTCCAATCGTCCGGCTCCCTCTATACCCCAGGTTATATTATTATAACGATTGCTGGTATTATTTTTCCAGTTTTCATACGAGTTACCGGCACGGCTCGTTTCTACATGCGTATTTTTAGTTCTTGTATAAGCAATGTTTCCTTTAATTTGATAATAGAAATCGTTGACATGGTGTCTGTGAGTAAGTTCTATTTCAAAACCTTGGGTCAAGTCGCCATTAAGATTTTCCTGAGGAAGTGTTGCTCCAACAACACCCGGAAGAGAACCGGCACGTGTAGTCAAAAGTCCACTTCGTCTTCTATTAAAGTATTCTGCTGTTACGCCAAGAAGTCCATTCCAGGCCTCCGCATCTATTCCGACATTGAACGTTCTTGACTCATACCAAGTAATTGCTTTATTGGGAATACCGGTGCTTGTGGAAGTACTGATATATTGCCCATCAAAAACCGAACCACCATCTGATGGATATTTATATCCGGTAATATGTTGATAACGAGCTGCGCTATCATCTCCCAGTACTCCCCATGAAGTTCTTATCTTGAAATTATTAATAAAATTAAGTGGAGATTCTTTCCAGAATTTTTCTTCAGAGATTCGATAACCAGCTGATACAGAAGGAAACACTCCCCAACGGGTCTCCTTTGGGAAAAGAGAGGAAGCTTCGTGGCGAAAAGCAAATTCAGCAATATACTTCCCGGCGTAATCATAATTCAAACGTCCTACCAAAGCTCTATTAGCATTGTCATAAAGAACGGACTGATCAGCATTTTGATTAAATTCCTGGTTGGTAGTAATGCCTGCAAAAACTTTATCCATGTCCAAAGCAACCTGTCGACTTCCATAGAAATTATCGCCAACTTTGTGTTGATTCTCTATAAGGATCAATGCTCCCACATTGTGCTTGCCAAAATTATTGTCATAGCTGAGGCGCGCCTGCCATAAATTATTCTGTTTAGAATAGAAATAACGGGAAATCTTATTAGGAGCTGCCGTTTGTGCACCTTTCACAATGGCATTCCCTGATGTATCATAAAGATTATATGCTTTACGATATTCATCATCATTATTAGCAATATAGTCATAACTATACATTCCGCTAACAGAAAGTCCCTTAACCCATGGAATATCCCATGTAAGAGATGCATTAGACTGAAACCATTTACTCTGATAAGTACAATGTCCGGTCAGATCGGTATCCATCAAAGCAGCAGGGTTGTAGCCTGCCGGATTAAAGCGACTTGCATACATACCTTTTTCCTCATCATACCATACCGGTTCAAGAGGTGATGACAGCCATCCTTCATAAATAATCGCACCTGAATTAGCTGGAGAAGATTCTCTCTCATCCATCATTCCTGAGATGTTAAGATCAAACTTCAAATTGTTAGTTACATTAGCAGAAATGTTACTTCTAAGATTGAATTTTTCATAGTTGATAGCATTGGAACGCAAGTAGCTCTCCTGATATTGATACCCGGCACTTGCAAAGTACGTCACTTTATCTCCCCCACCTGAAATATTTATACTATGCTGAGTTTGCGGAGCTGAGTTTCTGAAAAGTTCATTTTTCCAATTCGTTCCCCGCTTGATACCATTGCGATAATCAGCTATCTCCTCAAGAGAATATGTCCTGTTGGCACTTTCATCCACATTGTGGATCACCTTCTCATTGACAAGGGTCATAATATCAGCTGCTTCTACAAGATCAGGAAAGTTCGTCGGCACCTGCCATGTCATATTTCCGGAATAAGACACATTCGCATGTCCTTTAGTTCCTTTCTTTGTCGTTATAAGGATCACCCCATTAGCGGCTCGCACTCCATAAACAGCAGCAGAAGCATCCTTCAGTACTGAAATACTCTCAATATCTTCTGCATCTATTTTAGCCATATTATCTCTCGGCACGCCATCAATAATAACAAGAGGAGTTCCAAAACCACGAATATCCATCTTATTGGTGAATTGCCCGGGTTCAGAAGTATTTTGTACAATACGTAAACCAGGAATCTTACCGGTAAGCATATTCTGAAGATTCTCATTTTTCGTAGTTACTATTTCCTTATTCTGTATAGCAGATACCGCTCCGGTCATAGTCACTTTTTTCTGTACGCCATAACCCACAACAACCACCTCTTCAAGCTCTACATTATCTTCTTGCAGCACAATTTTATACTTTTGAGGTTGGGCAAGTACAGTGAATTGATACTCCCGATAACCAATACTGGAAACCTTCAGTACTTTCCCCACAGCCGCTTGCATTGTAAAGTCTCCATCCACATTAGAAATACAACCATTTGATGTATTGGCAGGATCAATAACGACAGCACCGATTACAGGTATTCCGGCAGCATCAACAATAGTACCGGAAACCGTCATTGTAGTCCCATTTTGTGCATGAATCTCTATCGCTGATGCGATAAAAGCCACGCAAATAAAAACCTTTAAAAGGTTAGACAAATGTTTTTTAAGTTTCATAAATACGTTATTATAAGGTTAAACATCATTTTTAGTTAATAATAAATATCTAAACTCATTAAAATTCTTTCCATCCCGATAAATATTCATAAGAGTATCTACCGTTCTACACGAAATGTAGCAGACGATCTAATATCATCAGAAGCAGTACCTACAAGAATCTGAAATTTACCCGGCTCCACAACCCATTCATGGCGTTCAGGAGTATAGAAACTCAGTGCTTCTTTTCCAATTGTAAAATTCACTTTTACAGTTTCTCCCGGAGCAAGATTCACCTTCCTGAATCCCTTAAGTTCTTTAAGCGGACGAGGTAATGATGACTCCATATCCATAATATACAATTGCACAACTTCTGCCCCCTCTCTATTTCCCGAATTAGTTATCGGGATTGTGACAGTTATATTGTCAGTACTTTTTATAGTTTTTTTATCAAGTGTAATTTTTCCATAATCAAATGAAGTATAGCTGAGTCCATGCCCGAAAGCGAACAAGGGTTTAATTTTCTCTTTCTCAAACCACCTGTATCCCACGAATATACCTTCTTTATATTCCACAGTCTCACCATCACCCGGATATGCATTAAATGCATGAGCGGCATTATCTTCTATTTTCACAGGAAATGAGAAAGGTAATTTTCCGGACGGATTGACTTCACCGAACAAAACATCCGCTATTGCATTACCGGCTTCTGTACCTCCATACCACGCCTGAACTATAGCCGGGACTTTCTTATGCCAAGGCATAGCATAAGCATTTCCACAAACCATCACTGCCACTAAAGACGGATTTACTACACTCAGGTCGGCTATCAACGCATCCTGTTCATATGGAAGGTTATAAGATTCTCTATCCACTCCCTCACAATCCATATGCAGATTCTTGTTCATTCCACCTATATACAAAACAATATCTGCTCCTTTGGCCGCCTTCACCGCCTCTGTATGCAAACTATCGTTTACTGATTTTGAAGCAGTTGACGAATACCCCGGTTGATAGTCTACCTCGATCCTACCAGCAACATATTTGCGAATCCCTTCAAGAGGTACGACCTCATATTTTGATTTCGCTTCTGAAGATCCGCCATCCCGGCTCATCATTTTCACAGCATTCTCACCGACCACAAGTATCCTATTTAAAGATCCAATATTTACCGGTAGAATTTTATTGTTGTTTTTCAAAAGAACAATCCCCTCCTCAGCAATTTTGCGTGCAGCCATTGCATGTTCCTCCGAAGCAAGAGTTCCCCATGGACGTCCTTCCGACATATTAGTCCGATACATCATCCGTAAAACTCGTCTGACTTTTTCATTCAAGACCTTTTCACTTGTCTCATTTTGTTTCAGCAATTTTAAGTAGGGCTTGCCGAGGCGGTAATTCTGAAATGCCTCCAGCGAACCAAGATCCGTTCCGAACTCCATATCTAATCCATTATCTATAGCCTCCTGAGTATCATGAGTACCACCAAAATCTGAAACAACTACTCCATCGAATCCCCATTCCCCACGTAATACATCGTTTAGAAGATAAGAATTATGACAGCAATATTGACCATTAAATTTGTTGTAAGCTCCCATAACGGCCCACACACCAGCTTCCTGTACGGCAGCTTTAAAAGCCGGAAAGTAGATTTCGTGCAATGTACGTTCATCCACAATAGTATTTATCGTCGTACGCTTGGTTTCCTGATTATTAACTGCAAAATGTTTTACACAAGCTGATACATGGTTTTCCTGTACACCTTTAATATATGAAACAGCCATCTTTGATGTGAGATACGGATCCTCACCCATATATTCAAAGTTGCGACCATTCATTGGGGTTCTGAAGATATTCACAGCAGGCCCGAGAAGCATATTTTTATCTCTATACAGAGCCTCTTCACCAAGGCTTTTTCCGAAAAGATGTCCCATCTCTGGATTCCATGTTGCAGCAAGACATACGAGAGCGGGGAACGCCGTACATGAATCACTGGACATCCCGGCATGAATCCATGTTTGCCATACCATTTCGGGCCGTAATCCCGACGGACCATCCGACAAATTATTTTCCGGAATGCCTAATCTTGGGACACCTGCCGAACCGTAGCTCCTGTCAGCATGAAGCAATCCGACTTTTTCTTCCAGAGTCATACGAGACAAAGCATCATCAATGCGTTCTTCTATCGGCTTTGAAGCATCTCTATATATAGGTATCTCTTGAGCTCGAAGACTAACAGGAAGAGTTGCTATCGCAACAAGCATACTAATCTTTCTTATTGAAAATTTCATCTGTTTTGGGTTAATATTCATAATTCACACTTTATTTTAGATATTCATATATTTTCCTGCAGTTATAATATATTTGATATTTAATTCCTACCAGACATACCCACTTTGACCTGGGATACATAAACTCACTTTCATTCAGCAAACCAAAGTTTCTATATATATGTTCATACATATATATGCAGCAAAGATAAATAATAAATTTAAAAAGCAAAAACAAAACAAAGATTTTATATCTAAAAAATAAAGAAAGCTCAAAAG
>ENA-UEQB01000842-UEQB01000842.1-human-gut-metagenome-genome-assembly--contig:-NODE-842-length-28444-cov-6.064476_pt1 | contig 28444 bp, 32 predicted proteins | sample MGYA00242901_ERZ507918 | MGnify/ENA primary metagenome ERZ507918 (study PRJEB26167, sample SAMN06115405) | human gut metagenome | host: Homo sapiens | place: China:Sichuan | collected 2016-04-06... | reverse complement strand
ATATTCTGAAACAGCCTGTTTTCTATATTACATTGTCTTTATTATTTACTGAACAAGTGTTCAATACTAATAAAGCATATTTCAGGAATCACTTCTTGAACGTGTAGCCTGTATCCTTATATCTGTCTACACCCTTAGAGGTGTCTTTAGGGCTGTGTTTATCTTCAGTAACCATCACACCCCCGATATTGGACGTATAGAATCCATACAGGGATTCCATAGACTCCTCTAGCCATTCTTCGGTTAGTTCTTTAATACCTTCATCAGCATCTACGCCCATGAAGTCCACAAGGTATTTAACTCCGATTGCCAGAGCATCGAGACGGTCATCATGAATAAGGGCACCCCTATCAACAGTGATACGAGTGAGCTGGTAGAAACAAGCATATTTGTAGTCAGATTCGGGTACAGTAGAGTAGTCATTCCTGATGCACTCAGGCGTGACACACATTTTATGGTTAGAGATTACAGGTTCAAGAGTGTCGATGATTCGGAGTTCTTTTTGCCCTGAGGATTTAACTTCAGTTAATCCACAGTTAGGGTAAGTTTTCTTTAAGACTGGCTCAAAGAGCTTAAGGTACATACCGTCGCCCCAGTTACCCTCAATGACTACTTCATTGACTTTGTACTTCTTAGCTACCTTAGCTAACTTATTGAGGACTACATCAGAATAGCCTCCTAAAAATCCACCTACTTCCATTACGTAGATATACCCATTAAGGTAATACAGGACTGCATAACCTGTTTCGTCTTTCGATTCTATGAAATTTCAACAGCTTTCCACCCTTTATGATGCTTACGGGTTCCCTTAGCAACCTTACGAAGGTTCTGAGGTGTAAGCTCATGTTCCCTACAGAACTCCACAAGAGATTCTGGGGTGTAGGTGTTACCATCTGGGTCTGTAATAAGATAACGCTTACCAGTACCGTAGTTATGGGGCATATCCCCCTTCTTAAACCTAGTATCAAAGCACTCTCTACATACAGTACCCGTTCTACGTTTAGGCATAGGCTTGTCACACATGGGGCATCTAACGGTAGCGACATTGCCACCTGCCATTCTGTTCCAACCCATATTTAGCTCAGGTCTCAACAAATATTCCATGTTAAGAGCTTCAGCTTTAGGGAGCATCTTAATAAGAGTTATCTCAACATTCTCTCTACCAAGTTTCCTAAGGATTTCTCCTACAGGACGCGTTGAGCAGAAGTGCTGTGAGAGTCTATAACTCAAAGATCTTCTAGTAATGCCTACATATCCACTTGATAGGTCGTTATTACCTTTTTCATGGATGTGGTACACTTTGTACAAACGGGTTTTAGTTCTAAAGTTGTTGAGTTTCATATTTATGTTTAGTAGTTGTTAATTACTTTCTTATGGTCGCCCATAAGTCCAGACTATATCTTTTTCACCCCTGTTTCCCACTAACACTTAGCGGTACATAATAGTCGTTACACCTTCCTAAATTAGGCTTGGCTCGGTATTATCTCTTAGAGACGTTCACCGAATTTAAGGGTTTTATTTAAGGACGAGGCAAGACAGTTCACCACGTCCAGACGGGTCAACACATAGGATCTTATGTGTATAAGGCACAACCTCATTAGAGGATGTATGATAGTAGAAGTAAGAGTCTCCCTTAAGGCCCATCGTAGGACACTCATCAACTGGAACCCTCTTAGAAGGCTCAGGAAGCCACGTGAGCTTCATTGGAGCCTCGTCTAAGGGGAACATACCTACGATGAGGTCACGAAGCCGTAGAGGGTACTTATCAGCGTCTGAGAGGGTCGTATCGAGCATGAACTGCAGAGCGAAGCCTGCCTTACGATAAGAGAGTTCACGCTTCTGTAGATCCTCTTCAGAGAACCTAAGAGGGTCTGTAGGTTTACCTGCCCAATGCTTAGGATCCTTGTCGTACTTGTCAGCAATGATAGAGGCCAATCTATCGCCATAGGATGCTCTATGAGAGTCATCATAGGGGTACCTAGCGGGATAGATTACAGCCGTGTATCCGCGCTCCTGTAGCTCGTTATAGAGGCTCATCTCGTTCTGAGGGGTACCCAGATAGATGATCTTTTTATCTGCACCGGGCTTTAGGACAGCGTCGAACTCCTTCACGAGCTCGAATAGCTGGTCTCTAAGAACCTGAGTGAAGGAGTTACTCGGCACCTCAACGTCATCCGCTACGATGATGTCTGCACGGGAACCCGTTAGCTGGCCCTTAATACCCACAGACTTAACCGAAGGTGAATGGTCGGGCAAAGCAGGGCCAACATCGAAAAGGTTCTGAGTATCTCTCTGGCCCTCTCTAGCCTTTAGGTGGCTCAGAAAAGGCAATTCATTGATGATCTTCTTAATAAACGTAGCATTAGCGTCTGCTCGTTCTTTATTAGCAGACACCACCATGATCTTAGTCTGAGGATCTCTCCAGAGACTCCAGACAACGTATGCACACGTAATGAATGACTTGGCTACACCACGGAAACCCATTAGGATCATTCGGTCACTAGGGGGGTTCTGGAGTAGCTTTGCAATGTCTACCTGCAGTGGAGTAGGAGAAGGCAAACCGATCGACTTCCAAACCAAAGAAGTAAAGAGAGGGAAGTTCTCATAGTAAGGGAGTAGAGCTTTAGCTTCTTTCTCAGTTAACACTCATGTCTCCCCTATAGGAATTCTCGAAGTTCTCCCTAGTAGCCTTCAGGAGCTTACTGAGTGCATTCTCTTCACCGTCTCCAGCCTTAGGGACACAGTCAATACCATTACGTTCAAGCTCCTTAATGATTGCATTGTAGAGCTGTGGAGACCTCTTATCGGGGTTCCTAAGGTCATTAAGCATGTTCTGAAGCATCTCCTCATGGATGTTCCCTAGGAGGCTCTCAAGTCCTTTATAGTCCATTGTTCTTTTCCTTTCTTCTCTTTTCTAACCAAGGTTCTACCCAATGCTTTTTAATCATTGTGCAGATACCAACAAAAGTATAGATAATTGTGATGACGTACACCCAATCACTAAGGGGTAACCCGAGAATCACAGCACTGGATACTGCCAACGAAGGAGCTACCTGTGCTATGTTCTCTGCTAGGTTACCCGATTCCTCATCAAGGGAGTTCATTCGTCAAAGAACTGCTCAAAGTTAGCTTTCTTGAACCCAGTGCCCTTTAGGAGCTTACCGTCAGCCCTAAATTGAGGGTTGTAATTACCCTCACTGTCATAGAACTTACTGGAGTATTCAGACACCAGTTCATTCATACCTTTTTCAAGGTCATAACTGCAAGCATTAGCATACTGGATACAAACCCAAAGGAGATCACAGAGTTCCTTCATGTCGTTAGGAGTGCTAGGCTTTTCAGCGAGAAGCTCCTTATGCTCCTCATTGATCCACTCAATGTAGAGACTACGGAGGTCTCGGGTGTTTCGGTTTTCGTGAGTGGCAACCAGAAGGTCATTAAGGACAGACTGGACATTGCCCATAGTAATCGTAGTATTCTTCATTTTATTTTATATCCTCTCTTTACATACTCTTTCGTTCGTTAATCTCAGCCATCTTTGCATCGTTCATGCGGGAGTTACCGTTGATGTTAGAGTAACCCAAATAACCACAGACACGGGAGATGACAGACAGGTTACTAGAACCACAATAGGGGCACTTATTGCCCACATTAAAGCTATGTTGATGACAATCCTCACAGTAAGCCGCATCAAAGTTCACACCCTGATAGAACCCATGAGCCATACCTCGAAGGATCGTGCTCGTGAGAGCCAGCTTATTCTCAGGGTTGTCAATACGGACATACTGGATGTGACCTCCCTCAATAAGATGGAAAAGCTCAAACTCAAGATCTTGCTTTTCAAAGGGAGTAATGTCGGCAGACACGTGGATATGGAAGGAATTGGTGAAATAGGACTTGCCCTCAAATTCATCCTTAAGGTTATTCTTTGCACAATACTCATGGTACTGAGTCATCTGAGTGCCACAAAGGGACTCTGCAGGGGTACCATAGAGTGCATAGAGATAGCCGTCTTCCTTCTTAAACTCCTGCACTGCATCGTAGATGAACTTAACGACATCCTTAGCCGCCTTCTGTCCCTCAGGAGTCTGAAGATCCTTACCACCGGTAAAGAGAATAGCAAACTCATTCAAGGCAGAGATACCAAAAGATGCAGTCATGTACTTAGTAAGCTCACCAACTTCATCTTCAGGATTAAGGAAGCCCTTATATAAACCTCCCTGACAGAATGCCATAGGATTCGTACTAGCCTTGACATGCTTGAGCATCTCATAGCGGCGCTTAAGGAACCCTCGAACCTGTTCAAGGTTCACCCTAAGTTCATTCCAGAAGTCGCCCTTAGATGCCTTATAGATCAACGGAAGGTTGAGAGACACGGCACCAATGTTGCATCGACCAACGGACACATACTCGTTAGTCTCAGGATCCTTCCAAGGAGTGAGGTACGCCCTGCAGCCCATCGGGTGAATCACACACTGCTTATTCGATGCTCTATAGGTTTCAGACACAGTACCATTAGGAGCGTTAATAGCCAGAAAATCAGGGTACATGCACTTGCTGGAGCATTCAACAGCCTTCTCGAACACGTTAGCGTGCTCATCACTGCCGTGTTGTTCCCAATCATAGAGATACACGAGCTTAGGGAACACAACCTGTTTACCCCCATGGCCTTTCATGCGGGTCTCAAGGATGGTCTCACAAATCACCTCAAGAAACTCCTTGTCATACTCAGGGAGATCATTGCTCCACTCACCAAACGTAAGCGTAGTGAATGCAAAGTCACCACGAGAACACGGAACAGTGTTTAGCTTTAGTTCAAGAGACTGGAAGCCCTGCCCCAACTCACGCTTGAGTTCTTGCATAGCCATCGCGCATGCTTCATCGAACTCCATATTGCACTGGTCAAAGTATTTCTTAAACGCATGGTCATACGTTTTCTTAGCATACGGGAGGAGCGTCTTGTCAATCTGAGGGATAGTGAATCCACCAAACTGCTGTGCGGTAGCTACAAGGGTGATGTCACCAATCACCTGAAGGGCACTAAGGACACTCGTAGGCTCCGTATAGGTGACATTGGACATACTAAAGCCACCCTTAAGAACAGTAGCCATGTCAAAGAGGCAACAGTTGATGGAACCAAAGATCATATCTCGAAGGTCATGGATGTAATACTTACCGACCTTAGTAGCCTCTTTCTCTTCCTTAGTAAGGTAGAACTGCTTGTACAGTTGCTTAGTCAGATAGCCCTTAATGAGGGAGCCTTTGGTAGACACAAGGGAACTGTCGAAATTAGCGTTTTCCTTGTCCCCCAAAAGGAGGACAGTGTCAGCCTCGTTCTTAACAGCTTCGAAAGCCTTGGCATACGTGTTCTTGTAGTCTCTGAATTCCTTATAAGACTCTCCGATCTTCGGTGCGTACTTACAAAGAGCTTCAATGACAATAGAGTGGAGCTTATCAGTAGGCACCTCGTCATAGGTGCTGTAGACAAGGCTCTCGATATAGCCCCTAATCTTACCAATGTCATACTCAGAGTACGTAGCGTTAGCCCTCTGGGCGGCCTTATGGATAGCTACTTTAATCTTATCCCAACCCCATCCTTCGTGGGTACCATCTTTCTTAATTACTTCCAGTTCCATAGTGTATTTAGTTATTTAATTAGTGTTACTCTTAACCGTGAACTGCTCATTAGCAAACTGCTTTACGGCAGTGACTTCCTCAGAAGTAAGTTCACTAGTAATATTAGCATAAATCTTCTCGGTTACGTTGTTGTCTTCGCTATACACGATGACATCAAAGGTAACCGTAGGAATGTCGGGTTTCGTTGTAAAGAATGCCTTACGGTTCTCATACTCACAGGCACCTACATTGCCATCCCAATAAACTTGTATATTCATTTACTTAATCTGTTAGATAGGTTCAGTAGTCCTACGGTAATTACTTTGCGTAAGTCCTTTAGGACTACTGAAACCCCTGAATTACTTGCTCTTCTCAATGCTAATGGGGTAGTACAAAGCCTTTAGGGCATCCTTATAGGCTCGGATGTCTCCCTCAGTATGGTAAGACTCCTTGTTACGCTTCTCAATAGCTTCAAGAAGTTTATGCTTAGCCATCATAAAAACATTATCTTCCCACTTTTCATCAATCATCTTTGTATTTCTCCATAATATTAATTAGTGCTTCACCATCAGACTTATCGAACTTAAACCCGAGGTATTCAACAGCACCGCTCTTATCGAAGGCACTGTTGATAAAACCCTTAGCAACATCAATGTCGAGTCTGTTGTTTTCATCGACGATACCCACCTGTTTGAGCATAGGCAGATACTTACCGATGAGGGTATCTGCCTGATGCAGGACAAGGAACGTACCCCCTCCAAGAATCCACTTCATCGTGGAGGGGGCACTGGGCATCAGTCGAGTATCTACGAACTCAGGGAGCACCTGAGAGAGCTTACTCAAACTGATCTTCATAAGCTACTACCTTATGCCGTAGGCGTAGTCGTGGGGGCAACCCAAGAGTTATGCAGAGGCATAGGCGCAGGGCAAATAGCAGAAGCAGGAACAATGGTCTTAGTGATGTTGTTCAGGGTACCCATCATGCCAGCAAGGGTGCCATCAAGGCAACTGAACTTAGCCTGAGTCGTAAGAGCAAGCTCATTAACCTTACCAAGAACAATCTGTTCACGAAGTTCCTGCTTTTCACAGCAACACTTAAGTTCCGCCTGAAGTTTAGCGAGCTCAACACGGTTGTTAGCCGCTTCATCAGACAGAGGCTTAAGGTATGCAAAGGTTTCATCACGGAGCCTACGGTTATCCGTAAGAGACTACATATAGACTTCCTTAGCATTCTTATCAGAGTAGTTCTCAGCCTTCAGCTGACTGTTCTCTGCCTGAAGAGCAGACACTACGTTCTGATTACCACCACCGAGGAGACCACCAAGGAGACCATTGCCGTTATTAGAGCTATTGAGAACGCCCAGAGCAAGACCTGCAATACCAGTACCGAGACCAGCACCAGCAACACCCTTAGAAGCAAATTCAGCCATAATTAAACCCTTTCTAGCATATAGCTAGAGTTATAGATTAGTAGCTTAGGTTAAACTAGAATGCTCTAAGGCTATAGCTACTGAAAAGCCTAGCATTCTGAGAGGTAATTTAAAGTGCACCTCTCTGGGCACTATAAGTAATCTAAATGAGAACCTTAGGGGATCCCAACTTTAGCCAGTCCGAGGCTCGGGGTTCTTTCAGTGTCCCCACTGAACACTTTGGGCACCACGGGCCACTCAACGTCTCTAGGGAAACCACTCTGAAGAGTGATGTCCCTAAGAGCCTTTCTGTAGCTCTTAACGACCTCAAGAGTCTCAGGATCAGTAGGATAGTCAGGCATCATGTACCAGTCAGTTTCTGCGATCCTTCTGTCTCTCTCAGCTCTCACTTGCTCCGCCACCTCTTCGTCGGTCGGCTCGTGAACCGTAACGATCTGGAACCGACGTACGCCGTTCTGCGGCTCTATCTCGTCGATGGACGCTACGCCTCCAGCGTTGCACCACATCGCCGCTTCAGGAGGATATTCGCCTTCGAAAATTTGTCCGATAGTAAAAACCATTTCTTCACTCCTTAAAAACCAACAGCCGACCATGAGACAGGGGACGACTTACCCATGTAGCCGGAGCTACCTGAACCCGCCCACGTATTTAATATAGTGCATGACGTCTTTTTCTTGTTGTGAATCTTAATTGCAATCACGGCATCATTTACTCCATCCGCTAAGGAGGCGCCCATGATACAGTAATAAGTATTCGAGAATGCTAAATTGAACACTAAAGAAGCTCCTGTTGAACCGTATGGGTACACAAGCCCACCTTGCTCAATCAACCCACTATTCCATACGCGATACCATTCAGTTCCACTACTCCACGATCTAATAACATAGTCTTTCGGCGTCGGAATCGCACTAACGTCTGCCTGTACCTGTGCAACGGCACTCATAACGTTAGATACGTCCACAGAACCAAGGTTCGTCGCCTGCCCTGCTACGACAACGCAAATCATCCACTCGTGAGACTCGGGTTGTACGGTAGTTGAGCGACCATAGATTGCGTTGGATCTGGAGGCATCAAACCTAATTTGATATAAATTGTCACCTGAAGTCGAACTAATTTGAAGGTTACTACCAACCTTAGTGCTATTGTAGAAAGCCCCCGACGCTTTGCCAGTAGAATTAGTAGCACCAACATTGTCTCTCGGAGAATACACACTCGTAATATTCGGCAACCCTTCCTTAGAATAATTCCCAACATTAGCACTGGCAATAGCAACCTGCATGAAAGGAGCGAACTTAGGCGTTCTGAACGTCGTCGATCCGTCACCTTGTGAGTAGTACGGACAATAACCGCCGTTAGCGGACGCAATACTCTGCCATTCCGTTTCAGTCTTTACCCAACCCTTAGAGGCCGCATAGGCGAAGAAGTCATTGTAAAGAGCACGATTGTAGGTTGCGCCGTTACACCGGATCGCACCATCAGGCGGAGTCTGGAACGGCCACGCGAATAGATGACCGAGCGGGAGGGCACCGACCTTTACATTACCAGAGTCATCAGGTGTAATATCGTTCACACTAAGGACGACTTTAGGCATGTCCGTAATCTGAGACACCGTATGCGTGTGGGACTCGTTAGCCTTGCCTGCAAGACCAGTGTTAACGTCAGTTGTCTTAGCATACGGTGCAAGCGTATTACTAAGGTCAGTAATCTGGACACTTGTGTGAGTATGACTAGACGGAGCCTTTCCTGCCAATGCTGTATTAAGCCCAGTAATCTGAGCCGTAGTGTGAGTATGGCTAGATGGAGCCTTGCCTGCTAGAGCAGTATCAAGCCCTGTAATCTGAGTTGTAGTGTGAGTATGGCTAGATGGAGCCTTGCCTGCTAGAGCAGTATCAAGCCCTGTAATCTGAGTTGTAGTGTGCGTATGCGAGAGATTAGCCTTCTTAGCTAACTCAGCAGTAAGAGTGCTACCAAGAGCATACACGGAGAGATCAGGAGTACCCGTAACCTCAGTGTACGAAATACTGTTCTTACTAGCCAACGTACCAAGTGTAGGCTTGTTCTTGATGAACGCCTTAGACGTAGTGTCTGTCTCAGCCCAGTCAGCATTAACCTGACCCCTAGAGGCTTGATTGGCATAGCCCTTAGCAAGATCAGCTTGTCTCTTAGCTTCAACTTCAGAAGCCTTAGCATTAGTCGCAGAAGCACTAGCCGCAGTCTTAGATAGAGCCGCATTGTCCTCAGAGAGCTTAGCCGCCTTAGCACTGTTACTCGCATTAGTAGCCTGAGTCGTAGCAGTACCTGCAGAAGCACTAGCACTCTTAGCACTGGCATCAGCCGCAGTAGCAGACTGGGAAGCACCAGTAGCGCTAGACTCAGCCTCAGTAGCCTTAGTAATAGCTAGAGTAGCCTGTTGAGTAGCGAGACTAACCTGCTCCTTAGCCTTAGTAACCTCTTGGGTAGCCAAGGCAACCTGAGCCTTCGCTAGGTTAACCTGTTTAGTACCCTCAGCAGTAACTGCAGATACCTGCTGGTTACCTGTAGTCGTAACTCTAGTAACCTGCTTTCCCCCTTCACTAGTGATTTTACTAATTTCAGAGGTTGCGGTATCAGTGATTGATTTTACTTGCTTGGCACCTTCAGTCGTGACTTCTGCAAGAGTAGAAGCACTTGCATCAGCACTGCCCTTAGCTTTATTAGCATAGTATTTAGCAGAGTATTCAGAGCCATCAACAGTACCAGTAGTCTTGGTAGCCCAATCCCTAGCCAAGGAAGCGCTATCAGAGGCACTCACCTCAGACGCCATAGCGTTGGCTTCAGACTCCTTAGCGTTCCTCTCAGACACCTTAGCTTCATCAGCCTTTTGAGTAGCAATTACGGAATTCTCATAGACATTGCTCTCAGAGGTTTCAACATTAGTTTGAATCTGTCGAGCCTCTTCAAGGATTGCTTGGTTCTCCGTCTTGACGGCATCAGCATGCTTAGCCGCAGATACTGCAGTACCCGCAGAAGCCTTAGCGGTGACTTCAGACTCCTTAGAATTAACTTCAGAAGCCTTAGCGTTAGTCTCAGAGACCTTAGCGGCATCCCTAGCGGCCTCAGCCTTTAGCTTAGCCTGATAGGCACCCATAGCGTCATCTTTGTAGAACTTAAGGCTAACCGCATCGTTGTCATCAATAGGATCCCCAACATTCACAATGCGGTGTCCCCTAGCGTCCCAATTGCCTTCCTTGTCTACAATGAGTGCGTCATTGATGATGTCTCTACCTTCTTCAGCAATATGAATAATCTGAATAGCAGACGCATCAAGGTCTTTAGCCTTTAGAACCGAAGCGTCCTTAAAGGACACAATACGGTCAGTAGCAGACGTATATCTGCGAATAATGATTTCAGTACCACTAGCGGGAGCTGTATTGAATCTAATGGTAGTCTTATCTACAAAGAAGTAGTCTTTAGTGGTGTCACCGTAGTCACCCCCAAGTTTCTCTCGGGAGTCTACGGTGACTTTCACAAACTTCTTTGCTAGATAATCAAAGGGCACATTGAAGTCTGTAGTAGACCCATTGCCCTGATAGTTAGCAATAGTAGAAGCCATTTAGTTAATTATCTTCTTGATCCGTAATATAGTTAATCAAAGATTGCTGAATAAAGGGTGCATTCGGAGTCAATGCCTTAATACTCCTACCAAAGGATTTAGCATAACGTTCTCGATCCCCATCTACATAATCATCAGGGTTCAAGACACCTGCGTCGAATAGATTCCTAGTGTCTGCCTGAAGGTTATATAGGGCAAAAAGAGTTTGTGCGGCAGGGATGTTAGCGAGAACCTTATTCATATCCACATGCTCAGCTTCTTCATTTAAGATGTAGCCCTGATCAGCCGTGGACTTAATACCCGTGTTAAACCCTGCAAGAGAGGCAAGCATTGAAGGCATAGCCAGAATACTAGACCTACTCATGCCGTTGATGCAAACGTTCAGGATTGTAGTCCAGTCTGCATCACTTAGATCAGAGACACCAAACACTCTTTCGAAGTATCTTTCTCTCTGCTCGTCGTTCATACCAGAGGCTGTAGCAAAGGTCTGTCCAAGAGTAGACAAGGTACCTAAAGCACCTGAGATAAGCCAAGTCATGGCTTGTCCTGCGGCATCCCCTTCAGATAGCCTAAGGGCAGTCTTTGCAAATCTTTTGTTATAAGATCTAATAGCAAAGCTCTTGAACTGAGTGAGCAAGCCAAGCACTGGAGACTTCTTAGAACCTCTCCACATGTATGCATCAGTAAGACTCTGTCTCTGAATAACCTCAGATGCGACATAGTCACCAAGTCTACGCATGATGGTCATACTCTTTACATCATTTGCAATGAGAGAGTCATATACATCAGGCTTTACTCTGATTCTACCCCACTTGTCGACCTCAGTAGCATCCTTAAAAGCCCTAGCGAAATCAGCAAAGTCCTTAGGGTTGATATTGAGTCTATTAAGGGTTTTACTATCTAAGAAGGCTACCCTACCTTTAGCACCATGAACATGCCTAGTAAACTGCCCAATAAAGAGGTCTTGAGCTGTAGACACAATGGTTTCTTGGGATTTATTAAGATACTTGGTAAATGGAGAGTTAGTAGCCAACCACTGAGTTCCCGCAACTAATCTAGCTTTGTATCTATCCCCACCAAATTTATCTATGTTTCTCTCATAGATCTCCGACCAAGCCCCTCTAACTCTAACTTCCTTACCGAAAGCCATGTCTCGGAACTCATTGCGTTCTTGCTTGGTCATGCCTCCCTTAGACCAATCCTTGATCTTATCAGGCATCCCAGGAATAGACTTAAAGAAGAAGGAGGCACCAAACTCTTTAATACCCTCAGCAATCTCAAAGTGGTTAAGGACACCCATAAAGGCATTATGAGTGAATAATGTGAAGTTTCTAAGAGCATCTGCCGCCGCAGAACCCCAAGAAGAAGCGTCTTCGTTATCCATTCCTGATCTACCATAGTAGTCCGAGAGGTACGCTCTAAAAGCCTTAGCTTGAAGATCTCTATCGTCCTCAGTAGTCTCCTTAAGGTACTCACTCAATCTCGCATCCATGGTGTCAGAGAACTCCTTAAAGCTCTTAACACCAAAGGCATCGTTAAGCCCCATGTCACCCGAGATACGCATATTGTACCCGTTCATGGTCTCAACAATGTTCGTCTGAAGTCTACTAACGGAGAATCCGTCAGAGTCCTTAATAGTAAACTTCCAAGGGGTTCTTTCGTGTTGGTAATTATGAGGCATACCTTCACCCTTAGGGTTATTCATGAGACCCTTTTTAATGGACTCAGCTTGATCTACATAACCCAAGGAATCGTCCCAAGCCTTCTTTTTAACCCAAGCATTGAAGTCCTCCTGATCGGTAGACACCTTAACATCAGTGCCCTTAGCAGGAGTATCCTTAGCTTTAGCCGCTAGTTCTTCTTCATACCTAGCTCTAAGTAACTTAGTATACTCAGGATCCTCAAGAGTCCTAAGGAGGAGCTTATAGACACGTGCTCTAGCCTTCTTTACTTTCTCCTCATAGGAGCCTGTAAAGGTATTAAGGAAATCAGACACTCTGCTCTTACTAAGCCAATGACTTTCGAACTTGTCATTAGACACTGCGGATCTAGACAAGGACTTACCATATTCGATATCCCCTGTTTCCTTGAGTTTCCTCATAGCATCCGCCTCACCAATCATGCCCCTAGCTTGGGCCATGTCGCCCCACTTACCATAGAAGGCGCCCATTCGCTCAACGATTTCTTCAAACAACTCATTGCCGTCAAGATCAGTAACATAACCGTCTCTACGCCTACGAATCATTTCATCGAGATCGTCAGCGTCCATTCTAGTCGAATCAAGGAGCTTGAGAATGTCGTCTGCTACAGTGTCAATGTCTCGTTCACCTTCCTTTCTATAGAAGTCCCTAGCCTCCTCAGCAGTGCGAGTAGTCTCAGCATTATTGAATTGCTTAAGAGTAGCACGATCGCCTCTTTCAGTCTTACCTAGGTTAGCCCATATTTTCCTAAGAGCTTGACCAGCAACACCTGTAGTGTTTACTTTATCAATAGCACCTTGAACAGTGATTGTTGGAAGTTTCTTCTCAAGTTTCTCAAGGGCACTGTTGAATGCCTTATGAACTTGTGTCTTCTCAATAGCCTCAGAGATACCTGTCTTCCTAAAGACATCCTTAGCACCCGAAGCAATCTTTTCAGAGTACATTCGGGCACGTCTAGAGGCATCCCCTAGCTTAGTAGCATCATCCTTAAACTTAGTTGCTCTAGCGATACCCTCAATGGATGCACCAAAGGCCATACCTGTGGCCATATCCATAAGAGCATCATTGTCATCACCAGAGGAATAGTTATTGAGCTGTCCAGATGCAACACCCATTACGGCGCCGTATCCAATCCTACCAATAGCGCTACTAGAGCCAAAAACAGGCAGTGCGGTAAGAGGATCACCAAACATAGCACCAGTACCAGATACAAGATTGTTCCAAAGACCTTCTTGTCCCTGAGCATCTCTATACTCCTGTACGCTTTTAATTACTTCAAGGTTACTCTTAAAGTCCTCACTGGAGGAAGCTCCCTTGAGGACTGCTCTATACCTATCTAGATTATAACCTAGTTGCTTAAGAGCATCCCAACGCTCTTCATCTGTTGGGACATAAGTATTTTGAGCAAGACCTTCCTCATACCCGTAAGCCTTTCTGATCTCTACAGCGCCCCACTCATTAGTAAGGCCACCTACAAAACCAACTTCAGGCTTTGGCTTCTTATGTGCTTCTTCGTATTCCTTTTCTTCAGAACCTGTGAGACCTCTAGCGACGACAAACTTATCTGTAAAATAAAGACCGGGGTTAACGGTTTTCCACCCAAGATCTTCTGGAGAAGCATCGGGAAAGATAGGCATTAGTTCTCCTTATTAAGGTATTCTGTATAACCCTTGACGTTATGGACAGTCTTTCTGACTAGCTTATCAACAACACCAAGAGGCTCAACCTTAGTTCTAGATTGTTCATCAATATACTTCATAAAGCCCTCATGAATACTCTTTCTATCCCATCTAGCCAGTAGAGACCTAGTGTCTGCGTCAACAACTTCAAAAGAATCCGTCATAGGATTGTACCCTTTAATGACACCTTCTTTTGCGTCCTTCTTAAGGGTTTTGATTTTATTGGTTACTTCTTCCTCAAACCAATCCCTAGTAGCCTCAGGTCTGACACCTTTAATCATGAAGAGCTTTGCAGGGATCCTAGAGTCATCAATAGAAATAGTTTCTTTGTCAAGATCCTCTCTGGATCTATCCATAGCGTCCCTTCTAGACATGCCAACATTCATGTAAGCATAAGTCCTATTAACCATGTAGCTTTGAGAGTACAAATCTCCCTTAGCATCCTTGGCTAGATTGTCGTAGATCCTCTGTTGCTCCTGTCGACCTTCCCTAGTTTCGCCTAGCTTCTTCTGTTGCTTGAGGGCACTCACACATTGGTTATAGGTCATCCCAAGTTGGTTTGCGTTCATCATTGCAAGGAGAACGTCCATATCATAGGAGCCCATACCACCAAAAGCTGTAGCAAACTGCTTAGGGTTAGACACATAAAAGCTATACATCTTATCAAGATAAGCAGGCTTTTCAATACTAGCGGCATTAGAGTTCTCAAGGGATAGAATGTCAGCCTTAATAGCCCTAACAACATTGTTACCTACCTTACTAAGGTAACTAGACGCAGGGTTGTAGCCCCCAGTCGGATTACAAGCCATCTCTAGGATGTCATTTTCAGTGATTCGTCCATCCTGAACAGCAAACATGAACTCTCTATCAATATGCTCTTTAGTAGTCCCTACGACATTCTCAGGATTAGTCGGAAGACCCCTAAGCATGGACTCAATATAGTAATTCGCATTGAGGGATCTACCTTCTTCCTTAAGAGCATCAATTGAGTTAGCTGTGTTCTTAGCAATCAAGGCTCTCTGTTGATCCCTAGCACTTTGTAGTGATCTAGTAAGGTACTCTACTTCAGCACTTACAACACCGCCTGCCCTGTCCTGTGCAAGAGCAAGCTCCTGCTCGATAGAACCTGTATCGCCATTAGCTACCCAATTGTCAACCTTAAGAGCCTGATAAGTCCAAGCTTCAGCATCAGCCTTCCATGCGGCATTACTAGCGGTCTTGAGAGCTTTGTCCCAAGCAACCGCTCCAATCATGTCCCTTACAGTCAGCTTGCCGTCAAGGAAGTAAGGCTTCCAGTTCTCCAATTGCTGTAGGATATAGACACCGTCTTCTCTACCTGCAATGTCCTCTATAAGCTCAGCAACCATGCTTGCCTTATCCGCAGGGGAATAATGGGCCAGCTTAGGGTTCTTTTCTCCATCAAAGACATCAAGGACAGTCCCTACAATATAGTCAGCATTCTTAGAGAGGTCGTTAATAGCCCCTCTAACATCAGCCAAGTCAACAAGTTTAGCCTGTTCAACAGACCACTTGTTGTTAGACTTAATGTTCTGCTTCAAAATCTTCTGTCTGCTTTCAGGACTATTTGCATAGAAACCTTTAGAGAACCAAGAATCTTCATCAATGTCGTAACCAAAGGAGTCTCTAACATCCTCCATTGCCTTTCTGACATGGTTGAAATACGCCGCATCTACCTCTTCAGGCGACTTTCCATTAAATTCGTTTCTGTTTACTCTATCTTGGAAGTCCTGTTCTGCAAGACTGAAAGCCAACTTACCATGCTGGTACTTGAGTCTAGACATAGAAACAGGATCATACTGGAAGGGGATGTTGTTATTCTTAACAGCCTCTTGGTATTCCTCAAGGGAGTGAGTACGCAGATACTCATCAGCTTGCTTAAAAGCCTTTTCCTTATAGGCGTCCGCTACAGTACCAATCTTTTTAAAACCTTCCGCAACAGTAGACAGCCAATCAACTTCTTCCTGAGGAGGCTTAAGGCGATCCTTAATGTTAACCTGAACACCCTTAGCCTCCCCTAGCTTAGCCATGCCCTGACTAAAATAGCTCCAATTGTAGAACTCTTGCTTAGCAGAGGAAGCCCCTGCACTATTCTTATAAGCCATTAGTAAAAGTAACCTCCTCGTTCTCTAGGTAGTACATTAGAATTATAATAATTAGACCACTGTTGAATGAAGTCAACATAGGGCTTATACTGTTGGTAATTAGCCATTATGTTACCAAGAATGTTACCACCAGTATTGGATGCAATAGACGCACTAGAGGACGCTCCGCTCATACCAGTAGAGGCAAGGGCACCTGCCCCGCCAATACCTGCCAGTGCCCCTGAGGACAGGCCCGTAGAAGCGGCAGTAGTAACTCCTCCAGCTACTGCACTATTAGCCGCAACACCATAAGAAGACAGGAAGCCTGCACCTAGGGAAGTGTTAACAGCTCCTGCACCCCCAATACCTGCAGACGCCCCCAAAGCTCCAGTTGCGGTGGTTTCAGTTGCAAGAGTCGCAGTAGCCCCTCCAAGAGCACCACCAACGGCACTACCAATACCTGCAGTAGCGGCACCCAAAGCGGCACCTGTAGTAACACCCTGGAAGAGCTGTGCATACAGTTTAGAGCCCTTAATAAAGCTATTAGATAGGTTGTCTCTAGCTTGCTCTACAGCGTTCTTAGTCTCAATGTAGAGAGCCTCCTTTTGAGACCTAACGTTCCACACATCAACCTCATAGGCTTCCTTTAGAGCAGTCTGCTGTCTAAGATTTGTACCTCTAATAACCTGCCCAAGTTTATCTTGAGTCCTCCCTTCCACACCCGATTCAGCCTGAGCCGCCTCAACTTGTGATTGATTTTGGAAAGCGTTCACCGACATGTTGAAAAGGTTGCCTACAGCAGAGTCATAAAGGGATCGCTCTTGTCTATTCAGAGCGGCTTGATTGTAGTTGTAATTAAGTTGCATGTAATACATCTGCTTCTTAAAAGCCTTAATCTGATTACGATTAGTCTTTGAAGCACTGTACAAAGAACTACCACCACCAACTACTGCACCAACAGCGGCACCAACACCGATTACGACACCACTCATTCTTTAATCAATTCCTTTCTATTAGTTGTTAATAGCATCCACTCTGGAGTAAACTCTTTCTCACATTCCCTTAGGTCAACCTTATCAGTCCTAAAGCACATCGTAATGTGCGTGTCTTCAAGTGCCCTAAAAGCTTGCCTACGACCACTCTCAGCCTTAATGACGTTGTAACCCTTAAGCCTCCCTACAGTATTCCCTAGGGTAACATAACAATCCCCACTGACAATTACAGTAGTAGGGATCTGGATGTAAGCTCCAATAATAGCTACATCCTTAGGGATAAAACAGGTTCTGTAATACACCCCTTCATAAACAAAATGTTCAATGGGGATCTCAACCTCATTACAGACACAACTCTCCATAGCATGGATTGCAATGTCGCAAAGCAAATTGTTCTGCTCAGGAGTTAAGGGTTTCAACTTCATACGCTACTATTCCTTCTAATGTAAAGACCTTCCCAACCACCAGAAATAAGGTTAACAGGTTGGACGTTATCGGAGCATACAGTAATGACTACTTCATCATTATTGTCTTGGATCGGGAACTTAAACTTACCCGTGTAAACCTTGTTTGCACCCAAGATAGTCGGAGATTCACCAAGGTTCCTACCAGTAAACCTGTACTTAAAGTGCTTTTCCTTAAGGTCGTTATCAACCTTGCATTCGAATACACCAGAGTTACTATAGTTAAACCAGAAGTACCTAAGCTGTAGTCTACCTTCAATCTCGGAGATAACACCCCCAGTATCCGTATTCCTCTTAATGGCCTGCTTAGAGAGAGTTACACAGAATTTGTAGGTAAGACCCACAAACACCTCAACACCCCTCATGTCCCCTTGGAGTCTAAAGACACCATTGGAATCCCAGTCAGCAACCTCAGTAACGTAACCGTCTTTAGTGACAATGAAATACTTATGATCCTTAGTAGACGGGATAGCACCGTAGATGTCCATAAGAGACACCTCAGTGTAATCCTCATAGTCACTGTAATTGTTTGACTGAGGAATCGTGTACTTCTTCTTACGGTCCATAAAGAGCCTAGTAGGCTCATCAGAGAAGTCAACGGCATTACCTGTCAGCAAGGCTTTCTCTAGATACAGACCATTCGGAGAGTTGATAAGAAGATAAATCTCTGAGTCAACAAACTCCGCTAGGAGAACCTCAGAATTCTTGTTTGCAAATTCCCACTTGAACCAAGCCTGTTGTTCACTAGTGGCGTTAACAAGAATAAATTTATAACAGTATACGATATTAGGGGTAGTAGAAGAGATAGCCGTAACTACATTCTCCGTGGTGTTCCCAGAGAGTCTAGTGATGCCCTTAGGGATGTACGTAGGCACATGTGCGGCTACGTCTTCAGCATCCTTTAGGTCAGCTACGTCCTGCAAGGAGTAGTAGCGCATCATAGAACAGTAGTTTACACGATCGTTCACGAAGAAGATCGAAGGGCCAATAGAGATAGGTTGGACGTTCGTGTCATAGTCGAAGTTAGTGATTTGGTCACACTTGACACTCTTAGGAGTCATGACACCATCACTAGACAAGACAAACTGGCCTTCACGAGAGAACAACATAAGCTCTCTGGCAAAGGGAACAGCATGAGTCAGAATTGCAACCTTATTCGAGGAAACAGAAACGTCAATAGGGTCAGTATCCGCAATAGCCGCAGAGGACTTAAACCAGAAATTAAAGAAGTCATTGGTTGCACTAAGGATAATGGATTCATCCGATATTACCCCTAGGCGATTACGGTAGAAGAATATGTCATTGATCTTCCTACCAATAAAGGAAGGATCAGGATTAGTGTCTTCATTACCTGCACCTCTATCAACCCACGGGAGCTTCTTAAGAAGAAAACTTCCATCCTCCTGCCTGACAATAGCATGAGGCATATTCTTAGGGTTGATCATAGTGGGAATCCTAGGTGCAACAGTTTCCTTCCACACCTTATGTTTGTCATCCCACTTTACATAGAAGTCATCATCTTCGGAATTCTTTTCCCCAGACACCTGCATGATGTAATCCTCAGGCGCAATCGGAGGGAGCTTATTAACAGCCGTAACCTTACCCATGTAGGCAATAGCGTTCTGGTTACCAAAGCCATCCTTAACGAGGACGTTAGGAGGATCCCAACCAGACCTAGCTTGGATCGTAATAACAGAGTCACCAACGAGGCCTACAGCATAGGAACTCATACTCGCACTAGACCTAGAGTAACCCATAGAGGCTCTACCACCAACCTGATTCAATAGGGCATCATAGGTACCCCCTATGTCAGGGTTACCGCCGTCAGGTTTCTTACCAGTATTAAGAAGTGCATACAATGCTCTTGCAATAAAGGCAGTAGTAGTCTGAACAGCTTGCTTAGCTTCACCACCATCAGGGGTAATAACGCCACACATATATTCACCATCTATATAAATGGCGTAGGTCTTAGCATACTGGGCATTCTTGATGTACACTAGAGCAGTGTCCTTTTTACCCGATGGAGACGTACCTTCTACGGCACCGACCTCCTTCTCAGTGTTCAAGACAAAGGTGTAGTCAGCAACAGTAACTGCCTTTAGTTTGCCCTTAGGGTCACTAGTGGTGATGTACTTTTTTGACTCGTCATCTTCAAAATTACAAGTCTTAGACACACCATTAAGGTCAAAGATTTGGTATTCCCCAGATCCCATCTGAAGAATGTACTTTTCCTGCTCGTCTCTATTGATTACATGATACTTCTTCTTTGTAGCATCAACACGGTCAGACAAACGTTTGATTGCAAGAGTCGGAGGTCTCTTTTGGAGACCCTCAACTTCATTAGGGAACCCATTGACAAGCTCAGTCACCTGATCGGGAAACCTGATGATGTCAGGTTGTTGAGAGACACCACCCTTAAATGAATGAATGCTTTGAGATACTAGAGGCATGCTTAGCTCCTCTGAGTCTGCTGACTAATGAACTGGTCATCATTGAGGATGTTGTAATTACCATCCGTAAGTTCATAGTCTACAATGTCTGCATAAGCCGCACTCTCTTCCAATTGAAGATGTGCATCAATATCAGCAGAGGTAAGGTACCTCATCTGAAAGACTCTACTGGCTCTAACAGTAATATACTTTCTGAATACCTGAGGAAGCTCCTCAAAAGGAAGTTCCCTGACAAGTTCATCCAGAGTAATGCCTTCAGGGAACTCTAGAGCCCCTGAATCAAGATCATAAAAATAGCCTCCTCTGCTTACGAACTTATAGCTAGTAGAGACAGCCCTAAGGAAGTCTCTACCGTAAGCAACTTTGTTAGTAAAAGAGTCAGGCTTCAAGGTAACACTGGTGAGAGTGTTAAAGCTGTAACCCCTAGACTGGATCTCTTGACTGACAGCCTTAAGGATTCTTACAGCATTCAGAACATCCACATTAGCATCATCCTCAAGAGAATTAACAGGACTAGAGCCTACGGATGACAAAATTTCATTCACTGCATCAAGTTCAGTGCTAGGAGTGACAATCATTATTCTTCCTTGTTGTTATTCTTTTCGACGGTTCTTCGAGGCTTAACAGGCTTTGCAGTTGCACTAAGGAGACCCAGTTTCTGAGCCTCCTCGGGGGTAAGCTGATACCCCCACTTGTGCACCTGACAGAAGTAAGTAGTCTCGTAAGCCTTCTTTACTTCTTCAATGGTCATCTATTATTCTTCCTGAGCGGCCTTAACAAAGATACCAACGGCTTCAGGACGAAGACCGCCGTGACCCCAAACGGACATACTTGTCCGCTAGACTATCGCTTACCCCGTAGGGTTCTTTTCATTTAGTCGTTGCTTGTGCCAATAAAGGATCATCTCAGCATCATGTCTTTTAAGTCTAAGATGCGGGATGATTGCCTTTAATACTTTAGTAGCAGTTCCGTAGAACGATGCACCAAAGTTTAATTTAAACTCTTTAATATTTTCTTTTGTTGTCTTGTAGATCTTACCACCATACGTGCTTTGAATTAGTTCTACAGAACAAACATCAGATTTTTGTACATGGATCTTAAGCCAGTGTTCTCTATCTGAACACCTAAGATATCCATCACCATCAATATATCCTGCTAACCATGCAGGACTGGCATTCTTCTTGTATCTAGTTGGGCCTGTATCAGCTCTAGATTCTTTAGCAAACTTCCTAAGCTCATCCACCTGCTCTTGGGTGAGATTAACTCCAGAAAGTTCTCTACGTTTATCAAGCATTCTTTGGAAATGCTTTCCTTTAATCACCATGTGTTTGATGATGTGTGGTAAGAACTTTTCTAAGTCGTTCTTACCTGATACTTTCCAGTATTTTTGATTCTTGTCTTTTACGTCAGTGATACTACCGACATCGTAAGAGTCTCTTAGGAATTGTAGAAGTTTAAAACCTCTACCTCGATTATCAATCTGAGTAATGCCAAACTGGAGACCTATGCGAAAGAATCCGTCTACAGTTTTGTTAAAATGGAAAGCAATAGTTCCGTCAGCGTCTACGAAACCAGCAACATATTTATTTAGAGTTTCATTATAGTTACTCATCTTTGTATACACCTATACTGTTTATGAGTCATTTGGCTTCAATCGGGTTGTCTAAAAAGAGTTTCCCGTTATTTAGAAAAGATTACGCGACAGGTTAGTTTATCGCGTACTTGGCAATGATCTGGTCCGCCTGATACTCAGCACGACGAGCCCGTTCCATAGCAAGATCCTTCAGCTTAACCGTACCAACAGCGGAGCGGTGGAACACGATACCCTGAAGACCCGCAGTCTTAATCTTAGCGTTGAGAGCATGCTTGCCATCAATGCCGTCATTCAGGAGGTGCGGAACTTCAATGACTTCAAAGCCGCAAATCGTCTGGAGCTTGCCCGTGTTCGGATCAAAGAGAGCATGGTAGTTAGCGGCATCGGGCATGAGAGCCTTCATCACAGCAGAGTAACCTTCAGGCGTCAGAAGGCAATAGCGGTCACCCTGCGGGACGTAGTTCTTCGTCATCTGAGCACGAGCCGCAAGGAGACCCTCAAGGATCTTATTGCCATACTCGGCTTCCTGCGTAATTTCAAGACCCGTAACGAACTCAAAAGCCTTACCCGTACCGAGAACCTTGTCAGCGCCCGTACCATTGTCGGGAATATTACCGTCCTTGAACGTAGCGTCCTTAGCGGCCTCATTGGCAAGTTCATTGATAATAGCACAGTCAGCACCCATAGCGAGAGCTTCGCCGAGCTGACGGGAGTATTCGACTCGAACGTCGTAATGGTTCATCGCATCGTCGATATCCGTGATAAGGCAGTCAGCCGTAAGGAGACCGTCGATAGCAATGACACGTTCATTGTGTTCCATCTTCTTACGCTGGTCATCAAGGGAGTTACCCGGAGCAAGATACTTAGCACGGGTACGGCCCATGATAGCGAACGAAGCACTCTTACCATGCGAGATCGTTCGAACCTGATGACGAGACATCATAACGGAGGTGCGGGAGAAAGCAGTCAGAACTTCACCCGTGAAGACCTTCATAAAGAGTGCATCACGATCGCCCGCAGAGAGAGCCTGACCAGGATTAGAAATACCAGTAGCAGCAAGAGCAGCCATTTTTAATTATTTTCCTTTTGAAAAATTATAAGATTGTTGTTATTGAATAAAATTAGACACTAGTGGCCCACATTCTCTGTTCGACCTGTCGGGTGTATTCAGGATCCCTGCCATAGCGCTTATCGCTCATAGCCTCGATCACTTCAGATTTGTTTGCAAACCCCTTAGGACGATTCACAGGAGTGGCCGTACCACCATGAATAGACTTATTAGCGGTACCCATCTTGGAAACCATCTTAGACTTCATGCCTTCAAGCATGAGGGAGACAGCTTCAAGATTATTGTTGTCGATTGCCCTATTAAAGGAGTCAATCGTCTTCTGAGGGAGATTCTTGGATGCCCAATCGACAATACGATTGTATTCCTTAGTACCCCCTACGGAATCATAAACAGCTTCAGTGAAGCGAGATTCAAGAGCCTTTCGACTCTCAATGAAACCCTCGATAACCTCAGAAGGATAACCTGCCTTCTCAAGTTCAGCAACGGTTTCATCAGAGAGCTTACCATTCTCCTGATATTCTCGGACAGCCTTATTGAAGTCAACACCCTTTTCCTTAAGGGAGGTCTTCACGGCATCAATAGCCTTTTCGTGCTTGTCTACTTCTTCCTGAAGATTCTCTTGATCTTCATTTCGATCATGAACAGCCACATCATCAGCGTGGCCTTCAGTTCCATTAGCTTGTTCTTCATTATGTTCTTCCCCCGACTTTTCGTTCTGAAGAAGGGGGTCTCCAATATCAGGGTCAACCTCAACCTGAGTCGTAGAAGACTCAATGATCTCGATACCCTGTGCTTCAGCCTCCTCAGTGAGAGACTGAGGCTCATTAAAGTCAGTCATTAGTTATCCTTTAGTTATTCAGGTGCCTGCTGTGCTAGTGTTCTAGCTGTGCTTCATTGACAGCCATCTGTGCACCTGCGTCAATACCCTGTTGCTGGGCATATTGTTCCATAGCGGCCTGTTGTTCTGCCTGAAGTTCTTCAGGAGTCTTCACTAGACCCGTAGCATCAATATGAGCCGCCGCAAAAATCCTAGTAGCAAGATTACCAACGTTGAGAGCCTGTAGAAACTCAGGGAACTGTTGCATCAACTGCAAAGCCTGAGCTAGATTGTTAAGATCCTGTCCTCGACCAAGAGCATCAATACCCGTGATGATGGAGGGTTCAATCTCTGCAATACTCTCGTCAACCACAGGGAGCAGACCCTGAGATTGCATCTGGTTGTAGACACAGGCAACAAGAGGAAGCTGTAGCTCCTGAGACAGGAGAGAATAGACACCCCCTAGGGTATCCTCTAGCTCACCCGCAACGTACCTAATCTCTTCCGCGGTAACTCTGTCTCTACCCATAGCACCACTCTGGACTGCAGAGTTCAAGAGGAACGCATAAGACAAACGAGACTCAATCTGTTGAGCAGTAGTGAGTACCGTCTGCATATCCATGCTCTTATTAAGTTGCATTGGAACAACGTCCTCCATACGACCCCTAACAAAAGCACCGTTCGCCGCCTTAGCCAAAGCCCTGATGTTGGTCTGACAAGAAGGAGACACGAGGTAGAGAACCTTAGAGGCAATCATGGAGATATCCACAATGCTCTTAGAAAGGTTCTCAAGAGAGACAAGGTCGCCTAGGTAATCCTCAACAAAAGATCTACCGTAGTGCTCACCGTCCTTCTTGTTGAATCTAAGGGGAATCCAAGGACTCTTGTTTGCAGGATAAGTCTGCTCACTACCTGCGACAGGCTCACCTTCAATCTCCTGATAGGATTCCCACTGATAGGTGTCGCCACTAGCTACTCGGTAAATGTGAGTATAGATGTCGACCTTTTCGTTGATAGTCGGTTCACCAGAATCAGGGAGAACAGACTGCATGGAATCAGGAAGACTACCACGGGAAACAGTGTCCTTAGCAACAATCTGAAGGACATTACCAATAGTGTCTCTCTGAACAGTGTACTCACGAAGAGTGTAGCACCTCATACCACCTTCAGCAGGAGGCAGGAACAGAAGTGCATTGCCTGCAATGATAAGTTGCTTAATAGCTTCAAACAGAGTCGGTCTAAGAGACTGAGACTCCATATACTTAATCATCTGTTGTTCCATCATGGACAAACCGTATTCGATATTGTCCTTCAGCTGGTCATCAGCAGACTCATTAAGAGCTACCGTAGACTCCGAGTCCAACCCCAGTCTAAAGAAAGGTTGATTAGGAGGCAACAGAGAAAGAAGAAGTTTAGAGGCAAGATTATTAAGACCCCTAGCACCCACAGAATTGTAAGGAGTGGAATAGTTAGTACCACCATCATCAGACTCCTTAGGAAAGAGCATAGGGATCGTGTAGGTCGCACACTTTTCTGCTCTCTGAGTGTATGGGTCTCTGTCTGTCGTGAGTTTGTCATAGGTCGTCTTAGCTCCTTCAAGAGGGATATTGCCTGCCTGATGTTCAGCACTAGCCATACCACATATCCCTCATGTTAGACAAGGTTACGGCCTGCACCTGCAGACACCTCAGCATTCCCCGCCTTCTTGATTCTAAGTCCCTTCTTGCCCTTACGGAGCTGAACCTTCTCAGTTTCTTCCTTCTTCTCAGCTTCACCCTCAGGGTTCGTGAGATCAAGCTCAGGAGCAGGCGTAGGAGCCTCAGGGGCACTCTGACCACTATTGCCTCTACCCGTAATCTTATGGACAACCTTCTTGAAAGGCTTAGTGACCTTACTAAAAAATCCCATTAAATTTCCTTGTAAAAAGTTTTGTATGAAGAGTAACCCAAGTGTTTCTCAAAGGTGTTTTCCAACATCTTGTTGTTGAGCGTGTTGGCATTAGAGAAGGCTAGGAGCTTTACGTCAATACCTGCGCTCTTTTCAAGCACATAAGCCATTGCTCTAGACAAACCTAGACCCTTTTGGAAAGCTACAGAACACTCTTCATTTAGAAAAGTTACTCCCTCAGGTGCATACCAAGGTCTCCCCCTAGACACTAGGGATGCACCCGAGAGAGCATTTTCTTTGTTATAGAAAACAAGGATGATGAAGTCTTCAAATTCACCACTAATGACACCCTTAAGAAACCTACGTACTACCTTTACGTCAGCATATTTCTTAATGAAAGGGAGGGAGTCAGGGTCATCTTTGATGATCTTCGCACCCTTGTCGATGATCTGTTCTAGGATGTCTCCATCATTAGGTTGTAAGACACCAATCCTAGATACGTTACTTAGGGTTGTTAGTCCCTCTTCCAGAACCCACATAGTCAATCCTCAGAGCCTTCTTGCCCTTGTTCTTCTTGTGTTCTGCAGTTTCTTCAGCACCCATTTCAGGAGCCTCAGGTTCGAGCACAGGTTGCTCAATGGCAGGAGCCTGAACCTTAACATCGGGAACCTTAGGTTTACTAAAGAGTCCACCCATTAATTATCTCCATTCTGTTTATCGTGTTTATGCCTAAGGTAGGTAACAACCTGTTGAATGCCTAGAAGAGTCTCATTACTCTTTTCATACCAAATCATCTTTCGAATGTCAAAGACATCCTCAAGTTTCTCAATGAGATCCTTAGGAACATAAGGAAACTCTTCTTCCTCAACAACGTTGTTTTCTTCTACTTCTTTGTTCATGTCTTCCTCCTACCTAGGACTATTGATTTAATTAAAAATAGCCCTAGGGGTATTAGTATTGATTAAAAGGGATTGTACTTCTTAGGTAGACCCTCAGATTCACTTAAAGGGTAATCTTCATAGTGCAAGATTCTAGCCATTGTTGCCTCTCTAATGGCATCCTCTTCAGTAAGACCCTGAGACTTGAAGGCTTTCAAAACCTCGGGCCACCATTCAGAATCAGGGTGCCCATTAAGGAGCTTATTGGCTTTCACAGGGCCATAAGTTGGACACCCCTTATAGCCGTCTGTTACGTCCCCTACTAGTGTCTGGTAGCACAGCCATTTCTTTGATTCCTTCTCAGTGATGTTATGCAGGACATCATTGCCGAAATCATAGAAGTAACCGGGGATTGTCTTGAAATCCTTGTCCATAGACACTGCGACACAAATATCTTTATAGACAGGACTCGTGCAGTAGATACCCACAACATCATCAGCTTCAAGGTACTTGACTGTATAAGAAGTGTATGTTTCTTTAATCTTGTCTACAAGACCTTTGTAACAACAAGGTTTACGATTAGATCGCCTATTGGACTTATAGTCAGGATTGTAGGATTTCCTAAAGTTATCCTCATCGGAGAAACAGAATACATAGGTAATCTCTTCACCACCAAAATGCTTATTCAGCTTCTCATCAATAGCAATGAGCATGTCGGTAAAGTAATCCCATGCATCATCTACTTCGGCATGACAAGTCCAAAGACCATCACCCCAGTCGATATCCTTCTGGACAGCAGAGGATGTCTTAAAGGCTAGGATATCACCGTCTACAAAAGCATATCTCATTATTCACAAGCCTTAAGAATAGCATATGCCTTACAAGTGAGCTTCCAATAATTAGTGGCCTCACTATAGTAATTAAGGCAAGTAATGTGGCCCCTAGAGGCCGCCTCGGCAATCAGCTTTGCATTCTCACGACAGAAGTCCGCCTGAAATTTCGGATTGTTCTGGTCAATATACTTAAGAAAACTAAGATACTTATTCATTTTCTTTCTGAGGTCCCTCATAGTAAACACTCTCTTCTTCCCAATCAACTTCATAACCAAGACGTTCAAGAATCTCATAAAAGATTTCTTTGTCAGTCCAGTCTTCATAGAGTTTACAGGGATTTGGAATGTGCTTAAAAAGCAGTTTACCGTTCAATCGAACTTCGGCACCACCTGCGAACCCATAAACGGGATCCGTCTTATAGAGCCACTTAATGTCAACAACACTCTTTTTGGGGTTCTTACACAAAGCCATTACCTCCTTAGATTCATTCTTCTTAAAAACCCTTTCAATCTCTTCATCAGTCATAGGTCTACGAATCATAACAACTCCTCAATGACAGTCGAACCAATTGGCACCAATCTTACCCTCGGTGTCCAACTGACAGTTAAAATTAAAGAACTTCTGAGTCTGCCTCATGGATTCCTGTGCAATCCTTACGCAGTCCTCTGCGATTTCCTTTGTGCGACAGGCAATTTGACACTCATCATGGATCCACGCCATCATGGCAAAATCACCATCCCAACCGTGCTTGTACCCAGCTTTACGCATGTTCTCCTCAACAAGGCATACCCATTTCTTGCAGATAAGGGCACCTGCAGATTGCAACAGGGTATTCAGAGCCGAGTGAGGGCTTCGCACATAAACAACCCTGCGATCAAGCCCAAGAATACTGTGAGTAATACTAAGATTACTGTTATCAGGGTGAGCACGTTTCCTCCAAGTTACTTTATTGACACCTCCGACCCATTCAGAGGATGTAATGAGAGTCCTTTCAATATCTTGCCGAAGTTGCTTAATAGCAGGCAAAGACTGAAAGAACTTTTCCTTTAGTCGCTTACCGTCAGCCGAAGATCCACCAACGATCTCACCAATCTTGGCGTCGCCTGCTCCATACCTTGTATTCAGCTAGGGTCGCTAATCCTAGCCCGGGATAAAACCCTGCTCATAGTCGCCTATGAGAGTAGACTATCTCATTCTCTATTTCTAGAGAGGCACCGCTTCGAACCGCTTGGTTCTACTCCCTTTCGGGATAGTCGTTACACTTCCTTCTAGCTAGAATAAGAGGCTTTGCTTCTTCTCTTGTGTAGTTTCCTTTGAAGCTGTTTCTCCAAATTTTTCTAC
>ENA-UEQB01000836-UEQB01000836.1-human-gut-metagenome-genome-assembly--contig:-NODE-836-length-28579-cov-19.511718_pt1 | contig 28579 bp, 24 predicted proteins | sample MGYA00242901_ERZ507918 | MGnify/ENA primary metagenome ERZ507918 (study PRJEB26167, sample SAMN06115405) | human gut metagenome | host: Homo sapiens | place: China:Sichuan | collected 2016-04-06... | reverse complement strand
GATTACAAGGACGTGCCCCGTCTGCGTAAGTACGTCTCTGAGCGTGCAAAGATCATTCCCCGCCGTGTGACCGGCACCTGCGCTTATCATCAGCGCGCACTGACCATCGCCATCAAGCGTGCTCGTCACGTTGCTCTGATGCCCTACGTCAGTGACTAATCTTTAAAGAATCAACTCAATCAAAATAATCAGCAATCAGCAAAGCGCTCTCACCGATGACAAGGTGGGAGCGCTTTTTTCTTTCTCCTTTTATAAAACCACTGCTCTATGTCGAAAAGTTACAAATCGGTACGGTTTTACCGGTTGTTTCTGATTCGTACCGGGAATTTGCGGGAAGTCCGGTGCGTTTTGCTCTGCGGGCAAATCAATCTGCACAAAAGCAGCTCAGAATGCTATGCAATTTTCACGAAAACACTTTTGGGTTATTGATTTTTTATACAAATTATGCCATACTATAGCCACTGAAAACGTTCCCGACAACGTTCCCGAATCTATTACCGAAAGTGAGGTACTCCGACAAAATGCCGAATCTGACCATTAAGGACATTGCCCGGATCAGCGGCTGCTCGGTAAGCACCATTTCTCGTGTCATCAACGACCGGCCCGATGTCCGGCCCGAGACCAAGGAGCATGTACTCAAGGTAATGCGGGAGGCCGGGTTCGTGCCCAACACCAATGCACGGCAGCTGAAGATCCAGCAGTCCCGCAGTCTGGTGTTCGTGGTCAAAGGCACCCGCAATCTCTTCTTCTCGGACTTCTTAGTCCAGTTGCAGCGGGCCGCCACCCTGTATGGCTACAATGGCATCGTCTCCTATTTGGATGAAAACGCCAACGAGATCGATGCCGCCGAAAAGATCCTGCGGGAGATCAAGCCCAAAGGTATGATCTTTCTGGGCGGCAGCGTAGCCAACTTCAAAAAAGGTTTTGCCAACATCACAGTCCCCTCGGTGCTGACCACACTGGTCTCCGACGAGCTGGACTTTCCCAATCTTTCCATGGTGGGCGTGGATGACCGCGCTGCAGCCTACACTGCTGTGGACTACCTCATCCAGCAAGGGCATCGTAAGATCGCAGTGCTGGGTGGTCCAGTCACCAGTTATCCCAGCGTGATGCGCCGCGAGGGTGCACAGCAGGCGATGCAGGATGCAGGCATCCTGTTCAGCGACAAGCTGTACGGCCTGTCCAACTACGATTTTGAGTCTGCCTATCACGCCGTGAACAGCCTGCTGGCCCGCCGGGTCGACTTCACCGCCCTGTTCGCCATGAGCGATGTGATCGCCTTAGGTGCCATCCGTGCGCTGGTGAGCGCCGGGCTGCGGGTGCCGGAGGATGTTTCGGTGATCGGCTTTGACGGCATCACAATGTCCCGTTACTGTGTGCCTGTTCTGACTACCGTTGTGCAGCCCAGTGAACAGATCTCGCTACAGAGCATTGAGTTGCTGGTGCGGCAGATCGAGCACGGTGCCCCGGCCCAGACCATCACCTTGCAGCCGGAGTTGCAGCAGGGCGAAAGCGTAAGGGCGATTTAAATTTTGTTTTCCCTCCGTCAGGGGACGGAGATTTTGAAATAGTTTATTTTTAATAAGAAGGAGAACTTATTATGAAGAAAATGATTACTCGTCGTAACTTCCTGAAGGCCGCTGGCGTTTCCGCCGCTGCTCTGGGTCTGGCTGCCTGCGGCGGCTCCTCCAGCAGCACCGCTTCCTCTGCTGCCAGCTCTACCGCTGCTTCCAGCACCGCTGCAAAGGCTGACGGCAAGGTCTACTACCTGAACTTCAAGCCCGAGCAGGATCAGGCTTGGCAGGATCTGGCCGCCGAGTACACCAAGGAGACCGGCGTGCCTGTGACTGTCGTTACCGCTGCTTCCGGCCAGTACGAGACCACCCTGATGAGCGAGATGGAAAAGAGCGAAGCTCCCACCCTGTTCCAGGTGAACGGCCCTGTGGGTCTGGCAAACTGGAAGGATTACTGCTACGATCTGTCCGGCAGTCAGGTCTATGGTGAGCTGACCAGCGACTCCTTCGCACTGAAGGATGGCGACGCTGTTACCAGCATCGCATATGTCATCGAGACCTACGGCATCATTTACAACAAGGAACTGCTGAGCGCCGCCGGCTACACGCAGGACGACATCAAGGGCTTTGCTGATCTGAAGAAGGTCGCTGACGATATTCAGGCACGCAAGGCTGAGCTGGGCGTGGACGGTGCTTTCACCTCTGCCGGCATGGACGGTTCTTCTGACTGGCGCTTCAAGACCCATCTGGCAAACCTGCCCATCTACTACGAGTACAAGGCAGACGGCATCGGCTCCACCGACGCCATCAAGGGCACCTATCTGGACAACTACAAGCAGATCTGGGATCTGTACATCACCGATTCCACCTGCGACCCCACCCTGCTGGCTTCCAAGACCGGCAACGACGCTGTGGCTGAGTTCGTGGGTAAGAAGGCTGTGTTCTACCAGAACGGTACCTGGGCTTACAGCGATGTGAAGGATCTGGGTGACGACAATCTGGGTATGCTGCCCATCTACATCGGCGTGGATGGCGAGGAGAATCAGGGCCTGTGCACCGGTTCCGAGAACTTCTGGTGCGTGAACAACACCTCTTCTGATGCCGACATTCAGGCTACTCTGGACTTCCTGTACTGGTGCGTCACCTCTGAGGCCGGCACCAGCGCAATGGCCGACGACATGGGCTTCGTGATCCCCTTCAAGGCTGCCAAGGACTCCACCAATCCTCTGATCGCCATTGCAAACGACTACGTTGCTGAGGGCAAGACCAGTGTTGACTGGTGCTTCTCCACCATGCCTTCCGAGGAGTGGAAGAACGGCGTTGGTTCCGCTCTGACCGCTTACGCAGCAGGCACCGGCAAGTGGGACGATGTTGTCACCGCCTTCGTTGATGGCTGGGCCAAGGAATACAAGCTGGCAAACGGCTAAGCTCCTGATTAGTCCATAAAAAAGAACTGAACAGGGAGGCGGGCGAAGAAGTTCGCCCCGCCTCCCCTTTTTTGTTAACCACTCCGCATATAGGAGGTACATCATGCAAAAAGCCATCAGTAAATACTGGCCGGTGTTCGTGCTGCCTACCCTCATCGCGTTCATCATCGGCTTTATCTGGCCCTTTATCTGGGGCATTTACCTTTCGTTCCAGCGGTTCACTACTGTGAGCAAGACCACCTTTGTGGGCATCCAGAACTACATCAATGTATTTCAGGATTCCACCTTCCTGCACGCCTTCGGCTTTACCGCAGCGTTCACTGTAGTATCCACCGTGCTCATCAACGTCTGCGCCTTTGCCATTGCGCTGGTGCTCACCCGCGGCATCCGCGGCACCAACATCTTCCGTACCGTCTACTTCATGCCCAACCTGATCGGCGGCATCCTGCTGGGCTACATCTGGCAGATCCTGCTCAACGGTGTGCTGGCCAACCTGCAGAGACCTCTGCTGGCGCTGGATGCCAAGGCCGGTTTCGTCGGTCTGGTCATCCTGATGTGCTGGCAGCAGATCGGCTACATGATGATCATTTACGTTGCCGGCCTGCAGAGCGTGCCCGGCGACCTGATCGAAGCCGCCAAGATCGACGGTGCCAACGACCGCGAGATCCTGTTCAAGATCAAAATTCCCATGGTCATGCCCAGCGTGACCATCTGCACCTTCCTGACCCTGACCAACAGCTTCAAACTGTTCGACCAGAACGTTGCCCTGACCGCAGGCGAACCCGCCAACGCCAGTGAAATGCTGGCCCTGAACATCTACAACACCTTCTATGGCCGTTCCGGTGCCCAGTGGAAGGGCATTGGTCAGGCGAAGGCTGTGGTGTTCTTCCTGATCGTTGTGGTCATTTCTCTGATCCAGCTCCACTTTACCCGTTCCAAGGAGGTGCAGCAGTAATGCCTAAACAGAAAAAAATGTGGGATAACATCCTCACCGTCATCATGACGCTGCTGAGTCTGCTGTGGATCTACCCCATCGTGCTGATCCTGTTGAACAGCTTGAAGATCGAGGGCACCTTTACCACCTCCACCGTGTTCAAGCTGCCCACCGCCGAGACCTTTGCGGGCCTGAGCAACTACGTTTACGGTGTCACCAAGATGGGCTTCCTTTCCAGCCTTGGCTACAGCCTTGTCATCACCGTTACCAGTGTGGCGCTGATCCTGCTGTGCTGCTCCATGACCGGTTGGTACCTCACCCGCGTGAACAATAAGCTGAGCAAGTTCATGAACCTGCTGATCGTGTTCTCCATGGTCGTGCCCTTCCAGATGGTCATGTTCACCCTGTCCAAGACCGCTGACCAGCTCAAGCTGAACACCCCGTGGGACATCTGCATCATCTATCTGGGCTTCGGTGCCGGTCTGGCCGTGTTCATGTTCACCGGCTTCATGAAGAGCGTGCCCATGGAAATTGAGGAAGCGGCCATGATCGACGGCTGCAACCCCATTCAGATCTTCTTCAAGGTCGTATTCCCCATCCTCAAGCCCACCATGATCTCCACCGCCATCCTCGAGACCATGTGGGTGTGGAACGACTATCTGCTGCCCACTCTGGTGCTGGACATCAAGAAATACCGCACCATTCCCATGGCCATCCAGTACTTCCGCGGCGGCTACGGCCGTGTGGAGCTGGCTCCCATGATGGCCTGCATCATCATTGCCATCATCCCCATCATCATCCTGTACATCACCTGCCAGAAGTACATCATCGAGGGCGTGGTTGCAGGTGCCGTGAAGGGCTAAGGAGGTGCGCACACTATGCGTGCAAGCGGCATTCTGATGCCCGTTTTCAGTCTGCCGGGGCCTTTTGGCATCGGTACGCTGGGAAAAGAGGCCTTTGCATTCGTGGATTTTCTGGCCGATGCAAAGCAGACTTACTGGCAGATCCTGCCCATCGGCCCCACCGGCTATGGCGACAGCCCCTACCAGAGCTTTTCTGCCTTTGCCGGCAACCCTTATTTCATTGATTACCGCCTGCTGGCTGCGGACGGTTTGCTGACCGCCGACGAGATCCCCGCTGAAAAGCCGGTCGGTTCTGTCGACTACGGTGCCCTTTACAACGAGCGGCCTGTTATCCTGAAAAAGGCTGCTGACCGTCTGCTGGCAGCTCTCTCCCCCGCCTACAAAGCCTTCTGCAAAGAGCAGGCTTTCTGGCTGGAGGATTACGCCCTGTTCATGGCTGTGAAGGCTGCACAGGGTCAGGCCGGCCTTGCTGACTGGCCGGATGCACTGCGCTGCCGCCAGCCGGAAGCCATTGCCGAAGCCAAAGCAGCGCTTGCCGGAAGCATTGGCTACTACAAGGCGGTGCAGTTCTTCTTCTACACCCAGTGGAACGCCCTGAAGGCTTATGCCAACAGCAAGGGCATCAAACTAGTGGGCGATATTCCCATCTATGTCAGCCCGGATTCCAGCGATCTGTGGACCCACCCGGAACTGTTCCAGACCGATGGCCAGATGCACCTGACGCAGGTTGCCGGATGCCCGCCGGATGCCTTTGCAGCGGATGGTCAGCTATGGGGCAATCCGCTGTACGACTGGCCTGTTCACAAGGCCACCGGCTTTGCGTGGTGGAAGCAGCGCATGAAGCACGCCACCTCCATTTACGATGTGGTGCGCATCGACCACTTCCGCGGCTTCGAGAGCTATTACTCCATCCCCGCCGGGAACAAAACAGCGGCGGGCGGTCACTGGGAAAAAGGCCCTGACCGCGATTTTATCAACGCCATGCACGAAAACCTTGGCGAGGGCGGCATCATTGCCGAGGATCTTGGCTACCTGACCCCGGAGGTCAAGGCCATGCTTTCTGCCAGCGGCTACCCGGGCATGAAGATCATGCAGTTTGCCTTTGACAGCCGGGAATCCGGCAATTACCTGCCCCACACCTACCACCGCAACAGCGTGGTGTACACCGGCACCCACGACAATGTGACCACCGAAGGCTGGCGTACCAACGCCAGTGCCGAGGATGTGGCCTATGCCTGCCGCTACCTGCGCTGCCAGCCGGAAGAGCTGACCGAGGCCATGATCTGTGCCTGCCTTGCCAGTGTATCGGATACCGCTGTGATCCCTCTGGCGGACTGGCTGCATCTGGGCAGTGAGGCCCGCATCAACACTCCCAGCACCCAAGGCTCCAACTGGCAGTGGCGGCTCACCTGTCCCCTGCCGGAAGCACTGGCCGGGCACATTGCGCAGCTGACCGTGCTCTACGAACGGGCACAGTAATTCCCTGATCATTTTCTCCTCGTAAAAGCGTCTGCACCCGGAATGTGCAGGCGCTTTTGCTTTTTCTACAGAACATTTTTTCAGAACCAGATTATGGACATATTGCGCATTTTTGGGCTGATATCCGTGATTTTACCGCCTTTCTGTAACAGTTTATTCACAAATGTATCATGATTTTGCGCATCTCTGCTCTTGTTATTTGGACACAGTTATGTTACAATTCAGATAGTATTATTGTCTGCCTTTGTGCAGATTCCACTACGGAAAGGAGTTCTTCCACCATGGATCATCCCAATCAGAATACCATGCTTTTACCGGCTTCCTATGCCGTTATCTCCGAAGAGGAAATGACCTATCTGGATGGCGGTCAGTCCATCTACCTTGGCTCAGCCTTTAATCACGATATTTATTTCAACACCGATCAGTTTGCTACATTCTGCCAGAATGCAGCGATCAACCTGTTCGTGCTGATGACCAACTATTCCTTCCGGTACATCGCAGGCCGTGTGCAGTCCGGTCTGTCGAATGGTCTGAGCCTTTCCGGCACCTTCTATCACACCTGGGATAAGATGAACACCTGGAGCCGTATCGCTTCTGTGGGCGTTGCCGGTCTGGCCGGTGTCTATGTCTATTCGCAGGTCATGAACGTCATTCGTACCGTTACAAGCATCTACGATCAGATCGTGAACCCCATGCCGAGCTTTGATGCCGCTCAGGCCGAGGGAACCGCTGCCGCCTGAGTTTGATTTCATTCCCGGAACGATCTTGTCAGAAAGGAGCTTTCTCCATGAAAAACCTTCAGATGCCGCATTCATACATTTCTGTTTCCGAAGAAGAGCTGCGCAGTATTTCCGGCGGCGGGCCGCTGGGCGATGCGCTGGATCTTTTCTTCAGCAATCTGCGTCTGGACGATCTTTTCTTTAGCGGCGGATTGATCTCACTTTCTTTCACCTTTGTGCCCATGCTGCTGTTCAATGTGGTAAAGACAGGCTTCAACTTCGTGGTGAGCGCCTACGATACCATCGCAGACCTGTTCCATTTTTCCCACGAGGAGCGGGAGATGGTGCAGTATATCTCGGATCAGCAGCGCCGGGAAGAAGAGAAAGAGCAGGCTCAGCCCGCTCCCGGCCTGAAACCGGTTTTCTGAACTTTCCCAGCAGTATAAAGCATAGCAAAAAACGCATCTGCAAAATCTTGCAGATGCGTTTTTGTTTTCAGATCACTTTCACTGCCCCCTGCTCCCGCAGACGCAGAATGTAGCAGCTGCCCTTGCCGAATACCCGCTCGATTTCGCTGTGATAGCGTTCCAGCAGGCTCTGGGGAACATACGCCTGAATGGTGCCTGCAAAGCCGCCGCCCTGCATCCGCCAGGCTCCCGTGCTGCCCTGCAGGATACTCTGGCTCAGCGCCAGTGCCACCGAAAGCCCCTGATGCCGCACATCGGTGCTGCAGTAGACATTCTGGCATAGCGCAAAGGATGCACGTCCGCTTTCCAGCACCAGCGCTGCAAAGGCATCAAACTGTCCGGCCTGCAGCGCGTCCCTCTGAGCAAGGGTGCGAGCGTTCTCTTCAAAATAGTGGATGGCGCGCAGCACCGCGCGGTCGCCGCAGGCTTTGCGCAGCGCAGGCAGTGCTGCCCAGAATGCGCTCTCCGTCACCTGTCCCAGCACCTTTTTGCCAAGAAACGCTGCGATCTGCTCCATCTCCTGCCGGATGGCTGCAAACTCACCGGTCAATTCGCTGTGGCTGCCGCGCGTATCGGTAACGCACAGGCTCATGCCCGGAGGCAGCAGGCCGTCGGCGTGGATCTTTTCCAGAACCGGCTGCTGGGGATCTGCAAAATCCGCAAAGATAATGCCGCCCACTGCGCTGGTCAGCTGATCCAGCAGGCCGCTGGGCTTGCCAAAATAGGTATTCTCCGCATACTGACAGATCTTTGCCAGCTCCGCCGGGGCCAGACCGCAGCCATATTCTCCGTTCCAGATGGCAGCCATGCCCATTTCAAAGGCAGCAGAGCTGGAAAGGCCGCTGCCGCGCAGCACATCACTGGCCGTGTATGCATCAAAGCCGCCCACCGCTTTGCCTGCCGCGCGGAAGCCCTCGGCAATGCCGCGGATCAGGCTGGCCGAGTGGGTGCTCTCCCCTTCCTGCGGCCCCTCCACGGTCAGGTCGATCACATCCAGCTTGTTGAACCCGCGGGATTTGACCCGCACGTAGCCGTCTGTATTGTGCGCAGCCACGGCCACAAGATCCAGCGTGACAGCCGCCGCAAGGCCATAACCGTGCTGGTGGTCGGTGTGGTTGCCGCCCAGCTCTGCGCGGCCCGGTGCCGAATAAACCTGCACCTGCCTGCCCGGCCCAAAGTACAGCTCAAACTGTTCCAGCGCAGCACAGTAGCGTGCCCGCTGCCGACAGATCTCCTGCGCCGCATCGCCATACAGTGCCCGGAGCTTATCGTCCCATTTGCCCGCCGCGATCTCATTTCGGAGCTGCGCACTGTTTGCCATAACGATTCCTCCCTCAATATGCTGCTTTGGGATAGATGGGTTTGTTACGTCTATTGTAATGCATCCAACCGCTTTTTTCAATTTCCAACGCTGAAAAAACGCGAATTTTGGCACCCAGTTCAAAGAATAAGATGTACTTTTGTTGAATTTGCGGGCAGATGTGTGGTATACTATACCAAAGATCGGGCACAAAGCTGCCCGCAACGTGACAGAACGGAGGAAACGCGGCTATGGCAGATGTATATAAGCAATCCTTCAAACAAAATTATACCAATAATATTGAGCTTTCCATCTTCAATTGCGGCATCGAACGCTGTGCTCCGGGCCAAACATGGGGGCCGGGTATCCGCGACCATTACCTGATCCATCTGGTACTTTCCGGCAAGGGCGTGTTCGAGGTGGGCGGACGCACCTGGGAAGTGAGCCAGGGTCAGCTGTTTTTTGCCCGGCCAAGCCAGCTGATCCGGTATACTGCCGATGAGCAGCAGCCTTGGGAGTACAGCTGGGTAGGCTTCAACGGTGCGTGTGCCCACAAACTGGCCGCGCAGCTCCCCTTCACCGACGACGCGCCGGTGCATCACACCCACGACCCCGATGGGATGCGTGCCGCTCTGGCCAACATTTATTCCTCCCGCGGGCTGCATCCGCAGGATGAAGCCGCCATGGTGGGCTACCTTTATCTCTTCATCGCTTCTCTGATGAAGGAGACCAGCGCTGGCAAACCGCACACGGCTTCCTCTTCCAGCCAGTATGTGCTCAACGCCATCAAGTACATCCAGTTCAATTATTCACACGATATTTCCATTGATGATGTGGCAAAAAGCGTAGGTGTCTCCCGCAGTCACCTGTACCGCGTGTTCATGCTGAACGTAGGCAAAAGCCCCATCGATTATCTTACCGAATACCGCATCAACGAAGCCTGCAAGCTGCTGCGCGCAGGCAACCTTTCCATTGCCGAGGTCGCGGTGTCGGTAGGCTTCTTTGACCAGTTCTATTTCTCGCGGGTATTCAAGCGCGCCAAGGGCGTGCCGCCCAGCAAGTATTTTGCGGCGCAGGCTGATGCTCCCGCCGACGGCCCCGACCACCAGTAAAGGAGACCCTTCATGCCCTTACAGAAAAATCAAGTTCTCACCCTGCGCGTAGAGCGTCTTTCCAGCGATGGCAGCGGCGTAGCACACAGCCCCGACGGTGAGACCGTGTTTATTCCCGGTGCCGCCCCCGGCGACGAAGCCCGGGTGCGCATCGTTAAAGACTGCAAGCGCTACGCCTTCGGTATTCTGGACGAGGTGCTCACTCCTTCGCCGGACCGTATCCCGGTGGATTGTGCCGTGGCAGGCCCCTGCGGCGGCTGCAGCCTGCGGCATCTGGACTATGCTGCCGAGCTGCGCGCCAAGCAGGAGAATGTTGCAGATGCCTTTGCCCGCATCGGAGGATTGGATGTGCCTGTTCTGCCCATTGTGGGTTCGCCGGAAGTGAACCGCTACCGCAATAAGGTGCAGTTTCCGGTGGGCGTGGACAAAAGTGGTAAGCCCTGTATCGGCTTCTACGCCGGGCGCACCCATCGTATCGTCCCCTGCCCGGACTGCCGCCTGCAGCCCGGTGTGCTGAATGAGATCGGCAACGCATTGTGCGCTTTTTTTGCAGAAAAGGGCATCCAGCCGTACAGCGAGGAGACCGGCAGGGGCCTTGTGCGTCATATCTTTCTGCGGCGCGGCGCTCACAGTGGCCAGATCATGGTCTGCCTTGTCTGCACCCGTGCCAGGCTGCCCTCCGCTGAAGAGCTTTGCACCCGGCTGAAAGCTCAATTTGCAGAGATCACCACGATCCTGCTGAACGTAAATGCTAAAAACACCAACGTGATCCTTGGCACCGAGACCCACACCCTGTATGGGCAGGGGTATATTGAGGACACCCTGTGCGGCGTTCCGGTGCAGCTTGGCCCGCTTTCCTTCTATCAGGTCAATACCCTTGCTGCCGAGCAGCTTTACGGCATTGCCGCCCAGTATGCTCAGCTTACCCCGGACGACCTTCTGCTGGACCTCTACTGCGGCATGGGCACCATTGGTCTTTCCATGGCAGCGCACTGCCGTGAGCTGATCGGTGTGGAGATCGTACCGGAAGCCATTGAAAGCGCCAAGGCTAACGCTGCCCGCATGGGTGCAGATGTGGCCGCAAAGAGCCGATTTTTCTGCGCAGATGCCGGTCAGGCCGCCACCCGCCTTGCCGCTGAGGGCCTTCACCCGGACATCGTAATGCTGGACCCTCCCCGCAAGGGCTGCGACGAAGCCACCCTTTCCGCTGTCGTGCGCATGTCTCCCCGCCGGGTGGTCTACGTCAGCTGCAACCCCGCCACCGCCGCAAGAGATGCTGCATGGCTGGAACAAAATGGATATCACGCAGAGAAGGCGCAGCCGGTGGATCTGTTTCCAAGAACACGGCATTGCGAATGTGTAATTGCACTTTCCAAGGGCGAGATCGACTCCAAAAAAGTACGTGTAGAGTTCTCTTTGGAGGGCATGGACACTTCAGGATTGCAGAAAGGCGCGACCTATCCTGAAATCAAAGCCCGCGTGTTGGAACAGACTGGACTGAAGGTATCTTCCCTGTATATCTCGCAGATTAAGCAGAAATGCGGTCTGGAGGTACGAGAGAACCACCATAAGGCGAAGTCCGAAAATACGAAGCAGCCCCATTGCCCACCGGAGAAGGAAGCGGCCATAAGGGATGCGCTGAAATATTTTAAGATGATTTAAATAGTAATCCCACGATTTGCAAACGATTAGGTTTTTGTGAATCGTGGGATTTTGTCCTAATTCAAGTATTTTGATTCAAAGCAACTCGCAATTATGGAGCATCAGTATGAAAAATTTTATTTCCCAAATCAAGAAAATCCCAACGGATGAACTTATTTTTAATCTTTCAGAAAAATCTATAAGTATGTTCGTAAAAGGTGATTATTTAATGCCTATAAATATTCCCGCTATACACTATGGGCAGAAGAAGACTCTAACAATTACTCTGACTGCATGGGATATTCTTGATATTGAGTTTCTATCTATAAAAGAAAGCAATGACTATCGTCATTCTTCAAAAGCGGTTTCAATTGATACTTTAATTGACCTGTATCGAAACTATGACAATGAACGTTCTGCAAAAGAAGGTGTTTTTAAAAATTCGAATGCCGATGAACTCTTTCGCACACTTATGGGAATGACTGCAGAACAATTCTTATATCAGAACCCCGCATGGATATTTGAAAAGTTCAATCGAGACTATTATATTCTATTAGCTGCAACGAATTTTGAACATCGACCTGAAATAAACGTTAATGCTATCGTTAAAGGAATTTTCGGATTTTCTGCAGATGACTATATCGCTCTTCTTTTAATGGTGCTTTGGCTTTGCCGTCAGCATCCCGATCCCTTGACTGCACCAAAAGAATTGTACTGTAAAAAAGATAACACAATCTTTATCCCTGATAATCTTTTTAAGATTGTGAATTACTACTCCTGCACTTACGAAGATTTGCGAGCATCTTTTTTTAAGAAGCAGCTCTTATATTCCAAACCTTTTATTAAAACACAAAAAAGCAGTGCATATCTGTCTGCCAGTGTTTTTGCTGTTTCAATGCTAGTTGGAAACGGTCTTTACTGGCTCATTCGAGATTATTATCGTAATCAGGGCACACAATCCTTTATTAACGCCTTTGGCTATCTTTTTGAGGACTACATTAAAGACCTCTCAACAAAATACTGTTTACCTTCTGAATGGAGTGTATTGCCTACTGGAACCAAAAAAGGGGCTGATTTCACTTTCAATTTTGGTGCTATCGCTTTCCTTGTTGAATCAAAGTCATCTCTTATTGGCCTAGATGTTAAGCAGCAAATCCCCAATTTGAACGCCGCCGACGCTTTCTTTAATCGTACTATCAAAAAAGCTTATAATCAGCTTAATAGCAGCTATTCACAACTTGTATCTAAAACCTCCCAACCTATTATTAAAGTCATTCTCCTATATGATGAATTTTCCAATTCCGCCATCATTGAAGCGGCTGCAAATACTATTCTCGGTACAGATCCGTCTTGTTTTATCATGACCATTCGCGAATTCGAAATTCTTCTGTATCTTCATAAGAACGACAAAGAAACGGAACATCAGGTTTTGAATGAAATACTCCTCTCCAGCACATCAGAAAACCACCGAAAGAATATTCATGCAATTTATAACGATTTATCTCTTCATAAAAATCCTCATCTTGATGGTGAGATGGATTATTTTTCAAAATTGATGAAACATTTTGAAAAAGAGTTAAAATAAGTTCGACCTTTGTTCAACCAGCGAGCGAATTATCTCATAAAGGAATCGTTAGCTGTTTTTATGTTTACTTATTATCTTACAGCCTGCCATTGTGCAGGCTTTTATTTTGCCCCTAGGAGGTGTTAGATTGATGATTCACCAATCACATGGCAGAAATGCCGCAAACCAAAGGAGTAACATTTGGCTAATATCTATGGTTATATTCGTGTCAGCACCCGCGACCAGAACGAGGATCGGCAGCTGATTGCACTGCGCGAACTGAATATTCCGGAGAAAAACATCTTCATGGATAAGCAGTCCGGCAAGGACTTCAACCGCCCGCAATACAAGCGGCTGGTGCGAAAACTGAAAAAAGACGATTTGCTCTATATCAAGAGCATGCACCAGCGCACAAGCTGACTTTGCAGGGCTGGATGGTCTGATCGAGCAGCTATCCGCTTATATCCAGTCCACCGGAAAGAAGTACGCCGACCATGCTGCTACACTTCGTATCTGGGCAAAGCGGCAGCAATCAGAGAAAAAGACAGCACCGGGTATTCCAGATTACACCTTTGTGGAAGGAGAAAGCCTATAAAAACGATTGAGAAGATTTTGGAACAATCTGTTTCCAGGATGCCCGAAAACGCAATGGATTATTATGGGGCAGATGGTTTGCTCTACTGCGGCAAGTGTCATACGCCAAAAGATGCCTTCTTTGCCAAAGGTCTTGTCCTGATGGGAAAGAACAGACACCCCGTAGAATGCTCCTGTCACAAAGCAGAACGGGAACAGCAGGAAGCAGCAATTAAAGAACGGAAGCATCTCGACCTTGTGCGGCGGCTGAAAGCAGATGGCTTTTCGGATTCTGCGATGCTGAACTGGACATTTGCAAACGACAATGGGCGCAGCCCACAGATTCGCCATGCACACCGCTATGTGGAGCAGTGGCAGACCATGCGCGCAGAGAACATTGGATTGCTTCTCTGGGGTGGTGTAGGCACCGGCAAGAGTTTCCTTGCCGGGTGCATTGCAAACGCTCTGATGGAGCAGGAAGTGCCTGTTCGTATGACAAACTTCGCCCGAATCCTGAACAAGTTGAACAGCAGCTTTTCCGGGCGCAATGATATTGTGGACAGGCTCTGCCGCTATCCCCTGCTCATCATTGACGACTTCGGCATGGAGCGTGGCACCGAGTACGCACTGGAACAGATCTACAACATCGTGGACAGCCGATACCGCAGCCGGAAGCCGTTGATCGTCACCACCAACCTGACGCTGGACGAGATACGGCACCCACAAGATACAGCCCATGCCCGCATCTATGACCGCCTGCTGGAAATGTGTGTTCCTGTTTCCTGCATCGGCGTGAGTTTCCGCAAAGAAACAGCGCAGGAAAAGCTGGAGCGGCTGAAACTTTTAATCGGATGAATCAAGGGATGTTTCTAAAAATCGCAGGACAGTCAAAGTTCTGCTACAAGGAAATGGAGCTGCCTATTGAAAAAATACTATGACACCGAAACTGACAACGCATCCTTTGTACGCTGTATCGATGTTATGGCAAAGCTGATTCAAAAATATGGCTCAACTGTACTGGAGCAAAAGGAGTCTCTGCTTTGCGCGACCAACAGTAAAGCTGCATAAGCAGATTTACACGTTGCGTAATTTTTGTTTTTATGTTAAAATAATTGCGTAGCGTGTTTTACATATATGAGGGCAACTTTATGGACTGCAAAGACAAAATCCTCGAACTGCGCGAATCGACCGGGATGAACCGCCGGGAGTTTTGCACTTTCTTCCAAATTCCCTACCGCACTGTAACAGAATGGGAACTCGGCCACCGCCATGCGCCAGAGTATGTACTCCGGTTGCTAGAGTATTATATCCAGCATGAAAATCTCACACAACAACCAACCTCCGAAAGTGAGGATTTCTTATGAAAGAAGCACGCACCAAATGCTACATTTATACTCGCGTATCTACGGCCATGCAGGTAGACGGTTACAGCCTTGATGCACAGCGTGAAAAGCTGCGCAAATATGCCGATTATGAAGATATGGTCATTGCTGGAGAATATTCTGACGAAGGATTTTCCGGTAAGAACATTCAAGGTCGGCACGAATTTCAACAGATGCTGCGAGATGTGCAAGACTGTAAAGACGGCGTTTCTTACGTCTTGGTGTTCAAATTGTCTCGTTTTGGGCGCAATGCGGCCGATGTTCTGAACTCCTTGCAGCTTATGCAGTATTTCGGTGTCAATTTGATTTGCGTAGAAGATGGCATCGACAGTTCCAAAGATTCCGGCAAGTTAATGATTTCTGTTCTTTCTGCTGTTGCTGAAATCGAACGTGAGAATATCCGTGCTCAAACGATGGCCGGCCGTGAACAGAAAGCCCGTGAGGGCAAATGGAACGGCGGCTTTGCACCCTATGGCTATAGGCTGGAAAATGGCGAGCTTTCGATTGCAGACGATGAAGTGGAAGTTATCCGTGTTATTTTTGACCGCTTTATCCATACCAACGATGGTGTAGCAGGTATTGCCCGGTATCTGAACACCCATGGCTATGTGAAAAAGCTCCGTCAGAATGGAACTATTCCAAAGTTTTCTGCTGTATTTGTTAGAGGTATTCTGGACAATCCCATTTACTGCGGTAAGATTGCATTTGGTCGCCGCAAGGTTGAAAAGAAACTCGGCACTCGAAACGAAATGCACGTTGTGAAGCAATCCGAGTTTCCCGTCTATGTCGGTCAACATGAAGCCATCGTTTCCGAGGACGACTGGAATCTTGCACAGACCAAGCGTCAGCGTACCACAGGGCGGCGTGAAAAGGTGCGTGACCCCGACCACGCACATATTCTTTCCGGCATTCTGAAATGCCCCTGCTGTGGACGGAATCTGTACGGAAATGTCTCTAAGGCTCACAGCAAGGATAACAAAACTCGTTACTACTACTTCTGCAAGAGCATCAAAGGGCAGACTGGACACGAATGTTCTTTCCGGTTGAACATTGAACAGAACGAAATCAATCAGATGGTCGCATCCATCGTATCCGCTATGGTTCACGACCCGCGCTTCGTAGATGCCATCAAAGAAAAAATTGGTTCCGCAGTCGATACCAGCGAGTTGGAGCAGCAGGCCGATGCAATCAAAGCGCAGCTCCGCCAGCGACTCAGTACGAAATCTCGTCTGGAGCACCAGATGGACACACTGGACTTTAATGATCCCTATTATGACCGTAAGTCTTTGGATTTGCAGCGACGTTACGATGAGCAATATGAACTGATTGAGGACATGGAAACCCAGCTCGCTGAAATCCAAGGTCAGGTTGATGACATTCATCAGGAGAAGATCACAGCTGACAACATCTATCACCTGCTTCTGGCCTTCGATGAAGTCTACAATGCCGCCACTGAGGTGGAGCAAAAGGAATTCATGCGTGCCTTCATCGAGCGCATTGATATTTTCCCGAAAAAACAGCCGGATGGCAACTGGATTCGGAACATTGTATTCGCCTTCCCTGTTCCCTACAATGGAAAAGAGATTCGAGAATTTCCCTTGGAATCGCAATCAACCGTTGAAGCGGTTCTCCTTTTGACCAAACTCCATGTCGACCGCCACATTGAAGTGGAAGTGAGCATGGATGAGCTGGATGTGACTGCTGCGGAAAGCAAGGCGACTTACGATCAGATTCGGTATTATGTGTGGGAGCACTATCAACTCAAGGTTTCCAATCTCTATATCGCACAGGTGAAGCAGAAACACGGCATTATTGAGCGAGAAAATTACCATAAAGCGAAAAATGAAAATGCGAAGCAGCCCAAGTGTCCGAAGGAAAAAGAGGATGCGATTGTGGAAGCATTGAAGCATTTTCAGATGATTTGATTTACAGTATGTCCGTCTGATTTTCAGGCGGGCATTTTCTTTTGTTGGAATATGGTGTTTCTATTTTTATCGTGGTACAATATCTTAAAGACTTTTTGATTTCGGAGGGAGCCGTCATGATCGATCTTGCAAAACTGGAGCCTGTTTTGGGCGGATACCAGACCTATTTCCCGAAGCATTGGCCTCATGTTGAAGATTTCAAATGGGAAGCCGCGCAGCATTTCCACGACCATTGGAATATTGACGCGGCAGATTTTGGTGAAATGTTCAAGGAAGCCACTGCAAAGGTCTTTTCGCTTCTGGATACCGGCTATGCCTATCCCCGTGCGATGATCCTGAATTTCGCAGCAGCGGACTGTGAAGCAACACGCGCAATGTTCCGCAGCTTGTTTGATGAATCCACCGAACTTTCCCAGCGCATTATTGCATTTCAGGCTGCCACCGAAGAAATACGCACAAAATACAACGACGGCAGTTGGAATAACCACTACCAGAACACCAGTGCCATCAGCGTCTATCTGTGGCTCCGGTATCCGGATCAATATTATATCTACCGCTATTCCGTTGCCCGTGACATCTCGGATGCGCTGAACTTCGATGCTCCGCCCAAGCGGGATGGTTCCGTAGAATCGCTGCTAAACAGCTACCGCCTTTATGATGAGCTGCGGGTGGCACTGAGCCAAAATGCTGCCATCACCCAGATGATCCGCAGTGCCATTGAAGCAGCCCCTGCCGGAAAATACTGGCCAGACACACACTGGAATATCGCTGCCATTGATCTGGGCTTTTATCTGAGCCGTTTCTACCTTGCCGAACAAAAGACATCACAGATGCAGGCCGGATGGTTTCCTGCTGAAAGTGAGTATGATCCGGGCATTACAACCGCACAGTGGAGTGCTTTGCTGCAAGACACCTCGGTTTTTACCTCGGAGGCTTTGCAGGTGATGAAATGTATGCTGGATTACGGCGGGCAGGCCACCTGCAAACAGCTTGCCATTAAATACGGTGAAACCAGCAACTTCTACATCTCCAACTCCTACCATCTTGCACAGCGGGTGGCAGAAAAGACTGGCTGCCGCTGCATGCCCCGCGACAGCGAAAATATGCGTTGGTGGCCCATTTTATATGTGGGCAAAAATGCCAGCACAAAGGCGGATGGCACTTACATCTGGCGCTTGCGAGATGAGCTTTTACAGGCTCTGAAAAAAGCCGACCTCTCGAAAGTACCGGCTGCCGCTGCCGCCTGTGAAGCACCTTCACGCCACTACTGGTGGCTGACTGCCAATCCTAAGATCTGGAGTTATTCCAGTCTGCGGGTCGGCGAAGAGCAGACCTATACGCTGTACAATGACAACGGGAACAAGCGCAGGATTTTCCAGAATTTCCTCGATGCAAAAGCCGGGGATCTTGTGATCGGCTATGAGGCCAATCCAGTAAAGCGAGTGGTAGCTCTGGCCAAGATCACACAGGAAAGCAACGGCAAAGAGATTTATTTTGAAAAGGCCGAGAGCCTGACTTCCCCCATTGACTATGCTGTACTGAAGGCTTTCCCTGAGCTGGAGAAAATGGAGTTCTTCGTACAGCCGAACGGAAGCCTGTTCAAGCTCTCGGAGGGTGAGTACAACTTTATTCTGGATCTGATCCGGGATGAAAACCCTGCTCCCGTCCGGCAGGCATCTGCCGACAGCTACACCAGAGTTGATTTTCTGCACGATGTTTTTCTGAGTGAGCAACGCTATGAAGTGTTGGTTTCTTTGCTACGCCGCAAGAAAAATGTCATTCTGCAGGGTGCACCCGGCGTTGGAAAGACCTATTCTGCCAAACGGCTGGCGTACTCTATAATGGGTCAAGCTGATTCCTCCCGGGTTGAGTTTGTTCAGTTCCACCAGAATTACTCCTACGAGGATATCATGCTGGGCTACCGGCCGGACGGCTCCGGCTTCAAGCTGACAGAGGGTGTATTTTACCGCTTCTGCCAGAAGGCTTCCAACGACCCCGACCGAGAATACTTTTTCCTGATCGATGAGATCAACCGGGGCAACCTGAGCAAGATCTTCGGCGAGCTGATGATGCTGATTGAAAGCGACCATCGGGGCGAAAAGATCACACTGGCCTATAACGGGATGCCCTTCTATGTCCCGGAAAATTTGTACATTATCGGTATGATGAATACTGCCGACCGCAGCCTGGCCATGATCGACTATGCGCTGCGCAGACGCTTCAGTTTCTTCGAGATCGAACCGGCGTTCACCTCCGATGGATTCCAGAAATATCAATCTGCGCTTGACAATGAAACCTTCAATGCTCTGGTGGAACAGATTAAGGCATTGAACCGGGAAATTACCACAGATGCCTCCCTCGGTCCCGGATTTCGTGTTGGACACAGTTACTTTTGTCTGGCCGACCCTGCCGCCTGCACCACTGACTGGATGCGCTCTGTGGTGGAGTTTGACCTTCTGCCTACGCTGGCAGAATACTGGTTCGACGCGCCCGACAAACTGCACCGTTGGGAAAAGAATCTGCGTGGTGTTTTCAATGACGACTGACAAAGGGATCTTTATCCAGAACATCTACTACATGCTCTCCTACGCCTATCAGGTGCTGCAGCAGCAGGATTATCAGTGCATCGCCTCGGAAAAGTTTGAGCGTATCGACGATTTGTTTGCTGCCATCCTTGCAAAGGGTGTTTCCCGGCAGCTGAAGCAGGGGCTCTATCGAGAATATGTTTCCCGAAGCGAGACCCGGTCAGTTTTGCGTGGAAAGCTGGATCTTCCGCAGACCATTAAGACCCGTATCCAGCACAAGCCACAGGTCGCCTGTACCTTTGACGAGCTTTCCGAGGATAACCTGTATAACCAGATTCTGAAAACCACCCTGCATGTGCTGCTTCGGGATAAGAATGTTTCTACTGAGCGCAAAGTGGAATTGAAGAAAGCGCTTCTGTTTCTGGACACGGTTTCTGCACTGCTTCCCTCTCAAATCCCATGGAAGCAGTTACATTATCAGCGGAGCAACCAGAATTACGAGATGCTGTTGAATCTCTGCTATTTCGTGCTGCACGATATGCTGCAGACCACCGAAAACGGCAGCTATAAAATGACAGCATTTTCGGATGAACGCATGGCAAAGCTGTACGAACGCTTTATTCTGGAGTATTACCGACAAAATCATCCCTACCTTACTGAGGTCAAGGCTGCGCAGGTCAAATGGGATCTTGTGGGAGAGCACGATGCTGCCATGCTGCGGTTTCTCCCTGCCATGCAAACCGATATTTTTCTGCGTTTTCGCGAAAAAGTTCTCATTCTGGATGCCAAGTATTACAGCCAGACATTGCAGCAGCAGTTTAATAAAGAGACCTTGCATTCTGCCAACCTCTACCAGATCTACACCTACGTTAAAAATCAGGATGCTGCCCATACTGGAAACGTTTCCGGGCTGCTAGTCTACGCCAAAACGCAGGAAACCATCACGCCGAATTGTCTCTTCAACTTAGGCGGCAATCAGATCGGTGCACGCACATTGGATCTGAATCAGGATTTTCGGCAAATCACCGCACAGCTGGATGGAATTGCCCAGCAGTTTTTCGGGAAGCATCCGCTTTGATCTTTTCCATGTCGATTTACCCGCCTTCACACCCGCCCGTCTGTTTTTTCAAACTTTCTCCTCCTAAGTGTCCGAAGGAGAAAGCGGATGCGATCGTGGAGGCATTGAAATATTTTCAGATGATTTGATACGCAATCACCCCAGAGAGAATAGCCTCTTGTGCGTTCTCTCTGGGGTGATTTTTGCGTTATGCTACTTCCGGGTAGCGCATATATACATACTCGTAGATTTTCTTCTGGTAGGTCTGGATATCGCTTACATCATAGCTATTGGGAAGTTCTTGCCAAAGGGTATTGCGGATCAGATTATCCACAATTGCCTTAGTTTCCTGCTTGTCCGTCCAATGGTCGAGTTTGGCAATCTGCTGTTTGATTTTTGTCAACAAGTCCACAGACACCTTCTTGATCGTTTCAATTTCCTGCTTCGTGAGGTTCTCCGAAAACAGCAAATCATACACCGAAAGCTCCTCATCGCTAGAAAAGCCCTCACGCACATAGCGCTGCTGCTCCGTGTCCAGTGAACTTGCAAGTTCCATCAGATCCATGAAGGTTTTCTCAATGGTTGCCCGGTTCTGCTCTGCATTATAGGCATCTATGATCTCCTGATAGCGGTCATAATAATCAATGCGCTGCGGGTTTGCAAACAGCATTTTCGCCAATTGCTGATTCACCAGTTCATCCAGATCGCGCAGCAAAAGGTTCTTCCGCCGGGTGTGGGCGAACTCCCGGCTCAGCAGGTCAAAGTCAATTTTGCTGATGTCAAACTGCCGGGATGGTACAGCCTCCTGATCCGGCTTTTCCACATGGATGTACTCGTTGACGATGCCGTTGATCTGCACCATCAGGTCGGTATTGTCCGCGTGTTTCCGCTTCTGCTGCAAGCCCTCGCAGATGGCGAGAATTGCGTTTTTCCGGGCGCGCACGGTATCGTCCACATCGTCACGGTCTGCGTAGCGGAACAGCCGCGCCAGCTCAGACGCATAGGTCTGAAAGGTTTTCTTGGTTTCCAATGTCTCGCACATTGCGTTGACCGCATCCTGTACAAGGCTCATCTTTTCATAGTCCTGTGCGTCCACCAGTTCCTGCAGCTGGAACCCATGTTCTGCCAGAAAACCGTCCGTTTCTCCGATGACCGTACGGATACGCTGAATCAGCTCCGTTTTGTCCACCGTCGGGTCAATGCCCGCCGGGCTGTTCTTGCTGACCGTATAGTCCACCAGAGCCTTGCGCAGCGCCTTTACGATACCAATATAGTCCACGATCAGGCCGTTGCTCTTGCCCTCCGAAACACGGTTTGCACGAGCAATAGTCTGCATCAGGGTATGGGCTTTCAACGGCTTGTCCAGATACAGACAGGACAGACACTTTACATCAAAGCCCGTCAGCCACATGGCACAGACGAACACCACCCGGAACGGATTCTTGCTGTCCTTGAATTCTTTATCCAGCTCCCGCTTTTCCATTTTGGCACGGTGCGGCAGAATATCCAGCCCCCACTTTTTGAAGGTCTGCACCTCGTTCTGCTCCTGACTGATCACCACTGCCATTTCGGTTTCTTTCATCCATGCCAGTTTGCGGGCAAGCTCCTGTGCTTCCTGCTGGGTCACTGTGCCCTGCCGGGCTTCCAGTTCCCTGATCTTTGCCTGCCAGCATTCCTGCACATAGTTGTACATCCGCACACAGGTGACCTTATTCAGGCAGACGAACATCGCCTTGCCGCTGGTCCAAAGGTCAGAGTAATGCTCCACAAAGTCCCTTGCAATGGAACGCAGCCGTTCATCTGCGGTGAGAATATGGATCTCCTTTGCAAACTCGCGTTCCAGCTTTTCCTCCTGCGAGGGATCAAGGTCGGCTGCTTCAATGGCATCCAGGATCCGCCCGGTGATCTCCGGCTTGTCCAACTGGGCGATCTTATCCGCGCGGTTCTCATAGTACAGCGGTACCGTTGCGCCGTCCTCCACTGCCCGCTTGAAATCATACACCGACAGATACCCGCCAAAGGTGCGCTCGGTGATATGGTCATCTGCCAGAAGCGGCGTACCGGTAAAGCCGATGCGGGACGCCGTGGGCAGCAGGTGCATCATGTTGTCTGCAAAAATGCCGTACTGGCTACGGTGGGCTTCATCCGACAAAATCAGAATGTCGTGATCCGGGTAGATGGGCGGCTCCTTGGGCAGATTGAACTTCTGGATCAGGGTAAACACAAAGCTGGGGTTGCCCTGCAGCTTTTTTACAAGGTCTGTACCGCTGGATGCAATGAACTGTGAAGCCTTTGTCTTGCCCAGCAGACCGCAGTTTTCAAAGGTATCGCTGATCTGCCGGTTCAGCTCGTCACGGTCGGTCAGCACCACAATGGTGGGCGAGCCTGCAAACTTGCGCCGGATCTTCTGCGCCAGAAAGACCATGGAGTAGCTTTTGCCTGACCCCTGCGTGTGCCAGAACACACCCAGCCTGCCGTCTTTCAGTTTGCGGTTCTCGTAAGCACTGACGGCCTCGTTGACGCCGAGATACTGGTGGTTGCGGGCCAGAATCTTGGTGGTGCGCCCACCGGAATGGTCGTAAAGGATGAAGTTTTCCAGCAGATCGAGGAAGGTATTTTTCTCGCAGATGCCCCGCAACATGGTTTCCAGCTCCACTCTGCCTGCATCGCTCTCCTTCAGACGCTTCCACTCGTGGAAGAACTCGTACTTGCTGCCAAGCGTGCCCACCTTGGCTTCCAATCCATTGGACAGCATAAGGAAGGCATTGTAATAGAACAGCTGCGGAATGGTATCGAGATAATTTCGGTAATTGTCTATGTAGGCGTTCTGCACATCCACGGTAGGCTTTTTCAGCTCGATGAACAGCAGCGGAATGCCATTAACAAAGCCCACGATGTCCGTTCTGCAGCGGTACAGCTGCGAGTGGATCTTCATTTCTTTTACGGCGAGGAAGTGGTTGTTTTCCGGGTTTTTGAAGTCGATCACCGCCGCGCTTCGGATTTCGGTGCGGCCATCCGGCCGCTTGACCGTCACCGGGATGCCATCCCGCAGCAGAAAATACTTTTCCTCGTTGATCTGCATCAGGGATGCGGTGGAAACGTGTGCCGTGAATTTCTTCTGCACCTCGTCCAGCTGGTTCGGGGTGAGCCACGGATTCAAGCGCAAAAGCGCCTGCCGAAAATACCGGGTCAGCAGCACTTCCCCATAGCTAGTGCGGCCCAACGTCCCGTCCGGCCCCAGCTTTTCGGAGTTGTAAGCCAGCACGACCTCCCAGCCCAGAACATTTTGCAGCAGGTTGCCTGCGCTGTTCTGAACAAGGACATTTTCGGAGTATTCGCGGCTCATTTTTTATTCCTCCTCACAGTAAATCCGGCAGAGATGGATTACAACGTTTTGCATTAGTGTGAGCCAGTATTCGCCCCACTTGAGTAATGTCATACGAAGTTGGAATAGAATCCCAGAAATCATGGACTTTTTTCAGAGACTCAAAAGAATCCCACATATCCATAAATTTCTTATCAACTTCTTTTTGTAGTTTTTCATTTTTTTCATACATATTCCAAATCTGGTTGAATACATTTTTTTCTTCTGTTTTAATTTTATGTACCCCCTCAGAATTGCTTATTAGTAAATCCTCAATATGTGCTTTGTTTACCAAATCTAGTCTTACATATCCATCCAGCAAGATATTATTTCTCAATCCATATTCTCCAATTTTTATTGATTTCAGCAATACAACTGCCGATTTGTATTCTTCCGATTCTTTTCTTATTCCAACACATGCATACCCATCTAGCACTCTTGTATAGTACTCTTCAAATTTTTTCAATTTGATATTGCTTGTCAACCGTATAGCCCCTAAAATATCCAAATGTTCCATCCAATCTATGCCTTCTGGCAAATCCGCATATTCCAATTTGCTATAGATTTCAGATAACACATACATTCCTTGCATTACATCGCCCGATCTTGGTCTAATGGTTTCGACAGTATTCATTATTGTCAATGCACATAAAGCAGTATTATCAATCAAATCTACAATTTCTGTTGCTTTCAAAACTCCAGCACGATTTTTTCTATTATCACCTTTTTGCACATGGTATACTAGCAATTCAGTTAGCAAGTCATAATCTGCTTCACGCTCACTTGTAGCTGCTTCCTGCTCTGCTTTTACAAGAAGTCTCTGAAATGCCGGGTCTGAGAATGACTCAATCATCCCATCCACTTGACTAATTCTAGGTAGAATGCAATTTTCCAATTTTGCAATTCTTTCATTTGCTGTTTCTCTTGCTTCTTCAGTACACTCTTTTATCGCAACAGGTATCAATTCGCTGACTACTTTTTTCACACGCTCATTGACTTGCTCCTCTGTTAACCCATTATTGTTTATAATAGTAATGTTATTCGCCTGCATCTGCTGACTATTATCGCCCGCTTGCTGAGTATATTTGTTAACGTCCACGTTTTATACCTCCAATCTGCACCTGCTCTGCATTATCACCGGCTTTTTGGCTTTGTTGAAAATTGTTTTTTATTTTTCCACCATCTTTAGAAACATCTTCGTTTTCCAGTGTAAACTCCTGTCGCTGCTTGGCACTGTTTCCACCAATCTGTTTCTGTTTAACGTTTTTATGTATGCCTATCTTATATCCAATCGCTCCGCCAATCAAGGCTCCTATGATTAAAGAAAAAATTGTCGAGCCAATTCCATCAAATACCCATGTTATCCACTCTGGCATAAATCATACCCTCCATTTTTCATTCAACAGTTTCGTTAGCCGCTTTCATATACCAAAAGAATCTCTCTTTCCCGTTTTCTCTTGTATTTCATTCATTTGCTCATCAAATGCTTTTTCGCCTATTTTAGCAATACAATGCAATTTTAATCCTTGTTCATACTGTCCTAGGAGTGCGTATAGCTGGCTATCTGATGCTGCTGAAAAAGGTGCCCAACTTGTCGCACCCTGCGCCATTTCTAAGGCCGAAATTTCTGTCAGCGCACTTATTTTTGCATCTCGCAATGCTTCGATCATTCCATCTCTGGTCGGATTTTTCATTTGAGCACGAAGTTTTTGAATTTTATTCATCGCGTCTTTTACGTCCTTAAAATCCTTGGCTTCAGTGCAATATTTATTAAGAGAATCTGACATATTATGAACACCCCTTTCATCAAAGTTCAAACTATTTTATTGTTGTCCTATTTTTAACAACAGCGGCAATAACGCGATCCCCACGTCACAGCTCTTATCAGCCATCCATGCCAAAACAGGCTTTACTTTTTCCCACTTTGACTTTTTGCTGTCTTTGGACTTTACCACTTCTTCAATCTCAGAAATTTTATCCAGCACTTCCTGTGTCTGTTCATTTGTGAGTGAAGTCATTTCTTCTACTTCTTTGCGTACCTGCTCAAATGTAATGTTCACATTCATGCTGTTGGTCACGTTGACGACCTGAGAATTGGAAACTTCCGGCTTGGGCAACTGTACCGCATTCATCTGGTATTTGTACGTTTCCAGCTTTGCTTTCATCATTTCCAGATTTTCAACCACACAATTCGGGTGTTCTACCAGATGTCCATAAAAGACCATTTTCGCATTTCTATCATTGTACCACAGACCATCATACCATTGCTTTACACATGCTTGGTATTTTCCGTCTATTTCTCTATGTAATTTCAAGCGTTCATCGTCACTTAAATTTTGAGTATTACTCAATCGTTCAATATCCGCACATACCATATCATAAAATTCTTTTGGCATATCCATAGTGTCACACCTCCACTTCACCACTCATCAACTTCGGCAATAAACGGTTTCGTATTTCTGTAAGATCTTCCACCTGTTTCTTTAGCGCTTCAACTTTCTGCTGAATATTCTCTTCGTAATCATTAAATTTATCCAAAATCTTTTTATCCGCAGTCAGTACCAAAATTTTTTGCAGCATTCCTTTTGTTAAAAACTTTATAGTTGAACCGCTTGCGCCTTTCGCCAACGCTTCCACATTATTCTGTACGGTAAAAAACAAATTAAATAAATTTGAATGGTCAAATGGTGCAAGCACATAAGTTCTCTGATACGCTTCAAATTTTCCGCGGTATAGTTTCACGTTAAAATCCCCATTACCAGCCAATATAACAGCACTGGTATCAAATGAATACCCCGGTGCTGTTATCGTTTCTTGTGAACATGTAAAAAATGGATAATTTCCTCCTTTATCTCCATAGTTTGCATCTTTTTTTCCTGTAACTACCGGTGCAATTTCTTCAAGCGGAAACTTTCTCCACCCCTCCGGTACGCCGTCCACAATTTTCGTGTTTTCATGCCCCGGAAAGCGCAAATCCACAAACCACTCTTTATATAGCCGCTGGGCTGCTTCTTCCAGCAATTTGATTTGTTTTTGGTTGTTTTCAATCAGATTGTCATAGGAAGAAAGAATATCAGCAATATACCGCTGTGTTTTTAACGGTGGAAGTTTAATCTCCATACTTTTAATTATTGCTGCATTCAAATTTGGCTGTGCTCCACCATTCTTTAATGAAACCATTTTTTCATACAGCGTAACCAATTGATAATATACAAATTCATAGTATGCCTTAGTTTCATCTATGATAAGATTGCAGCACGCCTGATTTGTCGTTAGTGGAATTTTGTTTATCGCTACTCTTCCAGCTGTATCACCTTGTCCGTACATCGCAACAATCACTGAATTTTGTGGAATCATCTTTGCGCTAGAATTATCCAATCCGTCTTTTGAAATATACGCCTCTGTTTCATAGATCCGGCAATAATTGACTTCTTTAGTTTTTAACCATGGAATTTGCTTAGGCTCATAATATTCTTTTATAGAGCTTTTGGGCGTTCCTCCTGAGGTCACATACTTGCAAATATCCCCCAGTTTCACCTTTTCCCACTTCATACCCCCATCTCCTCCAGAATCTTCGAGATGGTTTCCATCAGGCGGTTGGACTCTGCCTGCAATTCCAGCAGTTCCTTGTGGATCTCTTTCATCCGCTGGGCAAAATCCACGCCGTCATCCTCCACGGGTGCAACGCCCACATAGGCACCGGGCGTCAGGGATGCGCCTTTCTCGTTGAGGATGGTGTCGCGGCTGGCCACCTTGCACAGACCAGGAATATCCTGATAAACGCCCTCGCCAAACTTTTCGGTGAGCCAGACGGCCTCCTTGGCAACGGTCAGCTTCTCGTTGAGGGCTTCCAGTTCCTTGTCGAACTTTTCCTGCGTGGCCTTGCGCTCCTTGCGGGGTGCTGCCTCCACAGCGGCTTTGGCTTCTTCCCGCTTGGCCTGCACGTTTTGTTCCAGTGCGGCCTGAATCTCTGCAAAGGGGCGGTCGTCCGCCAGTTCTGCGTGATACTCTGTCAGAAGCCCCTTGTACTTGTCCACCTCGCCACGATAGAGCCAGACAATGGCATCGAGGTTCTTCAGCTGCCAGTCGCTCCACTCGTTCTGAGTGCGGTCCACCACGGTATAATAATTGCGTGCGTCGATGAACAATACGGTGTCCAGCAGATGTTCCGGTTTGCCCTTATCCAGAAACCACAGCGAACAGGGCAGGCTCTTGGTGTAGAAGAAATTGTTGCCCACGCTCATCATCACGTCCACATGGCCGGTCTGAATGAGCTTTTCACGGATGTCCTTGTCTTTGCCCTGACTATCCGTTGCCGAGGATGCCATAACAAAACCCGCACGGCCATGCTCGTTCAGGTAGGAGTAGAAATAGGACACCCACAGATAGTTTGCGTTGCCGATCTCCTTGGCCTTGTTCACGCCGGGTAGGCCAAAGGGCAACCGCCCGGCACTCTGCGCCGACTCCGACTTGACCTTGTCCACATTAAACGGCGGATTTGCCATCACATAGTCGCAGCAGCCGTTCAGGTTGTGGGCATCGTGATAGAAGGTATTGGCTTCATCGCCGGACTTGATCACGCCGGTCAGACCATGCACAGCCATATTCATCAGGCAGAGCTTGGCATTGTACTCCACCTTTTCCTGTCCGTAGAAGGTCATGGTGTTGTTGGCGATCATGCCCGCATGGTTTACAAAGTCGCCGGTCTGCACAAACATACCGCCGCTGCCGCA
>ENA-UEQB01000817-UEQB01000817.1-human-gut-metagenome-genome-assembly--contig:-NODE-817-length-28848-cov-6.527337_pt1 | contig 28848 bp, 26 predicted proteins | sample MGYA00242901_ERZ507918 | MGnify/ENA primary metagenome ERZ507918 (study PRJEB26167, sample SAMN06115405) | human gut metagenome | host: Homo sapiens | place: China:Sichuan | collected 2016-04-06... | reverse complement strand
ATCGTAAATAGATTCATTATTGATCAGAAAGCACACTATAATCCCAATACATTGGTTGATGAGGCTGACTGGTTATTAAATTGTCCGTTCAGATTTTCTCCCTCTTTCGGATTGATCTCAAGCGCTTTCTTCATATCTTCTATGGAACCATCTTTGTCGCCATTCAGCAATTTGGCACGGCCGCGTTCGTGATAGGCTGCTCCGAAGTTCGGATTCAGTTCTATGGCTTCGTCGAAAAGACTGATAGCTTCGGTTAGTTTTTTCTGAGTGATAAAGAGTTGACCCAGATAGAGGTATGCCTGTTCATTAAAGGGATTCATCTCGGTGACTTTCAAGTAATCGGTTTCTGCCTCTTCGGGAGCTCCTTCTGCTTCTTTTAGTTTGCCATGCAGCAGGATAGCTGCCTCTTCATCCGGGCTCTGAGTCAGAATTGCGGCTATATCTTCAGCAGATTCTTTGAGCTGATTCATCTTTAGCAAAGCTTCGGCGCGTAACAGGCGTGCTTCGGTGAAATCGTCTTTTAACACAATGGCTTTTGTCAGGTGGGCAATGGTCATGAGGTCATCATTCATACCCATCATAGCTTTTCCCAGCAAGAAATGGGCAACTGCATTACCTTCCTCTATCTGAATAGCTTTGCTTGCCGCAGCCTGCATTGCCTGATAGTCTTCTTGCATATAGCATACGTTGGCTATAGTAAGATATGTACTGGTCAGTTCGGGTTCAAGTTCCACCATGCGATTCAGTATTTCACGGGCTTTGTCCAGTTCGGCAGATTGTATGTAGAGCTGGCTGAGGTATCCCAATGTTTCGAAGTCTTCCTCGATAGCAAGGGCTTCGGTGAAGCATTTTATGGCATAGTCCGGTCTGCCCATACGTTGAGCACGCAATCCGTCATATTTGAATATCTCAAAGTTCTTTTGTGCAGCTTTCTGCTTTTCGCTTTCCGGGCTTTCGGACTTTCCCGAAAAGAAAGATTTAAAGAAGTTCGGCATGATTTTAATATATCTCTGCTGATATTTACGTTGGTCATTGCTGCATATGTGATTGCAGGTGGAATGAAGGGAGTGATGTATACGGATGCTTTACAGGCGGTCATCATGTTTGGTTGTATGTTATTCCTGCTATTCTCTTTGTATCAGGTTCTTGGTATGAACTTTACGGAAGCTAATAAAGAATTGACGAATATAGCTTCCTTAGTGCCGGAAAAGTATAAGGCTTTGGGGCATCAGGGATGGACGGCGATGCCTGTGACTGGTTCTCCGCAATGGTATTCATTGGTAACCTCTCTAATTTTGGGAGTAGGTATCGGATGTCTTGCACAACCTCAATTGGTGGTGCGTTTTATGACCGTAGAAAGCAGCAAGCAGTTGAATCGTGGAGTGTTTATCGGTTGTTTTTTCTTAATTATAACGGTGGGAGCTATCTATCATGCCGGAGCATTGAGTAATCTCTTTTTCTTAAAAACAGAAGGAGCTGTTGCTACAGAAGTAATACAGGATATTGATAAAATTATTCCTTATTTCATTAATAAGGCAATGCCGGACTGGTTTGCTGCTTTGTTTATGCTTTGTATCCTTTCGGCAAGTATGTCTACGCTTAGCTCACAGTTTCATACAATGGGAGCATCGGTCGGTTCCGATATTTATGGCACTTATAAACCCCGTTCCCGTAACAAATTGACCAATGTGATCCGTCTGGGTGTACTTTTCTCTATTTTAGTCAGCTATATTATTTGCTATATGTTGCCTCACGATATCATCGCCCGCGGAACTTCTATTTTCATGGGCATCTGCGCTGCTGCATTTCTTCCTGCCTATTTCTGTGCATTATACTGGAAAAAGGCTACGAAACAGGGAGTCATGGCAAGCCTTTGGGTAGGAACTCTGGGCAGTGCTTTTGCATTAGTATTCCTTCATCAAAAAGAAGCGGCTGCAATGGGTATATGCAAATTCCTGTTTGGCAAAGATGTATTGATTGAGACATACCCTTTTCCGGTAATCGACCCCATTCTCTTTGCATTACCATTGTCTATATTGACCATTGTAGTAGTTAGTCTTTTGACTGCTAGAAATAAATAATAGGTATTAAGTATCAGGTATTAAGTATTAACCGTAGCTGGCTAACAGATTGTCCGCATGGCATAATACTTAATACCTAATACCTAATACTTAATACCTAATACTTATTTTATTTTCTTTTTGTACGATTCGTATCGGGACTGGATATCGCGTACGAAGTTGAAAGTTTCTATACCACGAAAATATCCGTTTTTACAGACAGGGTCGGTGAAGTATTCTTCATTGCTTTTGAGGAGGATGAAGTTTTCGACATTGTCTTTCCATACGAGGTTATTCTTTCCATATTTCTTAGCTAGTGCCATCGCATCGTAGATGTGGCCTAAACCGGCATTGTAAGAAGCCAGTATGAAGTTGAGTCGCTCTTGTTTGTCGGGAATCATATTAAAGCTCCGGTCTGTTGCGGCAATGTATTTAATAGCGGCTTTTATACTTTCTTCCGGGTTCTGTTCTTTTCCTGCGGGTACGCCCATTGCACGTGCGGTGGCGGGCATCAGCTGCATCAACCCTTTGGCTCCTGCCCATGAAACGGCTGTTGTGTCAAAGTTTGATTCTGTGTAGGCAAGGGATGCCAGCATTCGCCAGTCCCATCCGATCTCCTTGGCATATTTCTTGAATAAATCATCGTAATGCGATATTTTCCCTTCTTTAAGTGAAAGAATAGGAGAGTGGGGCATCATTTTACTATTCTCGAAGTACCGCTTCATACTGGCGGTATAGGCAGGAGAGGTCATATTTTCTTTATGCCAGTTCGTTGCGGCAGCTGCCAGTTCGGGACTATCCTTTCGTACAGCCCATGAAGAACGCTGGTCAAAACTGATAGAAAGATTGATGTCCAGATTGGGATAATATGTTTTATTCAGTTTGGCCAGATCGTTGTCGGCCACCGTATAGGGGATCTTTCCTTGTGCTACTTGGGTGATTAAATCTTCTGCAGTAATGCTGTCACCCGTAATTTGATGAATATGGATGCCGCCGCCCAATTCATTGTTCAGATTCACAAGACGATCGTAGTATTTGCCCGGTTTGACGTATATGTCTTTGCCAATGAGCTCTGTTACGTCTTTCAGTGGTTTCTGTTTTCCATTTCCTTGCTGGACGATAACCTGATGAGTGATCACATCTTCTCCACAATACAAAAGGCTATCTTTCCATTCTTTGGTTATCGGCAGGTTGTAGGCGATCATATCTCCTTCTCCTGCCTGTAATTTCTGGATCAGTTCATGGACATTCTTGGCTACTTCGATCCTGAGTTTCAGTCCCAGACTTTTGGCGAACTGCTCACTAAGTTCGTATTGGAATCCCATTTCCTGCCCACGATAAATAAAGTAGGAAGTAGAGCTATAGAGTGTCAGCACTACCAGTTCCCCACTGTCTTTAATCTGCGGAAGATCACGTGCTGTTTCATTCTTTTCGCCATGATGTTTGTTCCGGCATCCGAATATACAGCACAAAAGTATAAGAAACAAGGGGAGGATCAGTGTCTTGGCACTCATTCTGAACTCTTTATCTTTCATTCTTCATTTCTCAAATGTTTCTTGATATACATTGTCAATATATCGATAGCTACGGCATTGCTGCCGCCTTCCGGTACAATAAGGTCGGCATAACGTTTGCATGGTTCGATGAATTGCAGGTGCATCGGCTTCAGAACGCGGGTATAGCGTTCCATGACTGCTTCTGCTGTTCGTCCCCGTTCGATAACATCCCTTTGGATAACGCGTATCAAACGCTCGTCGGGATCGGCGTCTACAAATATCTTGAGGTCCATTATATTACGCAATTTCTTGTCGCACAAGGCAAGGATACCTTCTATGATGACGACCTCACGAGGCTCGATATGGATAGTTTCCGGTTGGCGGGTACAAGTCAGATAGGAATAGGTCGGCTGCTCGATGCTTTTTCCTTCTTTCAGCATCATCACATGTTTGGAAAGCAGGCTCCATTCAAAAGCATCCGGGTGGTCAAAGTTGATATTCTGACGTTCTTCGACCGGGACGTGGCTACTGTCTTTGTAGTATGAATCCTGAGGTAACAGTACTACTTCTCCGACAGGGAGGCTTTCTATTATTTTTCGTACGACGGTGGTTTTTCCGGAACCCGTTCCACCTGCTATTCCTATTATTAACATCTCTTTATAGTGTTATTTGAACCAAATAGAGTAATTTTGCATTAGTAATGTAATGCATTGACAAGACAAATATAGAAACAATTCATTAAAATAACAACGTAATGGTGAAACACATTGTATTATTTAAGTTAAAAGACGAAGTTCCCGAAGCGGAGAAACTCGTAGTGATGAATAAATTTAAGGAAGCTATCGAAGCGCTCCCTGCTAAAATTTCAGTAATCCGTAAAATCGAAGTCGGACTGAATATGAATCCGGGGGAGACTTGGCACATAGCCCTCTATAGCGAGTTTGACACATTGGAGGACGTGAAGTTCTATGCAACGCATCCTGATCATGTGGCAGCTGGAAAGATTATAGCTGAAGCAAAGGACAGTCGCGCGTGCGTGGATTATGAATTCTAACCCCCAATAATGAAAATGAGAAAATTAATTTCTTTTCTGCTTTTAAGCTTTGTAGCCTATACATTGCAGGCGCAGATTAAAGATCCGGTAAAGTTTAAAACAGAGCTGAACTCTCTTTCCGATACAGAAGCGGAGATTGTATTTACAGCTGCCATTGATAAAGGATGGCATGTTTATTCTACCGATCTTGGAGACGGAGGACCTATTTCTGCAACATTTAATGTAGAAAAGAAGTCAGGTGTAGAACTGGTAGGTAAATTGAAACCTGTCGGTAAGGAGATAGCTACTTTTGATAAATTGTTCGAAATGAAAGTACGCTATTTTGAGAATACTGCCAAATTCGTACAAAAAGTAAAACTGACAGGTGGAGCTTATGCGATAGAGGGGTATCTGGAATATGGAGCTTGTGACGATGAGAGTTGTCTTCCTCCGACCGAAGTTCCGTTTAAGTTTTCCGGTGAAGCAAAGGCCGGAACTACGGCTGCTCCTGTTAGTAAAGCTGATAAGCCGGAGACAAAAGAGGCGGAAGAGGTAACTGCTCCTGCTGCGTCCAAAGACTCTGCTACGATGATGGAACTGGTTCCTGCTTCTGCTATGGATGCAAATGCCGATATTCAACCTGCTGTAGCTTCCGGTGACCTTTGGCGTCCGGTAATCAGTGAATTGCAGGCGTTGGGAGAGGAACATACTCAGGGAGATATGTCCTGGATTTATATTTTCGTGACAGGTTTCCTGGGTGGATTACTGGCTCTGTTCACTCCTTGTGTATGGCCTATTATCCCGATGACAGTCAGTTTCTTTCTGAAACGTAGCAAAGATAAGAAGAAAGGTATTCGTGATGCGTGGACTTATGGTGCTTCCATTGTCGTTATTTATGTGGCATTAGGATTGGCTATTACACTGATATTTGGTGCCAGTGCGCTCAATGCTTTATCGACGAATGCTGTCTTTAATATCCTTTTCTTCCTGATGCTAGTAATCTTTGCCGCTTCATTTTTCGGAGCGTTTGAGATTCGATTACCGTCAAAGTGGGGCAATGCGGTAGATAGTAAAGCAGAATCAACTACTGGTTTGCTGAGCATCTTCCTCATGGCATTTACGCTTTCATTGGTTTCTTTCTCTTGTACAGGTCCGATCATCGGATTCCTGCTTGTACAGGTTTCTACTACGGGAAGTGTGGTAGCTCCGGCTATTGGTATGCTGGGTTTTGCCATCGCATTGGCATTGCCGTTTACATTGTTCGCTCTGTTCCCGTCATGGCTGAAATCTATGCCGAAGTCGGGTGGATGGATGAATGTGATCAAAGTGACATTGGGATTTCTGGAACTGGCATTTGCACTTAAATTCTTGTCGGTTGCCGATCTGGCTTATGGATGGAGATTGCTTGACCGTGAAACATTCTTAGCTTTGTGGATTGTAATCTTTGCATTGCTTGGTTTCTATCTGCTTGGTAAAATCAAATTCCCGCATGATGACGATAATAATAAAGTGGGAGTGACTCGTTTCTTTATGGCACTTATTTCTTTGGCATTTGCTGTATATATGGTTCCCGGTTTGTGGGGAGCTCCGTTGAAAGCTGTGAGTGCTTTTGCTCCGCCCATGCATACGCAGGATTTCAACTTATATAAGAATGAGGTGCATGCAAAATTCGATGACTATGATCTGGGCATGGAATATGCGCGTCTGAATGGCAAACCTGTCATGCTTGACTTTACAGGATATGGATGCGTGAACTGTCGTAAGATGGAAGCTGCTGTATGGACTGATCCGAAAGTGAGTGATCTGATTAATAATGATTATGTATTGATTACCCTGTATGTGGATAATAAAACTCCGTTGACCGAACCTGTAAAAATTATAGAGAATGGCAAGGAGCGTACTTTGCGCACAGTTGGTGATAAATGGAGTTATCTGCAACGTGTGAAGTTTGGTGCTAATGCACAGCCTTTCTATGTATTGTTGGATAATCAGGGAAGTCCTTTGAATAAGTCTTATGCTTATGATGAAGATATTCCTAAATACGTTGAATTCCTGCAAACAGGACTGGAGAATTACCGGAAGGAAAAATAATACGGGAGTATTATAGCTATAGAGAAGCGGGTGTCTGAATGTTCGGATACCCGCTTTTTGCTGCAACTTAAACGGAAGTAACTTTTGACAAAGACACAACTAGACATTCAAATACGAAAGTCAAGTCCTCGGGTGTTTTTATCTTTACTTATTTAGTATAGTATTTCCGGTAAATCTTTTGATACTCTTCTTCTTTCTGGAATTTGTCCAGCCATGTATTCAGGCTATCGAGCAATGCGGGTGATTGTTTGCTGACTGCCCATGAATAGAACTGGGTAAAGCTGATTGCAGTATTGATGTCCAGTTGTGGCAATGAATCAGTCACTGCGCGGGCTATGCTTTCGTCGCAGACCGCATAATCGATATCTCCGTGAGCAACTAACGAAATCAGTTGCTCTGAACCGTATTTTTCTATTTCCTTTATATAAATGGTATCTCCGATTTCATTACCCAGATTATGAATACGCAGAATAGAAGGTGAGCCTTTTACCACATGAAGTGTCTTCTTGGCGAGGTCTAATTGGCTCCGGATATAAAGTGAATCATTTTCTCCGTTCGCTTTTCGCTGTACCAATACCTGCTTGTTGAGTATAATGGGAGAGGTGAGGAGCAGTGAATCCTTCAGCTCACTGGTTGCCAGTATTCCGTAAGCTATCACGTCGTAACGTCCGTCGCTCAATCCTTCCAGCCGTTCGTCGAAACTCATGACAGGAGTGATTTCAGTTTTCAGTCCCTTATCACGTGCGAACGCTTCTATCAGTTCATAGTGGAATCCGGACACAGTATCACTGTCTACATAGAAACTGATTGAATTATATTCGGTAGCTACACGTAAGATACCTTCTTTGGCAATAGCTGCATAATCGCGCGGATGTCCCGAAGGCTTTTCCTGCTTACCGCAATAGCGGACAGAGAAGATGAGTGCCAATACAATGACTACCGGCAACAGATATCTGAATAGTCTCAATTTCGGGCGCGTTTTCATAAGCCATAGAGATTTTGTTAATCATAGAAGTTCCATGAAAGTCCGAATTTCAGCACACGTGGATTGATGGGGTAATGAGGAGCCAGAAAATAATTGGGTTTGCTCATTCCCTGGTTGACGTGATACATCATCACATAAAAACGGGTACGTTTCAAGTGTAAGTTAGCATAAACATTCACTATCGGATAGCCGCCTATCTCTACTTTGCCTTCTTCCGGTTGCAGGTAGAACTGCTGTGTAGCAGGCATATAGGCAGGAGCGTCATACTTGGTGAAGTAACGTACATCGGCACCTAACTGTACGCTCAATACTTTCTTCGCCAGTTTAAACTGCATATAGAAGTTATGATACAGTGAGAGTTCCGGCAATGGCAGTACAGCCTGGTCACTGGATTTCTGCCAGATGACTTCATTGTCCAGATGAAAGATTCCCACCTTGAAATCTTGATTGAAGCAAGCCGACAAAACCTGCAAACTACCGCCTTTCTGTGTCGGCAAAGCCTGCTGGTTGAAGTAAGTATAGTTCTTTATATTTTCAACTCCGGCTCTCAGGCGTGTCCCCCAATTGGCTATGCTTAGCTCACCTTCGATGCGGGTGCGGAATTCCTTATCCATATCATCATCCCACCAGAAATGTTTGGAGTGATAATGGCGCATGTAGAATGGCGCAAGTTTATTACTGATTTCTCCGCGTGCAATTACGCTCACAGTATCTTTCCATAAAGGGATATTTAAGTCGATATCTCCTTTTACATTAAACTGACCAATCGCTTTTCCTGCCATTCCCACTTCACCAATCGCGTGATAATGAAGAACGTTTCCTTGCTTTTTAGTCAGTTCACCGCCTATATAGATTTCCGTCTCGTTGTATTTATCCTGTCTTAGCGGGTCCAGGCTCATCAGCGAATATTTGCTCAGCTTATGGGAGGCAAAGGCTGTCAGTCCTGCTTTTGCATATTTATTGAAGCCTTCGAGCAAGGCGATACCTATTGTGTTCTTTATTCCGACATAAACGGTACTGTCCCTGACGAATGTGTTTAATGTATCGAGATGGGTGTTACTATAATAATCCTTTACGTTATCGTCCGAACGGAAATTATGGCGTGAGCGTTCTACCTGAATGGTGTGTATAAAGCTGGTGACCGGAACGAACTCTTGTTTGGCAGGCATCGTATCATTTTCCGCTTGTGGAATATCCCGCTGAAATCCCAGATTATAGCGTTGGGTCAGAAATACGTAGAAGTCGTGGTTACGATTCGCACTGGCGTTGAGTACGGTAGGAATATTGACCGATTCATATTCCTTTCTTCCTTCTGCCATTTCTTCCGGTGCGGTAATGTAGCGGTCGTCAGTGATGCCACCGTTCTCGTTTGTTTTCAGATAGTTGTTGCTGTATATTCCTTGAATCTGATAGCGGTCGCCAATGTAACTACCGAAAAGTGCAGCATTAAAATAAGAAGTATTTTGATTGTTATAGTAGCCCCGGCCATACAGATAGTCGATATTAAAGCCGAAAGCCAGCTTCTTGTTTACATTGACTGAGAAATAGGATTTGAAACGTTCTTCTCCATTTTGCTTATTACCTGCCTTGTGATAGGTCAGGTTGGTATAAGGTACATTACTGTTTGTAAAGTTGAACTCCGTCGGACGAATGAAAAAGCTGGAGAAAGGCTCCATAAAGATGGTTGGTTCCGGATAATTGCGTTCGAAGAAGATACGCGACAGACGCGGAGAACCTAAATTGGCTAGGTAATTATAATGTCCGGTAATTCCGTCTGTAAGGTTTGTGTTTTGGAAGTGATGATAAGTCGTATCTGCCGGAATCATTGTCCGGTCGCCTAATTGGTTCTTGATACGCCACATATATAGCGTAGGCGGCAATCCCTGTACTTCAACATTAGCACTGTCCAGTTTATCCGGAATCATGGCAGGGTCTACCTGATTACCATATTGGTCGCGTCCGTTTTCGTCGATTTGTTGGCGGGCAGGGTTGAGCTGCGCATGAATAGCACTCAATCCTACAACGGAAAATAATATATATAATAGTAAGATTCGTCTCATAATTGGAGGCAAAGATACATGAAAAATTGACAATTGACAATTGGCAATTGACAATTAACGTCTATATGCGTTATTTTGCCAATTTATGCCGATTGTGAATTGTCAATTAGTATCTCTAATTATCAATTGTCAACTGTCAATTGTCAATTATTTAGACTTCGTGGATTAATTCCATCCCTTTTTTGATCGCTTCCTCGTTCATGGGAATCAAGTGGTGATGGCGTTCCGGAAGAGTTTTCTTCAGTCCTTTGATGACATTTTCCAGTGTCACGATAGGACGGAGTTGCAGCAGTCCGCCGAGTACGATCATGTTGAAGGCTTTCGCGTTATTCATTTCGTTGGCAGCATCCATTGCGTCGATGCGATATACTTTGATATCCTTGCGGGTAGGCGGGTTGATAATTCCATATCCGTCGTAGATCAGGATACCGCCCGGTTTTACCTTGCTTTCAAATTTCTCCAGTGAAGGTTGGTTCAGTATGATCGCCGTATCATATTTGCTCAGGATCGGTGAAGATATCTTGTCATCGCTTACAATCACTGTCACATTGGCTGTTCCGCCTCGTTGTTCAGGACCATATGCCGGCATCCAGCTTACTTCTTTTCCTTCCATCAGTCCGGAATAGGCCAGAATTTTACCCATAGACAATACGCCTTGTCCACCGAATCCTGCAATAATTATTTCTTCTTTCATTGTTCTGTTGACTTTTGCGTTATTCTTTATCTTTTAAATCACCCAGCGGATAGAATGGGAACATATGTTCCTCCATCCATTTATTTGATTTTTCCGGAGTCATCTTCCAGCCGGAGCTGCAAGTAGATACGATTTCAACGAGGTTGGAACCTTTGCCGTTCATCGAATTTTCGAATGCCTTGCGTATCGCTTTCTTGGCTTTGCGGATGGCAGGTACTGATTGTACCGACTGACGGGTTACGTAAGCCGTTCCTTCCAGTTGGGCGGCAATCTCGGTCATTTTCAATGGATAGCCGTGCAGTTCTACATCACGTCCGTAAGGACAGGTAGAACTCTTCATGCCTACCAGTGTAGTCGGAGCCATCTGGCCGCCGGTCATACCGTAGATAGCGTTATTGATAAAGATAATAGTAATATTTTCGCCGCGGTTCAGTGCGTGAATTGTTTCGGCAGTACCGATACAAGCCAGGTCGCCATCGCCTTGGTAAGTGAACACGAGACGGTCCGGCCACAGGCGTTTGACGGCAGTTGCTACAGCAGGAGCACGTCCGTGTGCTGCTTCTTGCCAGTCAATATCCAAATAGTTGTAGGCGAAAACTGCACATCCTACCGGAGAGATTCCCACCGTTTTATCTTCCATGCCCATCTCTTCTATCACTTCGGCGATGAGCTTGTGTACCACACCGTGACTGCAACCCGGACAGTAGTGCATGGCATTATCGTTCATCAGAGTCGGTTTCTTGTAAACCAGATTCTCGGGTTTGATTATTTCTTCTTTAGTCATAACTTCTTCTCCTTATCTGTTGGTGAACCGTATAAAAAACTCCATCAGCTTGACAAAGATTGCCGCGCCGCATATGTAGATAAACATTCTAAAATCTTCCTTTCCTGCTACGAAGTAAGTGATGATGGCGGCAAGTGCCAATATCATGAAAAGGATGTTCAGTACGTTCCTTATTTTATCGGGATTCATCGTCTTTCGTTATTTGATTATTTTTTCTTCCAAAGCAGTAACAATCTCGTCGGGATCGGGAACAATACCACCGAGGCGTCCGAAGTGTTCTACCTTTATTTTACCATTAACAGCCAGGCGGACATCTTCAATCATCTGTCCGGCATTTAATTCTGTAACGAGCATACCTTTTACTTTGTCAGCATAGGCTGCAATTGCTTTGGTCGGGAACGGCCACAGAGTAATAGGACGGAGAATACCGACTTTGATACCTTTTTCACGGGCCATTTCCATTGCTTTCTGGCCGATACGTGCCATTGAACCGAAAGCAATGATCAGATATTCTGCATCTTCGCAGTCGATTTCCTCAAAGCGTACTTCGTTTTCTTCAATTTCGCGGTATTTAGCCTGAAAGCGGAGATTGTTTATTTCCATCGCTTCCGGTTTCAGTTCCAGAGAAGTGATAATGTTCGGTTTACGGCCTTTGGTTCTTCCGGTAGTAGCCCACGGGCATTGTTTGATGATTTCCTCGTCAGTGCGACGTGGTTTCTGTGCGGGGAGAACAACTTTCTCCATCATCTGTCCGATTACACCATCGGCAAGAATGATAGCAGGATTACGATATTTGAATGCCAACTCGAAACCTAATGCAACGAAGTCCGCCATTTCCTGTACGGATGCCGGAGCAAGTGCGATCAGTCTGTAGTCACCGTGGCCACCACCTTTTACAGTCTGGAAGTAGTCTGCCTGGCTCGGCTGGATCGTTCCCAGTCCGGGACCGCCACGCATTACGTTTACGATCAAACAAGGAAGTTCGGCACCTGCGATATAGGAGATACCTTCCTGTTTCAAGCTCACGCCCGGGCTTGAGGAAGAGGTTAATACCATCTTTCCGCTACCTGCGCCTCCGTATACCATATTGATAGCTGCTACTTCACTTTCTGCCTGGAGTACTACCATGCCGGTTGTTTCCCACGGTTTCAGTTCGGCCAGCGTTTCCAGCACTTCCGATTGGGGAGTAATAGGGTAACCGAAGTATCCGTCCGCACCGCAACGAATGGCTGCGTGGGCGATGGCTTCGTTCCCTTTCATTAATACAACTTCTTCTGCCATATTCTTTTTCTTTTATTCTACTTTTACTTTATACACTGAGATACATCCGTCGGGACAAACTGTTGCGCACGAGCTACATCCGTTACAGGTATCTTCTTTTACTTGCCAGGCATAGTTATAGCCTTTCATATTTACCTCTTTATTGAGGGCGATTACATCGAGCGGACACGCCACTACACACAGGTTGCATCCTTTGCAACGCTCCGTGTCGACTACGATTGCTCCTTTAATTTTTGCCATAATCTCTATTTTATTACGTTATCTTTGAATTCGATTATTGATTGAACATATCTTTGTGGTAGAAATTCAGGATATCTATTACCATTGTTCTTGCCTGAACAGCGGGACTGTCGGGATTGAGATCAATAGCATACTGGTAGTTATCCAGCGCTTGCTTCCAATCTCCTTTTTTTCGGTAGGCATTTCCCCGTAAATAGTAGAGCATATCTTTATCTTTCTCGACAGAATCGTCTTGGAGAAGTTGGTCCAGTTGCTTAATCGCTGTGTCCACATCCCCTTGATTGATAAGCTCTTTTAGGTTGTCTATTTGCTCCATTTTCTTTCGTCTTTCGGGATTCTGAGACGCAAAGATAGTTTTTATTTGTGTAAATGGGGGTAAATGCGAAAGGAAATTTGCGTCCTTTTGTTTTTATTGCATATTGGGTGAATAAATAGTCAATAATAAATATGCCTTAAGATAATTCTTGATTATCTTTCTTCTTTAAACTCTTCATAGAGAGCTACCGGACCGTAATGCCATAATTTTGTTTCTTCTTGTTCCAACTTTTTATAAGTATTTGATCTATAGAAAGTACGTACTGCATCAAGTAACGTACCTCCCTTTTCTTCTGTGTAGATCTTAGCAAAAAGACTTACTTTCCCGGGTAGTAATAAATGAAGGTTCTGATTTGTGATTCTTCTATTCATAAGACTGTTCTTTTTGATTCAATATATCTCAGATATTTTAAAGACTTATCTGTATGGAATAACATCTGGTCTACTAATTTGTAAGTCTTTAGTTCTTTGATAAGCCCTTCTTTATCTAATAAATCGTTTTCATAGAGAGCGAATGCGGCATATACTCTGTCATTGGCTACCGGACCATAAACCAAGTCATAGTTATGTTTAAAATCTTTAAGGATGCGATTCGACATAACGAAGTCAATCCATTCTTCTGTAGGCTCGTCAAACCATAACGTATTTGTTTCAGATATAGCATTCTCATCTAATTCGTAAATATTGATGTAACCTGTGTTTGCCTGAGCGGACATATGCCTTTGTACCCATTGCTCTGCTTGTTTATAGGAGGTTGTAGTATAAAAACCTGCTCCGTAATCAAGTGTTCTTGTAGGTTTTATAATTTGAGGAATTTCCACTATTTCCAAACTTCCATGATATAGTATCATTTTTGTTCCTCCTTTCTTTGACGAATGAATTCATCAATCTCTTCCAACAGCCATTGTCGGCTTTGGGTATGCAATATTTCAAAGTGGACGGATAAATAATCTGTTACTCCATATTTATCGAATAAGTCCATAACTTCGGCACCTGTAGCGGAGATATGCACTTTATATTGTTCGATGCAGAATGAGATAAAATAAATGATATCTAATTCTTTCTTTGTCATTTCCTTATTCATTTTCTTGCAAATATATAAAATACAATTGAATCTTCAACGTTTCATATACTGATTTGTTCGTAGGAAATAATCAAGTAAAGGGGGAACATTTTTCTGTATATTATCGGTAAAAACGTATATTTGCAAGCCGTTTGTTTATAAACAATGTATAGCAGGCAAGATGAATTACATCTTTTTTATGTGCTGAATCAAAGAATAATATGGAAATAAAAGAACGTATACAGTTGCTGCTGTCCGAAATGAACAGGGGAGTGTATGAGAAGGAGGCTGAAATCGGCTTGTCTTTGCTGGCTGCTTTGGCGGGCGAAAGTATTTTATTGCTGGGTCCTCCGGGAGTGGCGAAGTCGATGGTGGCACGGCGGTTGAAGAGAGCTTTTGTTGATGCGAGGGCATTTGAGTATCTGATGTCCCGTTTTTCTACACCTGATGAAATATTTGGACCGGTGAGCATTAGTCGTTTGAAGGAGTCGGATAAGTATGAGCGTGCTGTGAACGGGTATCTGCCTACAGCGGATGTCGTCTTTCTGGATGAAATATGGAAAGCGGGGCCGGCTATTCAGAATACGTTGTTGACGGTGATCAATGAAAAGTTGTTTCGGAACGGAGATACGGAGTTAAAGCTTCCGTTGAAACTGCTGGTAGCCGCCAGTAATGAGCTGCCTACGCAGGGAGAAGGACTGGAAGCCTTGTGGGACCGCTTTTTGATTCGTATGATCAGTACTTGTGTGAAGCAGGAGGAGGCGTTCTACCAGATGTTGCTGGATGATGGTGATGAAGAAGAACAGGAAACGTGCCAGTGGCAGATTTCGGATGAGGAGTATGCCGGGTGGCAGAAAGAAATAAAACAGATCACGGTAGCTGCCGAAGTTCTGTCCTGCATTACGGAAATTCGCAGAAATCTGGAGAAAGTCGAGATCCAAGGTTCGGAAATACATCGGAATGTCTATGTAAGCGACCGCCGCTGGAAGAATATCGTGAAACTGCTGAAGGCTTCTGCTTTTGTTCACGGACGGAAGGAAGCTTGTCTGACAGATTTATTACCCATTTATCATTGCTTGTGGAATGAGCCGGACGAGTGTGCAGATATCCGGCAGATTGTTGTCCGTGCACTATTTGTACCCTGCGTAAAGGAGATTGCAGCTATCAACTTATCGTTAAAGTCGGATCTGAAAGTAAGCCGCGTGCGTGAAGCATTGGAGAAGGCCCGGCAGAAAGGGGATCGCAGGGACGATGATTTGATGATCATCGACCATTTTTATTATCAGATAGAAAATCACGGTACGGGGAATACTTATATCTTTATTGTGGACTATAAAAATCTGAAAGAATATAGTCCGAAGGATGCTCCTGCCACAGGAGTCATGTATGCTGATCCGCTGAATCCGAAGCGGACGATTATACGCACTTTCTCCGATGCCTCCAAAATGAAGGAACAAGGTGCCGAAAGGGTGACTCTTTACAGAGATGAAAAGAATCTTTATATCAATGGTGTCCGTTTTGCGATGCGGAGACTGAAAAGGGGAGAACAACAGCAGTTGTGGCTGGGCAATATGACTCTCACCGACCGGGATTATGAAACGGAACTGGAGACGGCTCACGGTAGGATAGAGAAATTAGTAAAAGATTTGTCTGAGAATATTTTCGTTTCTGAAGAAGACAAGAAAGGGGTTGCACAATACGTGGCGACCATCCGCAAAGAGATTGCCTGGGCACGTGTGGATGTCCGTAAACTGAGATACGGCGATGAGTCTTAGATATGATGCTGCATTTTATGTGCAGGTGCTGGATAGGTATGTAGCGACCGGAGAGTGTGCGGAAGCGGACAATGAACCGTTGTATGCCTATCTGCTTTCCGTCATGAACGATCCGATGATAAGGATACAGGTTTTGAGTGATGAGGTCTGTGCCCGAATTTTCTACGATGCGATGAGTCAGTTTATCCGGCTGAACCTGGAGAAACAAAGATACAATATGCAGAAAAGCCAGTCGGAACAGCAAGGAATGGAACTTGCCCTGGAATGGTCGGAGGTCAAACGGAAAGACGGATGGCAGGCTTTGCTTCAGCAAGTTTCCGACAAATATGGAGGCAATGGCTTCGACCGTGCGTTTTATCAGGGGCAATTCGGTAATGAAGGGAAATATGCCGATGATGAAGTCTGGGAAAGGATGGTGGACGACTGGAAAGAGGCTTTCCAACGGGATTTGCAGGAACAAAAGGAGAAAGAAGTAGAACAGCGCAAGGATGATTTTGAACGCAGGCTTCATGCTAATCTCAGGAATATTCCCGAATATATCCGGCAGAATAATATAGAGAAAGACGAGTTCTATCAGGCATGGGGATTGATGAGCGGTATGTGGAATACCATAGACTTTGAACGGATACGCAAAATAGTCCGTATTCAGAAAGAATATCCGGAAGTAGTTAAAGTGGCCAACAAGATGGGACGTATGGCAGATGATGAAGGAAAAGATCAGTTGCATGTTGCGCAGGGAGATGTGTATAAGATGGAGCATTCATCTAAAAGCGATATTCTGGGTATTACGATAGGGAATGACCTGAACGCATTGCTTCCTACGGAACTGGCGCATTGTGCCGATGATGAACTGGAAGATTTATTTGTCTATAAGTATATTACCCGGAAACTCCAGACTTTCCGTTATAAATCTGAGATTATGCAACCTGCCCGGCGATTGGAAATAAAGCCTGCCACGCAGAAAGGACCGATGATTGTCTGTCTCGATACTTCCGGCAGTATGGTAGGGAAACCGGAAAAGATTGCATATTCACTGTTGATTAAAATATTGGAAATAGCCGACAGGCAACGTCGGGACTGTTTTCTGATTGCTTTTTCTGTTTCCATCAATCCGATTGATGTCCGGAGAGAGAGGGCACGGCTGCTTGAATTCTTCTCGACCACTTCCTGTGGTGACACGGATGCTACCCGAATGCTGAAAGCTACATTCCGGTTGCTCCAGTCAAAAAAGGAATATATGAATGCGGATGTATTGTGGATCAGTGATTTTAAAATTCCGTTGTCTGTGCCGGAACTGACTAACCAAATGCTGGAATATAGAAAAGTGGATACACATTTCTACGGATTACAGCTTGGAATTGCGGAGAATGAATGGATGCCTTTCTTCGATCGTATATATAGGATCGATTATACTCCTTCCCGCCGTTACTGACAGTTTTTGGAGGATTCGGTTTATTTGCTTAAATTGCTGCCGGAATAGAGGTTCTTGCTGTTCGATAGTATGAGATGTAAACTGATGAAGCAAGGATACGTATTACTTCTAATTGAGTAACTATGTTAGATATTATTTTGATTATACTAGGTGTGCTGTGCCTTATTACGGGATTGATGGGGTGTGTTCTTCCATTTCTGCCCGGTCCTCCTGTCGCATATCTGGGACTGATTTTCCTTCATTTCACAGATAAGGTGCAATATTCCACAACGCAGCTGATCGTCTGGCTGTTGATTGTTGTCGTCATACAAATATTAGATTATTTTACCCCCATGCTCGGCAGTAAATATAGCGGCGGCAGTAAATGGGGTAACTGGGGCTGTATCATTGGGACGCTTGTCGGCCTTCTTTTCTTGCCATGGGGAGTTATTTTCGGTCCGTTTCTGGGGGCAGTGATAGGTGAACTGATCGGAAACAAGGAATTTTCTCAGGCTCTTAAGTCGGGAGTCGGTTCATTAATCGGCTTTATGTTGGGAACCTTACTGAAGTTTGTCGTTTGCGGTTATTTCTGTTACCAGTTTATAATAGGCTTTCTTCGGTGATTATCTTTGGATCACTAACAATCTACCTTTTATTAAAAGTCATTTGAAAGCTACTTCAAGACAGTTTGATAGTAGTTTCAAAAAGTTTCAAGCGCTTGAAACACTTTGTTTCGTACGGTGAAACACTTTGTTTCATTGCTTGAAACACATTGTTTCAAAGCTTGGAACACTTTGTTTCAACCGATGAAACTGATCTTGGAACTACTTGTTTCGTTCTTTTCCTATAGGTACTATAAATCGGGCGTGTATATCTCCGCTAAATGGGCAAACTTAAAGTGACAATAAACGGGCGGATTTTTCTTATTGTCACTCTATTGTCACTTCCTATTATCACCTTTATTGTGTTGCAGGTCAATGTGTTAGTGGCGAAAAGTGATAAGTGACAATAAGAACTGTCACTTTTTGTATGAGTAACGGTGAATAATTTCTGGATATCGATCTGTTTTTTGTAAGTCAGACAGAGTACTAAATGGATGTGTGCCCGTCCTAACTATAATAGCACATTGAGATAGTACCATGAAAAAGACTTTTACTGTTTTTGTTTTGATGGCTTCTTTGAGTATGTTTTCTATTCTTTTTGCTGGGGAGATTTACGTATCTCCTCGTGGAAATGACAAGAATGCAGGTACAAAAGAAGCTCCTTATCTTACCTTGAACCATGCCCTCAAGCAGGCTCGTGAATGGAGAAGGCTGAATGCTCCCGAAGTAGCCGGAGGAATTTCTATCCGGTTGGAAGACGGGATCTATGTACAGTCCGCTCCTTTGTTTATCAGGCCGGAAGATAGCGGTCGGTCCGATTCTCCGACACTCATAAGTGCAGTGGAGAATGCGCACCCGTTAATCAGTGGCGGAGTTGCAGTTACGGGATGGAAGCGGGGAAGCGAAGATCCGCGGATTGCCAGGGAATTAAGATCAAAAGTTTGGGTGGCAAAGGCACCTCTTGTCGGAAATAGAATGGTAGAAACCCGCCAGATGTGGGTGAATGGCAATAAAGCCCGGCGGGCGTCACAGTTCCCTGATGGAATGATGGAACGAATGATTGACTTTAATCCGGAAGAACAGACGATTACGATTCCTACCCCTCAGATAGAGAAGTTGCAAAATGCAGGGCAACTGGAAATGATAGTCCATCAGCGTTGGGCAATTGCCATTCTGCGTGTGAAGAGTATAGACGTCAGAGGGGAACAGTCCGTTGTTTGTTTTCATCAGCCGGAGAGCCATCTGGAATTTGCCCATCCCTGGCCTCAACCTGTCATCGGAGAAGAAAAAGGAAATTCCTCGTTTTGCCTGACAAATGCATTGGAACTGCTGGACCAGCCGGGAGAGTGGTTTCAGGAATATCCGTCGGGAACAATCTATTATTATCCCCGTTCGGGGGAAGACATGGAAACGGCTGAAGTTATCATTCCGGTTCTGGAAACACTGATGATTGCGGACGGTACATTGGAACGTCCGATACGGCATATCCACCTGGAAGGAATCACCTTTGCCCATACCTCTTGGATGCGTCCTTCGTATCAGGGACATGTTACTTTGCAAGGGGGATTTCCTCTATTGGATGCTTATAAACTGCATGAACCGGGACTACCGGAAAAAGCGGAACTGGAAAATCAGGCATGGATTACCCGTCCCGAAACAGCAATACGTGTCAGGGGGGCCGAGTATTTTACGTTCAATCGCTGTACGTTTCAACATCTGGCGTCTACCGGACTGGATTATGAATGGGCGGTTTCGTCCTCCGGCGTAGAGAATTGTGTTTTTTCGGATGTCGGAGGTACAGGCATATTGGTGGGTGCATTTCCAGACGGAGGTTTCGAGACACATGTACCTTTTATCCCTTTGGACCAACGTGATTTATGCACGGATATCACTATTAAAAATAACCTGATAACGGATGTGACTAATGAAGATTGGGGGTGTGTGGGTATCGGTGCGGGATACGTGAGCGGTATCGATATTTCCCATAATGAAGTCTGCCACTTGAACTATTCGGGCATTTGTGTAGGGTGGGGATGGACCTCGCTGCAAAGCGGAATGAAAAATAACCGGATAGAAGCTAACTATGTACATCATTTTGCCCGTCGGCTGTATGATGCCGGAGGACTTTATACACTTTCCAGCCAACCGGGCTCTGTGATGCGGAATAACCGGATCGAACATTTGGAAGAAGCACCTTATGCCACCAACGACAGGGCTTTTTATATCTATCTGGACGAAGCTACTGATGGATATACGATTGAAAACAACTGGTGTCCGGCTGAACGCTTCGACTCGAATCGTCCCGGTAACAGGAATGTATGGAGAAAAAATGGTCCGCAGGTGGCGGATGGGATAAAAAATAGTGCCGGAAGAATGAAATAGCACTTGAATCGATCAAGTAACTGAGATAGATCATAAATTAATAAGATAGATTGCAGATGAAACCTACTAATTACCATTTGTTTGATTTCCTTGATTTTGATACTGAGTTATCAAGGGATGAGTCGCTCTGGAAAGCATATAAACCGACAGCCGTTTATGAAAAGGACGGGGATGTCTGTGTGACAGTACCCTTTCAGAAACAGCAACTTGCCAATGATATGGCGGCGGATACCACTGTCCCCCAAGAGGAATATACATTAATAATACGTCAGTATAGTACAGGCATTACCCGTTTGTTTCTTGGGTTTGGTGAATATGAACTGACGGACCGGTCGGAAATGTTGCAATTCAGTGAGCGAATCCGGAAAGTACCTTTGTCTGTGGAGAAGCAGGAAGGTAAATGGGTTCTTTCGACCGAAGACGGAACGAAGCGTGCCGTTATCAATGTGGAACCACCGGTTCTGGACCGTTGGAGTGAGTTATTGCCCGACCCTCAGGAAACACTGGATATTACTTTATATCCTGACGGAAAGCGGGAAATCCGTCTGGCAGCTTATGACCATTTCTCACCTCCCCGCTACGACGGACTGCCCATTGCCTTCTGCAAACGGACGGGGAAAAAGGAACGTGCCACCCTCTCTTTCGAGAGCAAGCCGGATGAGTGTTTTGCAGGGACCGGAGAACGTTTCTTCAAGATGGACTTAAGCGGACAGACACTTTTTCTGAAAAATCAGGATGGGCAGGGAGTAAACAACCGGCGTACCTATAAGAATATACCTTTCTATCTCTCCAGTCGGATGTACGGGACTTTCTATCATACGTGTGCCCACAGCAAACTTTCGCTGGCAGGACATTCCACCCGTTCCGTACAGTTTCTGAGTGATCAGGCTATGCTGGATGTATTTATCATAGCGGGTGATACGATGGAGGAGATACTTCGTGGCTACCGTGACCTGACCGGATATCCTTCGATGCCTCCTCTCTGGAGCTTCGGAGTGTGGATGAGCCGGATGACTTATTTCAGTGCCGATGAAGTAAATGAAATCTGCGACCGTATGCGCTCCGAACATTATCCTTGTGATGTCATTCATCTGGATACCGGCTGGTTCAGAACCGACTGGCTGTGCGAATGGAAGTTTAACGAGGAACGTTTTCCCGATCCGAAAGGATTCATACAGCGGTTGAAAAAGAATGGTTACCGTGTATCTCTATGGCAGTTACCTTATGTTGCCGAAAATGCGGAACAGATCGGGGAAGCAAAAGCGAATGATTATATAGCTCCGCTGACCAGGCAGCAGGATACGGACGGCTCTAATTTTTCGGCTCTGGACTACGCGGGGACTATCGACTTTACTTATCCGAAGGCAGCAGAATGGTATAAAGGACTGTTGAAGCAACTTCTGGATATGGGAGTCACTTGTATTAAAACTGATTTCGGAGAAAATATCCACATGGATGCTGTTTACAAAGGTATGAAACCGGAACTGTTGAACAATCTGTATGCCTTGCTCTATCAGAAAGCGGCTTATGAAATAACGAAAGAGGTGACTGGAGATGGCATTGTCTGGGCACGTGCAGCCTGGGCAGGTTGCCAGCGTTATCCTTTGCATTGGGGAGGGGATTCTTGCAGTTCATGGGACGGCATGGCGGGTTCACTCAAAGGAGGTTTGCATTTTGGTCTGTCAGGGTTTGCTTTCTGGAGTCATGATGTCCCCGGATTCCATACCTTGCCCAACTTCATGAACTCAATCGTATCGGATGATGTCTATATGCGCTGGACACAGTTTGGAGTATTCACATCACACATCCGTTATCATGGAACCAACAAGCGGGAGCCTTGGCATTATCCGGCTATCGCCCCGCTGGTGAAGCAATGGTGGAAACTGCGTTATTCGCTGATTCCCTATATCTTAGAGCAAAGCAAACTGGCAATAGGGAGCGGCAGTCCGTTGTTGCAGGCACTGATCCTGCATCATCCGGAGGATAAGATCTGCTGGCATATCGACGATCAGTATTACTTCGGCAATGAGTTTCTGGTGGCTCCGGTGATGAATAGTGAGAACCGTCGTGACGTTTATCTTCCCGAAGGGCAATGGGTGAATTTCTTTACCGGAGAACGTCTGCAAGGTGGATGCTGGCTGAAAGATATATATGTGCCATTGGAAGAAATGCCGGTATATGTGCGCGAGAATGCCGTGATCCCGATTTATCCGGAAGAAGTGGATTGTACGGACGAAATGGATTTAAGCAAAAGTGTTGTTTTGCACATTGATCAGGATTACAAGGGATTTTGGAAGATATGAAATTGAACAATTAAAAAAGACTGGCAGAGTATGAAAACTTGGAAAACGAATTTAGAAGAGACTCAACAACGTTATATAAATTGGTGGAATCATAAAGGAATTATTCTCTCTATGTGGGAACACTTTCAGGAAGGTGTGAAACCGCATGCGGACATTGCTCCGCCTGCTCCGGCAAAAGACCTGGCGCAGAAGTGGTTTGATCCTCAGTGGCGGGCGGAATATCTGGATTGGTATGTCGCTCACAGTAGTCTGATGGCGGATATGCTCCCTGTTGCAAATACTCAGTTGGGGCCCGGCTCTTTAGCTGCAATTCTGGGCGGAGTTTTTGAAGGAGGTGAAGATACGATCTGGATACATCCCGACCCGGACTTTAATGATGAGATTGTATTCAACCCGGAGCATCCCAACTGGATTTTGCATAAGGAACTTCTGAAAGCTTGCAAGGCTAAAGCCAACGGAAATTATTTTGTCGGTATGCCCGACCTGATGGAAGGACTGGATGTGCTGGCTGCTTTGAAGGGGACTGATATGGTATTGCTGGATACGGTCATGCAGCCCGAAGTACTGGAGCAGCAGATGCAGCAAATCAATGATATCTATTTTAAAGTATTTGATGAACTCTACGACATTATCCGCGAAGGGGATGAAATGGCATTCTGCTATTTCTCCTCATGGGCTCCGGGTAAAATGAGTAAGTTGCAGAGCGATATTTCTACCATGATCAGTCAGGATGATTATCGTCGTTTTGTACAGCCGTTTATTCGCGAACAGTGCCGGAAGATAGACTATACACTTTATCATCTGGATGGAGTAGGAGCGATGCATCATCTTCCTGCCCTGCTTGAAATTGAAGAGTTGAATGCGATCCAGTGGACGCCCGGTGTTGGTGAGCCGCAGGGAGGTTCTCCGAAATGGTATGATTTGTATAAGAAGATACTGGCAGGAGGTAAGAGCGTCATGGCTTGCTGGGTGACTCTGGATGAGTTGAAACCTTTATTGGATAATATCGGAGCGGACGGGGTGCATTTGGAAATGGACTTCCATAATGAAAGAGAAGTGGAGCAGGCGATGAGGATTATAGAGGAATATACCGGTTCTTCTGTACCTGTACCGGCGGATACGGATGGAATCCAACAAGAGGCAGGACAAAGTAATGTGCGGGAAAGTATTCGGGTCAGAGAAGAAAAGGATCGGGAAGAGGACCAGCTGAAACCTTTGTATGATGCTATCGTATCCGGAAAACTGGAACCGGCAGTTGAAGTCACCAGGAAAGCTATCGCTGACGGAGTAGTACCGCAGGATATCATCAATGGATATATGATAACAGCTATGGGAGAAGTCGGGCAACGTTTTCAGGACGGCAAGGCCTTTGTGCCGCAACTTTTAATGGCAGGGCGTGCCATGAAAGGGGCTTTGGAACTTCTGAAACCTTTGCTGGCTGGTAATGCGTCAACCACAATCGGAAAAATTGTAATCGGTACTGTAAAGGGGGATCTGCATGATATTGGAAAGAATCTTGTAGCTTCCATGCTGGAAGGCTGTGGCTTTGAAGTGATCAATATCGGCATTGATGTTACCTGTGACAAGTTCGTTGAGGCAGTCAAGGAAAACAATGCTGATATTTTGTGTATGAGTGCCCTGCTGACTACTACCATGACTTATATGAAAGATGTGATTCAGGCATTGGAAGATGCAGGTATCCGCAGTCAGGTGAAAGTGATGATCGGAGGGGCCCCCGTCAGTCAGGGATTTGCCGATGAGATTGGCGCGGACGGATATAGTGATAATGCTAATACAGCCGTGGCAGTAGCTAAAGAGCTGATGGGAAATAAAAAATAACAGGCATGGATTACCTGGTTCTTAATTATATAGTTTATTAAAACCGTGAAGTCAGTGTAATCTGTGCCTGAAAGAGAACTATAGTTGAACTTACGTTACTTATTTAATACTTGAATTATGCATGTGAAATTTCTGGATACATTGGATTGGGGTATTCTGATTGCCTATTTTCTGATTCTTATCGCCATAGGTGTTTGGGCAAGTTCCAAACGAAAAAAAGGGAGCAGTCTCTTTTTGGCGGAACGTTCTTTGCGATGGCACCACATCGGATTCTCTATGTGGGGAACGAACGTGGGACCTTCCATGCTGATTGCATCTGCCAGTGCCGGGTTTACTACCGGTATTGTCTCGGGCAATTATGCTTGGTATGCGTTTGTCTTTATATGTCTGCTTGCCTTTGTTTTTGCTCCCCGTTATTTGGGAACCCGCGTTTCGACTCTGCCGGAGTTTATGGGAAAACGGTTCGGGCAGTCTACCCGCAATATTCTGGCATGGTATACAATTGTTACGATATTGATTTCCTGGTTAGCATTGACTTTATTCGCAGGTGGTGTTCTGATTCGTCAGGTATTCGATATACCGATGTGGCAGTCCGCTTTGATCTTATTGATTATTTCGGCATTCTTCACAATGCTCGGAGGATTGAAGGCTGTTGCCTACACGAATGTCTATCAGATGATTCTGTTGATTCTTGTTTCGGCTACACTGGCTATCGTAGGGATCTGTAAGGTTGGAGGTATCTCTGCCTTGACAGATGCTGTTCCGGCAGACTTCTGGAATCTTTTCAGGTCGAATGATGATCCCGCTTTCCCGTGGCTGCCGATTATTCTGGGATATCCTGTGATGGGAGTATGGTTTTGGTGCACGGATCAGTCAATGGTACAGCCGGTATTGGCTGCTAAGAATTTGAAGGAAGGACAGTTGGGAACGAACTTTACCGGTTGGCTGAAAATATTGGATGTTCCTCTTTATATTCTTCCGGGTATCATCTGTCTGGCTTTGTTTCCGCAGTTAGAGAATCCCGATGAGGCGTATATGACTATGGTAACTCATTTATTCCCTGTTGGAATGGTCGGGTTGGTATTGGCTGTATTGACAGCTGCCCTTGTCAGTACTATCGGGTCGGCACTGAATGCTTTGAGTACTGTGTTTACGATGGATATTTATGTGAAGAAGATCAGACCACAGGCTGGGCAAAAGGAGACCATTCGGGTCGGCCAGATAGTGACGGTAGCCGGTGCGCTGATATCGGTGATTATAACGATAGCCATTGACAGCATTCATGGATTGAATTTATTTAATGTTTTCCAGTCTGTATTGGGGTTCATTGCACCTCCGATGGCAGCGGTTTTCCTTTTTGGTGTTTTCTGGAAGCGTACGACTACTTTGGCTGCTAATGCAGCCCTCACAGTTGGTACGGTATTCAGTATCGGAGTAGGTGTGTTGTATCTATGGGTATTTCCTGCCGACCAGTATACTGCGTGGCCTCATTTTATGTTATTGTCTTTCTATCTGTTTGTTATTATCGGGATAGGAATGATGGTTATCAGTCTATTGGATAAAACCCCTCAGGCTGAGATATTGAATATGGAGAAGATAGAAGCAAAGCCTGCCCGGATAGTACTTGTCTTATGGGCATTGCTTATCGTGACTATGATAGGGCTTTATATCTTCTTTAATGGTCATTAAAGAAGAATTCTCTGGTAAAGGATGAATCATTCGGTAAAGAATAATAGCTTTATTGGTGTTTTCTTTTGCGATAACAGTTTTCGTAGGTGCACAGTCCGCAAGTATACTCAAGCTTGCGGACATCAGTACCCACACCGATTACACCGCTGACAGATTTGATAGGTATCATGAGGCTGGAATCTGTTAACCGAATGTCGCAAGGAGAAGCGACGGGAAACAATGGAAACAGTTTTTGTTGTTCCGAAACGTGCCATCCACAGTAGCCCGGACTATATCGGTTGGTGTGTTTCCAGTTCTTGCTCTGTATATATTCCGCTAAAGCGACTTCCATACAATCAGCTGTCTTTTCTGCGATGATGCTTCCTAATGAATCTGCGATGTATATTTTGACCATATCTCCTTCTTGTTGCAATGTATGCTGGAATTCCTCAAACTCTATTCCGGCAGTAGCTGCAAAAAAAGCAAAAGCTTCTGAACCTCTTAATTGACGGGCGATGGTTTTACCGATAGAGAAAACGGTATCATGCGTATGCAGGGATTCTTTCTCTGTATCAACCGTACCTTCCGTAAGAAAGAAAGTGTATCGTGGACGAAGCCGAGGGATGACGCGTTTTAGCAACGTATGAGTTTCTTCTATCACCATTGGGTCCGGTATAGAATCTTTGTATCCCATCGCTTCATAAATTTCGGACGATGGGATATGTAAGTCTTGATAAGTGAGTTCTTGTTCAAACATCGTTAAATAGCATTAGCCGGATTATAGGCTAATTCCGCATTGCATTGAATTCTTCCAATGCAGCATAAAAGGCGTCTATATTGGCTAATGGTGTATAGGGTGGCACATCGCAACCACTCGACAAGACGAAGTTTGGATGTGCGCTGGTAGCTTCCAGAAGTTGAAGAGTTGCTTGTCTCATTTCCTCGGGACTTGACATCTTGAAGAGACTGACCGGGTCAAGATTACCCATCGCAAGAGCATGAACAGGAACTTCTTTTAATGCTTCCTCCATTTTGATTTTATTACCGAAATGATAGGCTGCAGCACCGGTATATACCATAGCTTGCGTACAATTTCCGGTATTTCCGCAATTATGAAGTACAACGGTGAAATGATTATCCTGTACTTTCTCTACTATCTCTTTAACGAATACAGAAGAATATTGCAGGCAATCTTCGTTGGATAACAATCCGGCAGCAGGTTCCGCCATCACAACTCCGTTTACTCCGGTTGCTTTTAGAGCCATGCAATAACGGATAATGAAATCGGTACATTTTCGTAGTAAAGTATTGGCTGCTTCGGGATTGATATAAATCAGCATCATGATTTCGGACATATCATACAATCGTCCCGCTAATGAATAAGGACCGATGCAGCCTGCAAATACCGGACGATCTGTTATATTTCTTGCAGTCAGCATATTCGCTTTAAGGTATTGTGCGATGCGTCCTTTATTCAGTGCCGGTATTTCCAATGCCTCAATAGCTGTTTCGTCTGTCAGCAATCGACCGGATACACTTGGAACTTCATTCTCCGGAAATACGATTTCCGCTCCGAATGCCTCTGCTTCCACTGTTAAATCCATGATAACTGTTGCAGCAGCGGTAGGATATTTATCACAGAGTGCCTTAATCGCTTCATAATGGACTTGTCCGTTTGTTACTGCATCATGGACACTCTTTCCGATAAGCTCAATGCCCGGATGTGTCATGATAGGAATTGCGATCGTTTTTTTATTCTGAATCGTTTGGTCGATCCAGTCTTTCATATTCAGTTTGCCCATAACTTCTGTTTTTAACTTCGTCATATAATAAGACGATGCAATCGCTCTTTTGTAATCAGTAGAAAAAAGAGTTTTTTATGGGCTTTTATAATGATTTTCTAATAGTAAGAATCCAGGGATTATCAAATGTCTCAATATTTTTTTTGTTGATGATCGAGGCCATTGTTTTACCCATTAACTTGAAATCTGTAGACAAAGTCGTTATTCCTCCTGCAAGAATTTCCTTTAAGGGAGTGTCATTGTAAGATATGATACCAAATTCTTGTCCCGGAGTCAGGGTTTGCTTTTCTGCCTGCTTCAGTACATCTACCAGATCTCTGTCATTTACAAGAATAAACAGATCTCCGTTTTTTATTCTTTTGCCTTCTACATTATTTAAATATTTATGCTCAAAGCCATATTCCTTGCAAAATTTGAGTAGGCCATCATATCGTTCGTAGGGCTCTTTTGCCTCACTTTGTACCATAAATATGCGGTTGTATTTTTTTATATGTTCCAGTCCGAACTTAAGTGCCTCATAAGTATCTTTCTCGAAATTTTGTGTAACGGATGAGTATTTTCCTTTAAGTTCAGGGTGGCAATGGTCTAATAGGTATACTTTGCCGGATATAGATTGCAGTAGGGGATCTAAGCCTTGAAATTTACCGGTCATTAAAATATAGGTGGTATATTTTCCATTGGCATCATTAATAAGAGTTTCAAATACTTTCCGATTATAATTATGAAAATAGAGCTCTACAGAGGCTGTTTTATCAATGTTCTCCATTATTGAATTGTAGAGTTCTTCTTTAAATTCATTAAATTCATTGAACAGAAGCAGGATCTTATGTTTTAAAGTTAGTCTGGTACTAACGATATAATACCCTACTCCGGGAGTTGAATCTATAATACCTCTTGATTTTAGTTCGCTAATTCCTGCAAAGACAGTATCTCTGGATAAATTGTATTTCTTTCTAAATTCATT
>ENA-UEQB01000782-UEQB01000782.1-human-gut-metagenome-genome-assembly--contig:-NODE-782-length-29463-cov-5.847342_pt1 | contig 29463 bp, 17 predicted proteins | sample MGYA00242901_ERZ507918 | MGnify/ENA primary metagenome ERZ507918 (study PRJEB26167, sample SAMN06115405) | human gut metagenome | host: Homo sapiens | place: China:Sichuan | collected 2016-04-06... | reverse complement strand
ACCCTAATTTAAAGAACTATTTAATTAACAACAAAATCATCAATCACTTATGAATGAAGATCACAAAAAACGAGGATTGGCTCACAGCAAAATCCTCACAGCAGTGGCAATAAGTGCACTTTTCCTGAGCAGCGGCAACGTAATGGCTGCCCCGACTGCTGACAACAACTCTTATGGAGTGACAGAGCAACTGCAGGCTCAGACCGTTACCGGTCTGGTTGTAGATGCTGCGGGGGAACCCGTTATCGGTGCCAGCGTAGTGGAAAAAGGAACTACCAACGGTATTATGACTGACATTGACGGTAAATTTACTCTGAACGTAACGCTAGGAAGCACTCTCCAGATATCTTTTGTAGGCTATCAGACTCAAGAAGTGAGAGCCGCCAAAACAATGAGAATCGTTTTGAAAGAAGATTCCGAATTATTGGACGAAGTAGTAGTAGTGGGTTACGGTACGCAGAAGAAAGCCAACTTGACGGGAGCTGTTTCTACAGTTGACTTGAACAAGACCATGGCAGGCCGTCCGCAACAAGACGTAGCCAAAGCGCTGCAAGGAGCCGTTCCGGGACTGAGCATCCTCACCGAAACCGGTGGCATCAACGAGACAGCCTCTATGCGTATCCGCGGTTTAGGTACATTAAGTAATGACGAGAAGAGTAATCCGCTGATTGTAGTGGACGGCGTTCCAATGGACGACATCTCCTTCCTCAATACACAAGACATCGAAAGCATCTCCGTATTGAAGGATGCTTCCGCCTCTTCCATTTATGGTACACGTGCCGCTTTCGGTGTGATCCTGATCAACACCAAGAGCGCAAAACCCACCGAAAGGGTTACCATCAGTTACAACAACAACTTCGCATGGGACCAGGCTACCTTCTTGCCTAACTATCCCGATGTACCGACACAGTTACGGATGGGTATCGAAGCCAGTATGAACGGTGGTGCCGGTATGCCTGAATTGTTCGGTATGTATTTCGACAAGCTGCTGCCATACGCCGAAGCATGGAAGAAGCAGAATAGCGGCAAACTCGGTTATGGTGAAATGAGACCCTACCAGAGCGAAAGCAATGTAGGCGATTACATGGTAATGGACGGTACTCCTTATTATTATGCCGACTGGGATGTGAAGGGTATCTACTTCAACAATGCAGCCCCCTCTCAGAGCCATAACATATCTATCCAGGGAACATCGGGTAAGACCAATTACTACCTTTCTTTCGGCTACAATGAAAAGCAAGGGCAGATGAAGATTAACCCTGACGAACTGAAGAAGTACAACGCCTCAGTCAATATTACCACAAACGTTTACGACTGGCTGCAGGTTGGTGCCCGCTTCAACTATAGTCGCAAAAATTATAAATACCCCGACACATGGGCCAACACCTACCAATATTTGTGGCGCTGGGGATCTTACTTCATTCCTACAGGTACAATCAATGGTTATGACACGCGTGTCATGGCAATGCAGAAACAAGCTGCCGACAGAGAAGAGACAACAGACCTGACCCGTATGAACACTTTCCTGAAAGCTGAAATCATCAAAGGATTGACTGTTAATGCCGACTTTACATACGCTATCCAGAACGGAAGCAAAGGTTCACAGGACAATACTGTTTACGGCATCAACTGGAGCGGAAATCCGGTGCCCTCTTACATTGTTGCCAAGAGCAGCAGCGGCATCTGGAGAGACTTCTCCAAACAGAATACATGGACTGCCAATGCATACGTGAACTATGCCAAGACATTTGCCAAGAAACATGATTTGAACGTAATGATAGGTGTCAACGCAGAAGAAGAAGATTACAAATTCTTGAGAGGTGACCGCAAGGTAATGTACGATCAGGACGGTTATCCCGAACTGAACATGGCAGGCAAGGATGGGCAAGATTTGCAATGGAGCCATACATCCCGCGCTTCAGCTGGTTATTTCGGTCGTATCAACTATGACTACAAAGGCATCTATTTGCTGGAATTGAACGGACGCTATGACGGTTCTTCCCGTTTCCCCCATACCGACCAATGGGCTTTCTTCCCATCAGCATCCATCGGCTACCGCTTCTCTGAAGAAGCTTACTTTGCTCCGTTGAAACACATCTTCAGCAATGGTAAGTTGCGTGGCTCCTATGGTGAAATCGGTAACGAGGCTGTAGGTGACTATATGTTCGAGCAGCTGATAAGCCAACGCTTGAACGATAAAGATAGCGGTTATATCTATTGGATTGAAAACAACAATGCCAACGCCAATCGCCTGACCATGTATAACATGCCCGACCTGGTATCGAGCAGCTTGACTTGGGAGCGTATCCGCACCCTGAACGTAGGTCTTGACCTGGGTTTCCTGGATAACGAACTGACTGTAGGTTTTGACTGGTTCCAACGCGAGAACCGCGATATGTTGGCACCTGCACAGGTATTGCCCAACACATTGGGCGCTTCCGCTCCTTACGAGAATGCCGGTAACCTGCGTACACGCGGATGGGAATTGAACTTAGACTGGCGTCACACTTTCGGCGAATTCGACGTATATGCCAACTTCAATATCGGTGACTCCAAGACCAAGGTAACGAAGTGGAACAACGAATCCAAACTACTCAGCGCCTACTATACCGGCAAGACCTACGGTGACATCTTCGGCTTTGTAACCGAGCGTTACTTCGAAGAATCGGACTTCACCGGACAAAACGCAGACGGTTCCTGGAATTATGCACCAGGCGTTGCAGACCAATCCAGACTGGAATCAGGTAACTTCCATTACGGCCCGGGTGACATCAAGTTCAAGGACTTGGACGGTGACGGTGTAATTGACGGCGGTAAAGTAACTACTGACGGCAGCCCCGGACCGGGTACCCTCAGCAACCACGGCGACTTGAAAGTCATCGGTAATTCCATGCCGCGTTACGAATACGGCTTCCACTTGGGTGGAGCGTGGAGAGGCATCGACCTCGACCTCTACTTCCAAGGCGTAGGCAAGCGTGATGACTGGACGACTTCTTCTCTGAATCTTCCTGCTATGGTACACGCCGACGTGGCTATCTATTCCCACCAGACAAGTTACAACAAAGTAATCTGGAATTCGGACTATACTGCCATCACCGGTTACGAAATCAACCAAAGCAACCGTTATCCTCGTCTGTATCGTGGTGCGAACAATGGTGCCGGTACTATATCGGGTATTGCCAACGGTAGCAACAACTACTATCCTCAGACTCGCTATCTGACAGATATGTCTTATCTACGTCTGAAGAACGTAACCGTGGGATATACCCTGCCTAAAGACTGGACACGCAAAGCCTTCATCGAGAAAGCCCGTATCTACTTCAGCGGCAGCAACCTCTTCCTGCTCCACAAGGGAAACAACCTTCCGGTTGACCCTGAAATCAGCACAGGTAACGGACTTACAGCCGGTGGATGGGGACGTACTGCTCCTATTACACGCACCTTCTCATTTGGTGTTCAGGTAACATTATAATAACCTCAAAAACTAAGAATAATGAAGAAATTATTAATATATGGGGCCACAGCACTGGCGATGTTAACCAGCTGCAACGATTTGCTGGACAAATCCCCCTTGGATACTTTCACGAATACTCCGACCTACTGGAGTAACACTGACAACCTGGATAATCAGTGCAATACGTTCTATAACAACTTCACAGGTTATGGTAACGCAGGTACCGGCGGATGGTTCTATTTCAAGACCATCAGCGATGACCAGGTAGATGCAGAAAGCCACAACTGGACTTATACCAATGTGGTCGCTTCTTCCACCAACTGGTCAGACCCTTTCACGGAAATCCGCCGTGCCAACTACATCATTGCCGGCGTACAATCCTCTTCCCTGGATGACGCAACAAAGGCTCACTACGAAGGACTTGCCCGCATGAACCGTGCATGGGAATACTATCAGCTGGTTCGTATGTACGGCGACGTGCAGTGGATTGACCAGGTCATCGACCCATCCGACCATGAAGCCCTTTACGGACCTCGCACCGACCGGGATATAGTAATGGACAATGTGCTCGCCGACCTCAACTATGCGTGCGAACACATCACCGCCAACAGCAACCGCCAGCGTTTCAGCACCGATATGGCATACGCCATGAAGGCAGACATCACACTGTACGAAGGCACATACAGCAAGTATCGCACCCAAGCCGAGAACGGCAAAGCCCCCGACGAGAGCCGCGCCAACAAATTCTTGCAAGAATGCGTATCAGCTTGTGAATATCTGATGGCAAAGAATTACTCTCTGAGTGACAGTTACAAAGCTAACTACAACTCCATCAGTCTGGCAAGCAATCCGGAAATGATTTTCTACAAGCCTTACGCAGAAAGTTCGTTGAGACACTCCACTATTGACTATACCATCAATACAAGTGGTACGCACGGCATTTCAAAGGATGCATTCGACAGCTTCCTCTTTCTGGACGGCAAACCGCTGGCTACGACCTCAGAGAATACGGACGATGCAGCCGTACTGGATGCAGACGGCAACTACTCCATTACAGGACTCTTGGCAGTGCGCGACAAACGCTTGACTGACATCCTTGACCCCGTACTGTCTTTCAGAGGCCATGCATACAGCCGCGCCGGTGTGGCAGCTTTCACTACCTCAACCGGTTATGGTATCGCCAAGTATGACAATCCCGATGAATTGAGTATCAGTGACCGTAACAACATCGGTTACCAATACACCGATTGCCCCATCTATTGGATTTCCGTTATCTACCTGAACTTCGCAGAAGCTAAGGCAGAGTTGGGTACCTTGACACAAAGCGACCTCGACAAATCCATTAACAAGCTGCAAGCCCGCGCCGGTCTGCCGGCTATGACAACCACTCCGGCTGCCGACCCCGCCAACAATATGGGAGTAAGCAACCTGATTTGGGAAGTACGCCGCTGCCGCCGTTGCGAACTGATTATGGATAACTGGTACCGTTACTGGGACTTGATCCGCTGGCATCAACTTGACAAACTGGATTCTACGAAGTACCCGAACGTCATGCTGGGTGCTAACGTAAGCAATGTTCCGGATTGTGAAGAAACCGTCAAGAATGGATACATCGACGCTTCCGACGCCCAAATCCGTACTTTTGATCCCAAGCATTACTTCTACCCGATTCCGACTACGCAGCTGACTCTGAACCCCAGCATGAAGCAGAATCCGGGCTGGTAACAAGCATAACTGAAGGTTTTTACTAAGAAACCCTTCAATTATCCAAGAATTTAAGAAGCGTTCCCTCATTTTATACTATGTTTGTATAAATGAAGGGACGCTTCTACGTTTCTGCACGATACAAAGACCTTAATTCATTAAAATAAGAATGTGTATGAAAACGAAACTAAGATTAACAGCAGCTATGCTAATGATAGCCGGCGCAACTGCCGGCTACGGACAAAATTACGACAGCTATCAACTGAAGGACTACACTTTGCCGAACATCAAACGCAGTGCACTCGATCTCGGATTAGGCTCGAATGGCGATTTCGCCACCTACCACAAACAAGACGGAACAGCCTATAACATTGAAGGCAAGTTCTCCGCCGACTTCAACCACCGGGTAAACACCCGCCGCTTCATAAGCAACCAGGACTTCCTGGTTTCCCTTGGGGGATTCCAACGGGACGGAGTATCCGATGACGATGTAAAGACCAGCCATTTCGAAGTTGCCGGCAAGTACACCAATCAATCCCAATTCTACTTCAACGACCCCAAGAAATGGTTCTGGCAAGTAGGCGGTACAGCACAGCTTTCTTACAAAAGAGATAAAGTGGAAGATAAATCCACTTATTTCACTGCCAATATCATTCCCAAAGTAGGCATCGGCTGGGGACGTATCGAGGATGTGACAGACGCCCGCCAAGCCGTCTACATCCTGAACAAGCTGAGTTCCAAAGGCATCATGAAGAAACACCTGTCCGATAGCGAAGTGAATGAACTGGCACAAGTCATCTCCACCGTAAAGAACAAGCGCTTCCTGGATAGCCGGAAACACATGATAGACGAGATTACCACCGTCAGCACCTATATGGCTGACAAAGGATATACCCAAAGCGAAGGGGCGGAATACTTCACCACCCTGTACGATTACTGGTTATACGGCGACCTGCACCAACGCCTTTCCGGTCTGCAAGCCGGATTCAGCGTACAGCCCGGCTATGCCCATACCGATCCGGGTGAGGACTACAAAATGAATTCTTTATTAATGGCCGCCCTGCTGGAAATGCAGTATGAAAAGCCGATAAACCTGTATTGGCAGCACTCTGCCGGATTGTCATTAGGCTACCAATACCTGCGCACCAAATATGAAGATGACTATTTCGACACCGCAGAAACAAACTTCGGCACCCTGCAAGGCAGCTATTACCTCGGCTATTACCCCAATTCGCGGACACATCTCCGGGCAGGAATCATGGAAGACCTGACTATCACGGACGATTCCTACCGGAAGCGGTACTCCGCCACTTCCCTGAATTGCGAGGCTTACTACTACGTCTCCCCGCAATTCCGCATACAAGGCTCCGCCCAAATCGGATATTGTGCCACGGACGATGACTATATATTTGCCGACAAAAAGTGGTTCGTGAACTATAAAATAACATTCACATACTCCATTTTCTAAATGTGACACCTGTTGACGTCACGGATGCACTCAACAGAAACGCAAAAGCGCCTCTTTCCTATAGAAATATACGGAAGAGGCGCTTTTTCTTTCGCATTTATCCCCTCACACCCTTGCATTGGTTCACTTATACACAGGCATTTGTTAGCTTTAGCCCTATTGTTTGTCCGCTTCATCCCTATTGTTCATCACTTAACCACGAACGTGGTTCGCCTTGCTCACGTATGTGATTCATCTTCTTCACATACGTGATTCATCTTACCCACGTTTGTGGTTAAGCAACAAACAATAAGGATAGACAGAACAAACATAAGGGATGAAGAGAACAGACACCAGGCATTTACCTATGAAACACAAGCGGTTATCCGAAGAAACAGCAGGGAGAAGGAAAGGGAACGAAGGCAGTTGTTTAAAGAGAGAAAGCACCCGAACAATCAAAGCATAGTAAAAAATGAGTATGAGGGTAAAAAGGCGATAAACTTTTACTTAGCTTATATTAATAAGGTGTAAACACATTTATCTGCAAATTTAGATTGATAATACTAAAAATACCAAAATAAGTGTTTTTGATATTAAAATAAAACGTATCTTTGTTGCAAACAACGTCCCCTTAATAATACTATTATGAAGAAACTGCTACTATTAGCCCTCGTTCTATGCAGTACCTTGCTATGTCGGGCACAAGAAGAACGAGTTATTCCGGGTGATGAACAGACTTCCGAGTATTTCCCGATCCTGAGAGACAAGCGGATTGCGATTTTCTCCAACCATACAGGTATGGTAGGGGACAAGCATTTATTGGACATCCTGCTGGAAAACAAATTCAATGTGGTAGCCATCTTCTCGCCGGAACACGGTTTCCGCGGAGATGCCGATGCGGGCGAACACGTATCGAGTTCGGTAGACAAGAAAACGGGTGTACCCATCCTGTCGCTGTACGACGGAAAAGAGAAGAAACCCAGCGAAGCTTCCATGAAGAAATTCGACATCCTGGTCATCGACCTGCAAGACGTGGGACTGCGGTTCTATACCTATTACATCACCATGTGCCGGTTGATGGACGCTTGCGCGGAGTACGACCGCAAGGTGCTGGTGCTGGACCGCCCCAATCCGAACGGACACTATGTAGACGGTCCGATACTGGACATGAAACATAAATCGGGAGTGGGCTGGTTGCCGATTCCCATCGTACACGGCATGACGCTGGGCGAACTTGCCCGGATGGTAAACGGCGAAGGCTGGCTGCCGGCTTCGCGCACGTGCGACCTGACCGTGATTCCCTGTAAGAACTATACACACCGGACGATGTACAAGTTGCCGATTCCCCCGTCGCCCAACTTGCCGAACATGAAGTCCATCTACCTGTATCCGTCGACCTGCTTCTTCGAAGCGACTCCGGTCAGCCTGGGCAGAGGGACTCCACTGCCGTTCCAAGTGTACGGACATCCCGATATGAAAGGATATAGCTACAGCTTCACACCGCGCAGCGTTGCCGGAGCCAAGAATCCGCCGCAGCTAAACAAGTTGTGCCACGGGGTAGACCTGAGCAACCTGAGCGACGAGGAGATATGGAAACGCGGAGTAGACCTGAGCTACGTGATAGACGCTTACAGGAACCTGAACATAGGCGATAAGTTCTTCACTTCTTTCTTCGAATTGCTGGTAGGCAGAGACTACGTGCGACAGATGATAAAAGAAGGAAAGAGCGCCGATGAAATAAAGGCGATGTGGAAGGACGACGTAGAGAAGTTCAAGACGCAACGCAAGCCTTACTTACTGTATGAAGAGTAGTTGACAGTTGATAGTTGATAAATCATAAATTATAAATCTGAAATCATAAATCCCCATGACTCCCTTATCCGTAATCATCACCATCGCCGCCTACTTCGTGATACTTTTCACGATCTCCTACATTGCAGGCAGAAAGGCGGACAATGAAGGTTTCTTTGTCGGCAACCGCAAGTCGTCATGGTTCGTTGTAGCCTTTGCGATGGTCGGCGCAGCCATTTCGGGCGTGACGTACGTCTCTGTTCCGGGCATGGTAGCCGTAAGCGGCTTCGGCTATTTGCAAATGGTGTTAGGTTTCATTGCCGGACAGCTGGTGATAGCCTATCTCCTGGTGCCTCTGTTCTACAAGATGAACCTGGTATCCATCTACGAATACCTGGAAAACAGGTTCGGAATGTCTTCCTATCGAACGGGAGCGTGGTTCTTCTTCATCTCCAAGATGCTGGGAGCTGCCGTACGCCTGTTCCTGGTATGCCTGACGCTGCAACTGCTCGTATTCGAGCCGTTCGGATTGCCGTTCATACTAAATGTAGCCATCACGGTAGCACTGGTCTGGCTGTACACCTTCCGCGGCGGCGTGAAGTCGCTGATATGGACCGACTCGCTGAAAACGTTCTGCCTGGTGGTGTCGGTGGTGCTCTGCATCTACTTCATTGCATCCGACCTGAACCTGTCGTTCACCAGCATGGTGAGCACGATAGCAGACAGCGATATGTCGCGCATCTTCTTCTTCGACGATGTGAACAGCAAGCAATACTTCTTCAAGCAATTCCTGGCGGGTGCGTTTACCATGATTGCCATGACCGGTCTGGACCAGGACATGATGCAGCGCAACCTGAGTTGCAAGAACTTCAAAGATTCACAGAAGAACATGATTACCAGCGTCCTCTCGCAGTTCTTCGTCATCCTGCTCTTCCTGATGCTGGGCGTGCTGCTCTATATCTTCGCTGCCAACCAACAGATCAGCGTAGAAAAGGGCGACGAACTCTTCCCGCTGATAGCAACCGGTAACTACTTCCCCGCCATTGTGGGCGTTCTGTTCATCGTCGGGCTGATTTCTTCCGCCTACTCGGCAGCCGGTTCGGCGCTCACGGCGCTGACCACCTCTTTCACCGTGGACATACTGGGAATAAAAGGCAAGTCGGAAGAAACGGTAGTGAAGATACGCAAGAAAGTGCATATCGGCATGGCGGTAGTGATGGGTATCACCATCTTCGTATTCAACCTGCTGAACAATACGAGTGTAATCGATGCCGTGTATATCCTCGCGAGCTATACCTACGGTCCGATACTGGGACTGTTTGCCTTCGGCATCTTTATGAAACAACAAGTGCGCGACAAGTACATCCCGCTGGTTGCCATCGCTTCCCCCATCCTCTGCTTCATCCTGCAGAAGAACTCGGAAGCCTGGTTCAACGGTTATCAGTTCAGCTACGAGCTGCTGATATTCAACGCACTGTTCACCTTTATCGGGCTTTGCCTATTGATTAAGAAAGATAATAAAGTACAATTAACTTAATGCATCATCATGAATGTAAGACTTCATTTTTTGTTTAGTTTGCTCGCCGCCTCCCTACTCCCCCAGATGGGGGGCGCGCAAGAGCTTCCGACGGAAGCCCGCCAGGAAATCGGGAGATTTCTGGATGCCACTGCACGGAAAGAGATTTCTGTGGGTTCTATCAAAATCGACTCTGTTGCCGTAGAAGGAAATACCTTGCAGTTGTTTGCCAACATGAACTGCGCCTACATCCCCTTCCGCGAAGACAACGTTGCCGAAATTTACAAAGGCGTGAGCGCCCTGTTACCGGCAGAGTTTGCCAAATACAAGCTGCAAATCCGCACCAACAAGCGCAGCATCGAGGAACTGATTCCCCAAGCCTTGCGCAGCAAGAAAGACAAGAAAGCCAAAACATTCGCCCCCGGAAGTTCAAAAGCCCTGGTGACGGAACTTTCTGCACCCTACGCCCCCACGAACGGGTTGCTGAACCGTCACATCGCACTGTGGCAAAGCCACGGTTTCTACTACGAGCCGAAGCTCACCCGCTGGGAATGGCAACGCGCCCGCATCTTCCAGACGGTGGAAGACCTGTACACACAGAGCTACGTACTGCCTTTCCTCGTTCCGATGCTGGAAAACGCAGGTGCCAACGTGCTGCTGCCCCGCGAACGCGACAGCCAGACGGCGGAAGTGATCGTCGATAACGACGGAAGCCTCAACAGCCGTTCCGTCTATACGGAAGTTTCTGCCGACAAGAGCTGGATGCAGGGAAGCGGACCGGGCTTTGCCCATCTGCGTGCCCAATACAAGGACTTCGAAAATCCCTTCAAGGAAGGTACGTATCGTGCCATCGAAACCATCAAGAAAGGACAGGAAAGTACGGCGGAATGGATTCCCGAAATTCCGGCTACCGGTCAGTATGCCGTATATGTATCTTATCAAAGTCTGCCGAACAGTGCGGAAGACGCTCTTTATACCGTTTACCATAAAGGTGGCGTAACCCAATTCAAAGTGAACCAGCAGATGGGTGGCGGTACCTGGATTTATCTCGGTACATTCGGTTTCGATGCAGGTAAGAGCAATGAAGGCAGAGTGACACTGAGTAACCGCTCGTCCAAAGCCGGCCAGGTGATTACGGCAGATGCCGTGAAGATAGGCGGCGGAATGGGAAATATTGCCCGCCGGATATCCACTGAAGGGGCGACGGAGAATGTGAAAAGCTCCCAAGCTACAAGCTACAAGCTACAAGCTACAAGTGCTATGCAGTATGAGGGCGCAGCCAACTCGTCACTCGTAGCTCGTAGCTCGTCACTATACGAGACAAGCGGATACCCACGGTTCTGCGAAGCAGCCCGTTACTGGCTGCAATGGGCGGGAATACCGGACAGCGTATATTCCGACAGCAACGGCAAGAACGATTATACGGACGACTATAAGTGCCGCGGCATCTGGGTGAACTACCTTGCCGGCGGTTCCGCCACCAATCCGACTGAGAAAGGGTTGAACATCCCCGTAGACCTGGCCTTCGCCTTCCACTCGGATGCAGGTACCACGCTGAACGACTCCATCATCGGAACACTCGGCATCTACTATACCAATACCAACGACGAAGTATATGCTAACGGAGCATCACGCTACCTCGCCCATGACATGACGGACTTGATTCAGTCCAACATCGTACGCGACATCCGCACACTCTACGAGCCCAACTGGACCCGCCGCGGAATGTGGAACCAGTCATACTACGAAGCCCGCGTACCCCGCGTGCCCACCATGTTGCTGGAACTTCTTTCACACCAAAACTTCGCCGATATGCGCTACGGACTCGACCCGCGTTTCCGTTTCACCGTAAGCCGCGCCATCTATAAAGGTATGTTGCAGTTCGTCTGCTCCCAATACAATATGGACTATGTGGTGCAGCCGCTTCCCGTAGACCACATGGCACTGCGCATGACGGGCGAGAACGAAGTGGAACTGACCTGGCAACCGGTAGCCGACCCGTTGGAGCCGACCGCCAATGCCGAGAAATACATCGTCTATACCCGCATCGGAGACGGCGACTTTGACAACGGTACGCTGGTAGACAAGAACAGTTATCGCACCACCCTGCCCGCCGGTGTTGTTTGCAGCTATAAGGTGACTGCCGTCAACAAGGGCGGAGAGAGCTTCCCTTCCGAGATTCTGTCTGCCGGACGGGCGTTCAACGCCAAAGGTACCGTACTGGTAGTAAACGGTTTCGACCGCATCAGTGCGCCTGCCGACTTCACCGTCCCCGCACCCGCCGATACCCTGCTCGCCGGATTCCTGGACGACTTGGATCATGGCGTACCTTATATCAAAGACATCAGCTACATCGGCAAGATGAAGGAATACCGCCGTTCCATCCCCTGGATGGATGACGACGCATCCGGTTTCGGCGACAGCTACGGCAACTACGAAGATCAGGTGATTGCCGGAAATACCTTCGACTACCCTGCCGTGCATGGCGCAGCCATCCTGAAAGCCGGTTATTCGTTTGTATCGAGCAGCGATGAAGCCGTAGAAAACGGACAAATCTCCCTGAACGACTATAAATACACCGACCTCATCCTCGGAAAAGAATGCCAGACCAAGATGGGAAGGGGCGGAGTGAAACCTTTGGAGTTCAAGACTTTCAGCAAGCCGATGCAAGATGCCATCACTGCTTACTGCAACCAGGGCGGAAACATCTTCATTTCGGGTGCATACGTTGCCACCGACCTGTGGGATAACCCGCTTGCTCCGGCAGAAGATGCAGACAAGAAGTTTGCCATGGAAGTGCTGAAATACAAGTGGCGTGTGGGACAAGCAGCCGTGATGGGCAAGGTGAAATCCGTTGCCTCTCCGTTCCCTGTCCTCACCGGAGACTACACCTACCACAACGAGCTGAATGCCGACTCATACGTGGTGGAATCGCCGGATGCCATAGAGCCCGCAACGAAAGACGCATACACCGTGATGCGTTATTCCGAGAACAACCTGAGTGCAGGCGTAGCCTACCAGGGAGCCTACAAGACCTGTGTCCTGGGCTTCCCCTTCGAAGCGATACGCACTGATGCCGAAAGAGAATCATTAATGAACGCAGTCTTAACATTCTTCAACGAGAATACTAAGTAACATCTATAAAAACCAATCATCATTTATGAAGCGAAGACTGTTATTTTCCGTCCTGTTGGCTTGCCTGCTCCCCCTCGGGTTGCAGGCACAGCTTGGGACATTCCGTTTTGCACAGCTGACGGACATTCATTTTAGCCCGAACAACCCGAATCCGACGGAAGACCTGCTGCGTTCCGTAGCCCAAATCAATGCTACCGACAGCATCGACTTCGTACTGGTGACGGGCGACCTTACGGAAGAAGGCGACCGCGCCACGATGGAGAAGGTGAAATCGTGCCTCGACCTGCTGAAAGTAAAGTACTACGTTGCCCTCGGCAACCATGAAACGAAATGGAGCGACTCCGGCTGTACCGCTTTCGGAGAAATCTTCGGGGGTGAGCGCTTTGAGTTCGAGCACAAAGGTTTCCTGTTCCTGGGTTTCAACTCCGGCCCGCTGATGCGCATGGCATACGGCCATGTAGTGCCGCAAGATATCCGCTGGATGACGGAAGAAATGGACAAAGCCGGAAAAGACAAGCCGGTGATGCTGGTCACCCACTATCCGCTGATGGATGGGGACGTGGACAACTGGTATGAAGTGACGGACGCCGTACGCCCCTACAACATCCGCCTGTTTATCGGCGGACACTATCACTCCAACCGTGATTTGAGGTACGACGGCATTCCGGGTATCCTGATGCGGAGCAACCTGCGCGACAAAGACGGCAAACCGGGGTATGGCATCTATGACATAACCAAAGACTCGATCCTGGTATATACGCAGCGCATCGGAGAACCGAAGAAGAAATGGGCGTCCTTCTCGCTGACCAAGCAGTATTACGACCGCAACGGCAAAGCCGAGAAATACCCGGACTTCTCCGTAAACAAAGAATACGCGCAAGTAAAGGAACAGTGGATTGTACAGACGGGAGCCGGCATCTATTGCTCTCCCGCCGTAGATAAAGATAAAGTGTTTGTAGGCGACGACATGGGACGCCTGACGGCCTATGTGCTGAAAACCGGCAAGAAGCTGTGGAGCTTTGAAGCGGAAAAGCGCATTGTAGGAACTCCGGCAGCAAGCGGGGACATCGTTGTCTTCGGCTCGGCAGACCGCCACATCTACGGGCTGAGTGCCAAAGACGGAAGCCTGCTGTGGAAGGTGGACGCTGCCGAACCGGTGCTCGGAGCCGTGACCATCGATAACGGCATTGCCTATATCGGCGCCAGCGATCATACGTTCCGTGCCATAGACATACATACGGGTAAAGTGGTATGGGCTTATACCGGTGTAGCAGGCTACATCGAAACCAAGCCGCTGGTAACGGCAGACAAAGTCATCTTCGGCGCATGGGACAATACCCTGTATGCCCTGAACAAGGCGGACGGAAAGGAACTCTGGAAGTGGACGGGCGGACTGACCCGCATGCACTTCTCCCCCGCTGCCGTATGGCCGGTAGCTGCCGACGGCAAAGTGTTCATCACCGACCCGCAACGCGCCATGACCGCTATCGACCTCAACACCGGTAACACCGTATGGCGTACATTCCAGTCGATGGTACGCGAAACCATCGGACTGTCCGAAGACGGCGAACGGGTGTACAGCAAGACGATGAACGACAGCATTGTCTGCTACGCCACTCATGGAGATACTCCGAAAGAGTTGTGGGCGTCGAATGTCGGCTTCGGTTACGAGCATGCCCCTTCCATGCAGGTGGAAAAAGACGGCGTCATGTTCGGCAGTACAAAAGAAGGCCTTATCTTCGCACTGGAAGCCAAGACCGGACGGGTGCTGTGGAAGCATAAGATAGGAAACTCACTTATCAGCACCGTTGTTCCGCTGAGCGGACGGGAAGTGCTGTTCACGGCAACGAGCGGAGAAGTGGGACGGTTGAGAATTAGAAATTGAGAATTGAGAATTAATAAATAACAGACTTTTAAAAACAACACACTATATGAAGAAGATCAGTTGCTTTATTCCTTACGCAGGAAAAGAACAAGTAGAAAAGACAGTAGCAGGCTTGCAGGCTACAGGACTCGTAAAGGAAATCTATTTAGTAACCACCAATAAGGAATTGGAAGAACTGCCCGGTTGCAACCGCATCTGGGTGGAATATCCTTTCAGCAGCATGGCTATGCAGTTGATGGCTCAGAATGCAACAGGAGACTACACACTGCTTTATACCAAAGAAACCACCCTCGAAATGGGTATGTTCGCTTTGGAGCGCATGATACATATCTCCGAAGACTCCAACGCCGGAATGGTATATGCCGACCACTACCAGATAGCAGACGGCAAACAGACCAATGCACCGGTAATAGACTACCAGTTCGGTTCGTTGAGAGACGACTTCAATTTCGGTTCCGTACTGCTGTTCGACACCGAGAAACTGAAAGAAGCTGCCGCCCGGATGAAATCCGACTATAACTTCGCCGGACTCTATGACCTGCGCCTGAAACTGAGCCAGAAAGCCGACCTGGTACATATCAACGAATATCTGTACAGCGAAGTGGAAAACGACACGCGCAAGAGCGGCGAAAAGATCTTCGACTACGTAGACCCGAAGAACCGTGACCGCCAGATCGAGATGGAAAAGGCTTGCACCGAACACCTGAAAGAGATTGGCGGCTACCTCAAACCGGAATTCAAGAAGATAGAATTCTCTGCCGATAACTTTGAATACGAAGCATCGGTCATCATCCCGGTACGCAACCGCATCCGCACCATCCGCGATGCCATCAAATCCGTACTGAACCAAAAGACCGACTTCAAATTCAACCTTATCATCATCGACAACCACTCTACGGACGGAACCACCGAAGCCATCGACGAATTCAAGAACGACGAACGCCTCATCCACATCCTTCCCGAGCGCAACGACCTGGGCATCGGCGGTTGCTGGAACATGGGCGTGCATCATCCCAAATGCGGCAAGTTTGCCGTACAGCTGGATAGCGACGACGTATATAAGGACGAAAACACACTGAGCATCATGGTACGCGCCTTCTACGAACAGAACTGCGCCATGGTAGTGGGAACTTATATGATGACGGACTTCAACATGAACATGATTGCCCCGGGCATCATCGACCATAAAGAATGGACGCCGGAGAACGGACGCAACAACGCCCTGCGCATCAACGGCCTGGGTGCTCCGCGTGCCTTCTATACGCCGGTGCTTCGCGAAGTGAAAGTGCCCAACACCAGCTATGGCGAAGACTATGCGCTGGGATTGAACTTCTCCCGCCAGTATCAGATAGGGCGCGTTTACGACGTGGTTTACCTCTGCCGCCGCTGGGACGACAACTCCGACGCCTCACTGGACATTGTGAAGATGAACGGACACAACCTGTACAAAGACCGCATCCGCACCTGGGAATTACAGGCACGCGTAGCACTGAATAAGAAGAAGTAACCGAAGGCGATATGAACCAAACGATATTCAATCTTCTGACCCAGCAAGTAGCAACCTGGGAGACGGCGCGCAACAACTACGCCGCCCTTTCCGGCGTACAGGTGAAGGAACTGAACGTGAACGGCATTCCCTATAAGGTTCAGTTCAACCCTGCCCGCATCGTATCTTCCGGTGCCAAGGTAGATGCCAAGTCCATCCAGGAACGGAAATGCTTTCTGTGCCCGGCAAACCTGCCGCCGGTACAGAAAGGAATCTCCTTCGGCGGACATTACAATATACTGGTAAACCCGTTCCCCATCTTCCCCCGTCACCTGACGATACCGGAAATGGAGCATGTGGACCAGCGCATAGCCTGCCGCTTCGGCGATATGCTGGAACTGGCACAAGCGTTGTCGGACTACACCATCTTCTACAACGGCCCCCGATGCGGCGCTTCCGCTCCCGACCATGCACACTTCCAGGCGGGAAACAAGGGATTCATGCCGATTGAGAAGGACTGGCGCGGACAGATTGCCGGAAAGATAGCCGATTACGGCAAAGCAGCGCTGTGGTATCTGAACGATGCCCCCCGCGCCACGCTCGTCATCGAGTCGGGTTCCAAGTCAGATGCAGCCGCTTTGTTCGACATCATCTACCGCTCCCTCGACGTAAAGCCGGACGAGGACGAGCCGATGATGAACGTACTTGCCCAGTACGAAGCCGACCGCTGGATTGTGTTCGTCTTCCCGAGAGCCAAGCATCGCCCTGCCTGCTACACAGCCGAAGGCGATGCCCGCCTGCTCAGCAGCCCGGCATCCGTAGACCTGGGGGGCGTATTCATCACTCCCGTAGAAAAAGACTTCCTGAAGATTACTGCCGAAGATGTGGCACAAATCCTTAGCGAGGTATGCCTCTCGGCGGATGACTTCCACCGGATACGGCAGCATATCAAGGAACAAATTTAATAGAATATACAGTCATGAAAGAGCCCAAAGTACAAGTAGGCATTCTCTTCGAACCGCAGATAGAGTTCATCTTATTGAGCCCCTACCGCATTGACGGCACAGAAGTCAGCGGCAAGCAGGTTGTGACCTACGACGAAGGTGAGATACTATGGAACGGACGCCGCTATAGCGAGCTTCTGTTCGAGCCTCAGCACGAGTCCACAGATGCCTTTGAACTATTGGACGTTACCATCGGCATTAACTTCCACTGGGAGCGCAAGGAAGACCAACGCTTCCAGGGTGCCCTGAAAATTATCGTTGAGAACGGCAAACTGACCGGAATCAACGTCATCAACGTAGAAGATTACCTGACCAGCGTCATCTCCTCGGAGATGAGTGCAACCGCTTCTTTGGAGCTGCTGAAAGCACATGCCGTTATCTCGCGCAGCTGGCTGCTTGCCCAGATACAGAAGAACAAGGAGATTGCCGAAGCCAACACCGGTTATTCCGCCTCTACCCAAACCGAGGAAGAGTTAATCCGCTGGTATGACCGCGAAGACCATACCCGCTTCGACGTCTGTGCCGACGACCACTGCCAGCGCTATCAAGGCATTACCCGCGCCTCTACCGAGATTGTGAAGCAGGCGATTGCCGCTACACGCGGACAAGTGCTGACGTCGGACGGAAAGATATGCGATGCACGCTTCTCCAAATGCTGTGGCGGCGCTTTCGAGGAATTCCAGTACTGCTGGGAAGATGTGAAGTACCCCTATCTTGCCAAACAGCGGGATTGGAAAGTGACGAGTGACGAGCTACAAGCTACAAGTGCTATGCAGCATGATAGCGCAGCACTCGTAGCTTGCAGCTCGTCACTCGTAGCTTGCAGCTCGTCACTCGTAGCTTGTAGCTCGTCACTTCCCGACCTGACGCAAGAAGCCGAAGCCGACCGCTGGATACGCACTTCCCCGGAAGCCTTCTGCAACACCACCGACAAGAGAGTCCTCTCCCAGGTGCTCAATAATTACGACCAGGAAACCACCGATTTCTACCGCTGGAAAGTAGAATATGCACAAGACGAACTTTCAGCCCTCATTCTGAAACGTTCCGGCATAGACTACGGACAAATCATCGACCTTATCCCCATAGCCCGCGGAACCAGTGGACGCCTCTGGAAACTAAAGATTGTCGGCACCAAACGCACGCTCACCATCGGCAAGGAGTTGGAAATCAGAAGAACCCTCTCCACCTCACACCTTTACAGCTCTGCCTTCGTGGTAGATAAGGAAGACGTGTCGCCCGAAGGCATCCCCGCACGCTTCATCCTCACCGGAGCCGGTTGGGGACATGGCGTAGGGCTTTGCCAGATAGGTGCCGCCGTAATGGGCGAACAAGGATATAAATATGATGCCATACTGCTGCACTACTATATCGGTGCAAGCATTGATAAACTGTATGACTAAATTAACCCAAAAATAAATCAATATCATGAACAGCTTAAAAAGAGTGTCGCCGTGGGCATGGGTACCTACCCTATACTTTGCACAAGGCATTCCATATTTCATCGTAAACAACATCTCCGTGCTGATGTTCGCCAAGATGGGTGTTCCCAACGGAGAGATGGCGTTGTTTACCAGCCTTCTGTATCTACCCTGGACTATCAAACCCTTCTGGAGTCCATTCGTTGATATCATCAAGACCAAGAGATGGTGGACCATCTCCATGCAAATCCTGATGTCGATAGCATTCATCCTGCTTACCCTGTCGATACCGCGCCCCGACGAGGCAGTGATGGCTGCCGGACAGACCCCTATCAGCATGTTCACCATCACGCTGATTCTGTTCATCATCACGGCATTTGCTTCCGCTACGCACGATATTGCCGCCGACGGCTTCTATATGCTGGCGCTCAGGCAAAGTGACCAGGCGGCATTCGTCGGTATCCGCAGTACCTTCTACCGCCTTGCATCCATCTTCGGACAAGGTGTGCTCGTGGCTATAGCCGGCGTCATCGAACTAAAGTATGACAACATCCCGTTGTCATGGACTATCACGATGCTGGTTACCGCCGTCATGTTCAGTTTGGTGACCTTCTACCATCTGTTTGCCATACCCAAGCCTGCCGACGACAAATCCGTCCTGGCACCGGGCACAGCCAGTGCAAAGGCCATCTTCAAGGAATTCGGACGTACCTTTGCCACCTACTTCACCAAACCCGGAGTGCTGCTTGCCATCGCCTTCATGCTGCTCTACCGCTTGCCCGAAGCATTCCTCATCAAGATGTGTATGCCCTTCCTGGTGGCAAGCAAAGAAGCCGGCGGCCTGGGACTTTCCACTGCCGAAGTGGGCATTGTATATGGCACTATCGGAGTGATATTCCTCACCGTAGGCGGTATCCTCGGCGGATTGTTCGCATCGCGCATCGGACTGAAGAAATCTATCTGGTGGATGGCGGCATGTATGACGCTGCCCTGCCTGACGTTCGTCTACCTGGCTATCTTCCAGCCAGCCAACCTGTTTGCCATCTCAACAGCCATTGCCATCGAGCAATTCGGTTACGGTTTCGGCTTCACTGCCTATATGCTCTACATGATGTACTTCTCCGAAGGCGAGTTCAAGACTTCCCACTATGCCATCTGTACCGCATTCATGGCGCTGAGCATGATGATTCCGGGTATGTTTGCAGGCTACATTCAAGAAGCGATCGGTTACACCAACTTCTTCTGGATGGTAATAGTGTGCTGTGCAGCCACGGTTGTCGTCACTGTCTTTGCAGACAGGAAGATAGACCCGGAATATGGGAAAAAGTGATAGAGTGATAATGTGATAAAGTAATAAAGACTTATGATGAAGAAGATATTTATGATTTGCGTCCTCTTCGCCCTTTGCGGAGCGATGAGCGCACAGAAGATAAGAATCAAGACCGGCATCGAGGTGCTGAAGGAACAGAACTTCAAGTGCCTGGAAGGTAAACGCGTAGGGCTGATAACCAACCCTACCGGAGTGGATAATAACATGAAGTCTACCATCGACATCCTGCACGAAGCGCCCAACGTGAACCTGGTAGCCCTCTACGGTCCGGAGCACGGCGTACGAGGCGACGTACACGCAGGCGACCATGTGACGGACATCAAAGATGCCTCTACCGGACTGCCCGTTTACTCCCTCTACGGCAGTACGCGCAAAGCTACGCCGGAGATGCTACGCGATGTGGATGTGCTGGTTTATGATATTCAGGACATCGGTTGCCGCTCCTTCACCTACATCAGCACGATGGGACTGGCTATGGAAGCCGCTGCCGAGAACGGCAAAGAATTCATCGTACTGGACCGTCCCAACCCCGTAGGCGGACTGAAGGTGGAAGGCAACCTGGTGGAAGATGATTGCATTTCCTTTGTCAGCCAGTTTAAAATTCCGTATCTTTACGGGCTCACTTGCGGTGAGCTGGCATTGATGCTGAACGGCGAGAAGATGCTGACCGACGGCGCGCAGTGCCGCCTGCACGTAGTAAAGATGAAAGGCTGGAAGCGCAAGATGGACTATACGCAGACCGGATTGCAATGGGTGCCCTCGTCCCCGCACATTCCGCACTCGCATTCGGCATACTTCTACCCCGTCAGTGGCATTCTGGGCGAATTCGGTTATATGTCCATCGGCGTGGGCTACACCATTCCCTTCCAGATGTTTGCCGCCCCCTGGGTGGAAGCCGAACGTCTTGCCAAGAACCTGAACGACCTGCATGTGCCGGGCGTTGTTTTCCGCCCGATATACCTGAAGCCGTTCTACAGCGTAGGCAAGGGCGAACTGCTACAAGGCGTGCAAGTGCACCTGATGGATTACAGCAAAGCACCTCTGAGCGACATTCAGTTCCTGGTGATGCAGGAAGTGGCGGCGCTCTACCCCGACCGTGCCGTGCTGGACCATGCCGACAAGGGACGCTTCAATATGTTCGATAAAGTATGCGGTTCAAAGCAGATACGCGAACGTTTCGCTAAACGCAACCGTTGGGAAGATATACGCGACTATTGGTACAAGGATGTTGAGGACTTCCGCAAGTTGTCAAAACAGTATTATTTGTACAAATAGTGTGACAGAGTGAGCTATATGGCTGATAAAGGTCTGAGTTGAGGGTATCTCACTCGTTACCTTAGGGTACCTTAGTCGTTACTTCAGGGTGCCTCAGTCGTTACCTTAGGGTCTGTTCGTTTCATCCCCCACCACAGTATATTCTGAATGGGGGTGTGCAATAAATAGAGGAGAATTACAATATGATAAAAAGTAGTTACATGGCCTTCCTGCAAGAAGCAAGCCGACTTATTCCGCAGGAAAGGATTTACACCGACGAACTTCGCCGGCTGGCTTGGGGTACGGATGCCGGTTTCTACCGCCTGATACCTCAGATAGTAGTACGCGCAAAAGACGAAGAAGAAGTTTCCGGGCTGCTCCGACTTGCCGACCGTCATGGGTTGCCCGTCACCTTCCGCGCAGCAGGCACCAGCCTGTCCGGTCAGGCCATCAGTGACTCTATCCTTATTGTAGCCGGAAAGAACTGGGAAAAGTACAGCATTTCGCCCGATCACGAACAAATCACCCTTCAGCCCGGCATCATCGGCCAGCGTGTGAACGAACTGCTCGCCCCCTTCGGACGCAAGTTCGCCCCCGACCCTGCCAGCGTGAAGAGCGCCATGGTGGGCGGCATCGTGATGAACAACGCTTCGGGCATGAACTGCGGCACGCACGCCAACAGCGACAAAGTGCTCCTCTCCGCCCGCATCATCCTGGCGGACGGTACGGTGCTGGATACCGGCAACCCCGTCAGCCGTGCCTCTTTCGAAGTAACGCACCGCGACTTCATCCGCCGCATCTGCCAGCTACGCGATGAAATCCGTGCCGACCAGGAACTAACTGCGCGCATCAACTATAAGTACTCCATCAAGAATGTTACCGGGCTCAATCTGCTGCCCTTCGTCCGCTTCGACGACCCGTTCGAGATTATAGCCCACTCCATGGTAGGCTCCGAGGGAACACTCGCTTTCCTCGCCGAAGTCACCATGAAGACGGAATACGACTATCCCTGCAAAGCAAGCGCCATGCTCTACTTCAAGAGTATCCGGGACGCAAGCCGCGCGGTAGTTGCCATGAAGTCAATTGACAATTCACAATTGACAATTGACAATTCTATGCAGCATGAAAGCGCAGCCAATTGTCAATTGTCAACTGCCAATTGTCAATTGATAGTGAAGGGCGCCGAGATGCTGGACTACAAGAGCCTCTCATCGGTCGATGACCCTATATATATAAAGTATAAACAGGAAGTAAGCGATGCATCCGGCCTCACCGCCGTGCTCACCGAAACCAAAGCCCGCACCCCGGAAGAGTTGCAGCAGCATATCGCCGCCATCGAAGCCTGCCTGACCGCCTTCGAGACGTACATCCCCGTGCGCTTCACCGACCGCCCGGAAGAATATTCCAAGTACTGGGCGATCCGCTCCGGCATCTTCCCCTCTGTGGGCGGCACACGTCGGCCGGGTACCACGTGCCTCATCGAGGACATCGCCTTCCACATCGAAGACCTGCCCGAAGCCACCGCCGAGTTGCAACAACTCATTGCCCGCCACGGCTACGACGATGCCTGCATCTACGGCCATGCGCTTGAAGGGAATTATCACTTCATCATCAACCAGTCCTTCAGCACCCAAGCCGAAGTGAAGCGCTACGAAGACCTGATGAACGACATCAAGATCCTGGTTGTAGACAAGTACGACGGTTCACTGAAAGCCGAACACGGTACCGGTCGCAACATGGCCCCCTTCGTCCGCTACGAATGGGGCGACGCTGCTTACGAGAAGATGAAAGCCGTCAAAGACTTGTTCGACCCGAAAGGATTGTTGAATCCCGGTGTGATATTCAACGATGACCCGCAATGCCATATCAAGAACTTCAAGCCGCTGCCGCTGTTGGGAGTGACAAGTGACAAGCTACAAGCTACAAGTACTATGCAGCATGATGGCGCAGCACTCGTAGCTCGTAGCTCGTCACTCGTAGCTAACAAGTGTATCGAATGCGGCTTCTGCGAGGTAAACTGCCTCTCTTGCGGCTTCACCCTGTCATCGCGCCAGCGCATTGTATTGCAACGTGAAATATCCCGCCTGAAGCAAAGCGGCGAAGACCCCGAACGCCTCGCCCTGTTGCAAAAGCAATACCGTTACCCGGGTAATCAGACTTGTGCCGGAGACGGCCTTTGCTCTACTTCGTGCCCGATGGACATCAATACCGGCGACCTCACCCACATCATCCGCCAGGAACTACTGCCCCCAGGCAGCCTCGGGTATAAAGTAGGTGACTTTGCCGCCAACCACTTCGCCGGTATCAAAAGTGCCCTGCGCCCCGTACTGAGTTTAGCCAACTTCGGGCACTCCGTTCTGGGTACCAAAGCTATGAGCAGCATCACCAAAGGTATGCACAACGCACTTGGTATTCCGCTGTGGACGCCGGCGATGCCGAAGAGTTATAAGTTACAGGGTGACAAGCTACAAGCTACAAGTACTATGCAGCATGGTAGCGCAGCACTTGTAGCTCGTAACTCCGTAGCTCGTAACTCCAAAGTAGTTTACTTCCCCAGTTGCATCAACCAGACCATGGGCCTGCCCAAGAAGTCCCCCGTTGAGCAACCCTTAGTAAACAAGATGCTCTCCCTGCTCCAAAAAGCCGGTTACGAAGTCATCTTCCCCAAGAACATGGACAAGCTCTGTTGCGGCACCATCTGGGAAAGCAAAGGCATGCTGGACATTGCCGACCGCAAAACCGCCGAACTGGAAGCCGCCCTCTGGGAAGCCAGCGAGCAAGGCAAGTACCCCGTCCTCTGCGACCAAAGCCCCTGCCTGCACCGTATGCGCGAGTGTATCAAGAAGATGAAGCTCTACGAGCCCGTCGAGTTCATCTACACCTTCCTGCGCGACAAGTTGGAGTTCACCCCAACCGACCGCCCCGTAGCCGTGCACATCACCTGCTCCATGCGGAAGATGGGACTGGCAGACACGCTCGTCTCCCTCGCCCGCCTCTGCTCCAGCAAGGTCATCGTACCCGAGGAAGTAGGCTGCTGCGGCTTTGCCGGCGACCGGGGATTCACCTATCCCGAACTGAACGCCTACGCCCTGCGCAAACTCCGCCCGCAGATAGAAGCTGCCGGAGTGAGCATCGGTTACAGCAACAGCCGCACCTGTGAAATAGGATTGACCACCAACTCCGGCATCCCCTATGTGTCCATCGCCTACCTGGTAGACGAATGCACCGTTGCCAGGAAGAAAACCACAACAAATCATTAATAACTTAACACACATATTACAATGAACAATCCGAAAATGAACAAACGAATTCTGGCACTCGACATCCTTCGCGGTGTCACCATCGCCGGTATGATTATGGTAAACAATCCCGGAAGTTGGGGACATATCTATGCCCCCCTCCGTCATGCAGAATGGAACGGTCTGACCCCCACCGACCTTGTATTCCCCTTCTTCATGTTCATCATGGGTATCTCCACGTACATATCCCTGAAGAAATATAACTTCGAGTTCAGCCACGCAGCCGCCATGAAGATACTGAGGCGTACCATCGTCATCTTCCTTATCGGGCTTGCCATCGGCTGGTTCTCACGCTTCTGCAGTTATTGGGCATACGCCCCAAGCGACCTCAGCTTCGGCGAAAACCTGTGGGCATCTGTCTGGACGTTCGACCGTATGCGCATCCTGGGCGTTATGCAGCGCCTCGCCCTGTGCTACGGAGCTACTTCCATCATCGCCCTGACCATGAAGCACAAGCATATCCCCTACCTCATTGTTTCCCTGTTGGTAGGTTATTTCATCCTGCTGCTGTGCGGCAACGGCTTTGCCTACAACGACACCAACATCATTTCTATTGTAGACCGTGCCATCCTTACCCCCGCACACATGTACAAGGACAACGGAATCGACCCCGAAGGATTGCTTAGTACCATCCCCGCCATTGCGCATGTACTGCTCGGCTTCTGCGTAGGAAAACTGATGCTGGACGGCAACAAGTCGGAAGACCGCGCCAGTTTCCTCAACTCCCAGCTCATCACGCTGTTCCTGGTGGGCGTCATCCTTACGTTCTCCGGTTTCTTGCTGAGCTACGGATGCCCCATCAACAAAAAGATATGGTCGCCCACCTTCGTGCTTACCACTTGCGGACTGGCTTCCAGCTTCCTGGCATTGCTCATCTGGATTATCGATGTGAAAGGCTACAAGAAGTGGAGCATGTTCTTCGAGGCATTCGGTGTGAACCCGCTGTTCATGTACGTACTGGGCGGTGTGCTCGGCATCCTGTTCGGAGCGGTTCGCTTCCCGTGGGCGGACGGCAGCATCAGCATACACGGATTCCTGTATAACATAATCATGATGCCGATATTCGGTGAAACCGGTGGCTCGCTGGCCTACGCCCTGTTGTTCATTGCCATCAACTGGTGTATCGGCTACCAACTGTACAAACGGAAAATATACATCAAGATATAATGATAACTAATCACTAAAGATATGATTCTAATAGCAGACAGTGGCTCTACAAAGACCGATTGGTGCGTTGTAGAGAATGGAGTACTCCTCCAACAGATATTTACGAAAGGCACAAACCCTTTCTTTCAGTCGGAAGAAGAAATCAGCAATGAAATAGCGACAGCACTATTGCCACAGTTGAAGACAAACGAACTGGATGCCGTATACTTTTATGGTGCGGGATGCGGTTTCCCCGACAAGATTGCTATGGTGCACCGTGCCATCACCCGACACATCAAGGTGAAAGGTGAAGTGGAAGTGAACACCGACATGCTGGCTGCCGCCCGCGGCCTCTGCGGACATACCCCCGGCATTGCCTGCATCATGGGCACCGGCTCCAACTCGTGCTACTACGACGGGAAAGACATCGTCACCAACGTTTCGCCCCTGGGCTTCATCCTGGGAGACGAGGGTAGCGGCGCCTGCCTGGGCAAGCTCCTGGTGGGTGATATCCTCAAGAACCAGATGACGCCCGAACTGAAAGAGAAGTTTCTCCAACAGTTTGGTCTGACTCCCCCGGAGATCATCGACCGCGTCTATCGCCAGCCGTTCCCCAACCGTTTCCTGGCAAGCCTGTCCCCCTTCCTGGCACAGAACCTGCACGAACCTTGTGTACGCGCACTGGTGCTCGGCAGTTTCAAGGCATTCCTCAAACGCAACGTCATGCAGTACGATTATCAGCACAGCAAGGTGCACTTTATCGGCTCCGTGGCTTTCCATTACAAGGAGATTCTGGCAGAGGCGGCACAAGAAATGGGTATACAGTTGGGCAATATCATCAAGAGCCCGATGGAAGGATTAATTAAGTATCACGCATAAAACTCATAAACATGGCATTCATTAAAATATCAGAGCAACCCTCGCTCTACAACGACCTGGAAAAGAAGTCTGTCCGCGAAATACTGGAAGACATCAACACCGAAGACCAGAAAGTGGCACTGGCGGTAAAGGAAGCAATTCCTCAAATAGAGAAACTGGTAACCCAAATCGTACCCCGCATGAAGCAAGGCGGACGCATCTTCTATATGGGCGCCGGCACCAGCGGACGCCTCGGCGTGCTCGACGCTTCGGAGATACCGCCCACTTTCGGCATGCCGCCTACGCTGATTATCGGTCTGATAGCCGGCGGTGACACCGCCCTGCGCAATCCGGTGGAGAACGCAGAGGACGATACACAACGCGGTTGGGAAGAACTGATGGAACGGAATATAACGGACAAAGATACCGTCATCGGCATCGCTGCTTCCGGCACCACTCCATACGTTATCGGTGCCATGCACGAAGCCCGCGAGCACGGCATCCTGACCGGCTGTATCACCAGCAACCCGGACTCTCCGATGGCTGCGGAAGCCGATGTTGCCATCGAAATGATTGTAGGCCCGGAATACGTTACCGGCAGTTCGCGCATGAAGTCGGGCACAGGACAGAAGATGATTCTGAACATGATTACCACCTCTGTCATGATACAGCTGGGACGCGTGAAGGGCAACAAGATGGTGAATATGCAGCTCAGCAACAAGAAGTTGGTAGACCGCGGCACCCGCATGATTGTCGAAGAACTCGGACTGGATTACGGCAAGGCGAAAGCCCTGCTGCTGATGCACGGTTCGGTGAAGAAGGCGGTGGATGCTTATAGGGTAAAGCCGGAAAAATAACTAAAAACATTCTATATGAAAACACTACACCTCATCCTCTTTCTCCTTCTGGGCGTGCAACTTGCCTCCGCGCAATCCTTGCAGCGTGTAGCCCCCGAACAAGTGGGAATGGACTCCCGCAAACTGATGTATGCCGACGAAGCCATCGAAACAGCTATCGCCAATAAAGACATCCCCGGCGCCGTGCTCGCCGTAGTGCGCAACGGCAAGATGGCTTACCTGAAAGCCTACGGAAACAAACGCATCTACCCCAATACGGAGCCGATGACCGTAAATACCATCTTCGACATGGCATCGTGCAGCAAATCCATGTCCACCGCCGTCTGCGCCATGATACTGGCAGAACGCGGCAAGATACGTATGCTCGACCCCGTCAGCCTCTACATCCCCAACTTCAAGAGTTGGGAAAGCGAAGACGGCAAAGACAAGAAAACCATCCGCATCGCCGACCTGATGACTCATACTTCCGGTCTGCCCCCTTACGGCCCCACCGCCGAACTGGAGAAGCAATACGGCTCTCCCAATCCCGACGGTCTGATGGAATACATCGCCACCTGCCCGCGCGACTTCAAGCCGCAAACCGACTTCCAGTACAGTTGCCTCAACTTCATCACCCTGCAACACATCATCGAAACCGTCAGCGGACAGTCCCTACGTGACTTTGCCCGTGAGAACATTTTCGATGTACTGGGTATGGACCACACCGACTACCTGCCCTGTCAGCGCGATAAGGACGGCAAATGGATAAATACCGCAGATGCCCACTGGGCAAACCTCACCGAAGGCGACTGGCACAGCCTCATCGCCCCCACCGAGAAGCAACCCGACGGTCAGGTGCTCTGCGGACAAGTACACGACCCGCTTGCCCGTATTATGAACGGCGGCATCAGCGGCAACGCCGGCGTATTCTCCTGTGCAGAAGACATCGCCCTGCTCTGTGCTGCCTTGCAGAACGGCGGTGAATGGAACGGTCACCGCATCCTCAGCCCCCTCGGCGTGAAGGCGATGCGCACTGTGCCCCGCGCCACTGCCAGCCTGGGACGTACCCTCGGCTGGGACAACTTTACCGCCTACGCCTCGAACAATGGCGACTTCTTCAGTCCCAACACTTACAGCCATACCGGCTATACGGGTACATCCATCGTCATTGACCCGGATAACGACACTTCCGTCATCTTCCTCATCAACGCCGTGCATCCCGAAGACGGTCACAGTACCGTCCGCCTGCGTTCCCTGGTTGCCAATGCCGTAGCTGCTTCTATCTATCCCACCCCACGCGTTTACACCGAGCACTACTACAAGCGCTTCGTGCAGTTCATGGATGAACCTGCCATTACAAGCAAAGACATCGTGATGCTGGGCAATAGCCTCACGGAAGGCGGTGGCGACTGGTCTGCCCGCCTCGGCAAGAAGAACATCCGCAACCGCGGCATCATCGGCGACGAGGTAATGGGCATCTACGACCGACTGCACCAGATACTTCCCGGACATCCGGCGAAGCTCTTCCTTCTTTCCGGCGTCAACGATGTCTCCCATGACCTGACAGCAGACAGCATCGTCAGCATGATACGCATGACCGTGGAACGCATTCAGCGCGAGTCTCCCGACACGAAGCTCTATCTGCAAAGCCTGCTCCCCTTCAACGAGAGCTTCAACCGCTACAAGAAGCTCACCGGAAAGACGGATATGATTCCCGAAATCAATGCCAAACTGGAAGCATTGGCGAAAGAACATAAAATCACCTACATCAACCTCTTCCCCCTCTTCACCGAGAAGGGCAACAATGTACTGCGCCGCGAACTGACAACCGACGGGCTGCATCTGAATGAAGAAGGATACAAGATTTGGGTAAAGGAGTTGAAGAAGAAAATCTAAAGAT